>OCRP01001172.1_pt1 | contig 15506 bp, 14 predicted proteins | sample 1538871 | NCBI WGS metagenome assembly OCRP01 (sample SAMN04571731, study PRJEB22368) | human gut metagenome | biome: human gut; material: stool | host: Homo sapiens | place: Luxembourg | collected 2012-09-20 | reverse complement strand
ATTTCGACGAAGGGCGAGCGACCTACGAGCTTCAGGAAGGTCGGCACCATGACCATCTCGTTTGCGTGCGTTGCGGCAATGTTGAAGAATTCGTTGACCCGGAAATTGAGCGGGCTCAGCGTCAGGTTGCAGCACGAAAGGGTTACGAGCTCACCGATCATTCACTGGTGCTGTACGGCATCTGCGGCGATTGCCGCAAGAAGGAACAGAAAAACGACGAGATCTGATGAAATCGGATCGTTGACACTGTTCTCCAAAGGGCTTTCGAGCGGTATAGCCAAACTCCCGGCGGCTAGCTCGGAACAAGGTTGACCCGAGTCAACTATAAAGTCAGTTATTTTACTAACCCCGTAATCTTCAAGAAATTTGAAGTTGCGGGGTTTAATTTTATGCTATACTAGCTCCTATATAATTTAATTGATGAGCTAGTCATGTCCCGTAAAGCTGCAGTCGAACCTAAATGGAACTTCTATCTGGATACAAACAAATCCACAGGGATCCAATATGTCCAGACTTCCTACAACATTTGGGTTCCGAAAAGAAGCAGCCTCGACTTGGAGGTAAGGCCTACGTCGGTCGGCTCTTCCCTGACGGTTCCGTCCGCCCTTCGAAGACTTTCCTGGATGTCAACGGTCAGGTAAGTTGACCCCCTAGTGGACAAATCTTGACTCCTACAGTTATGCCACTCAGGTTTTAATTCCTTTGCGGCTTGTAGGTTATCGGTTAAGCAATTTTTTAGCTTGTGTTCTTTCAGCCTGTAGCTGTCGCCATTGATTGCAATGGCAGTGCAGTGCTGCATCAAACGATCGATGATTGCAGTTGCGGCCATCGGATCGCCTAAAACCAGCCCCCATTCTGCAATCGGTCGGTTGGTAGTGATGATCGTGCTTTTTGTCTCGTATCTCCAACTCATCATTTGAAATAACAGATGCGTTGCCTCCGGAGAGAACGGCACGTACCCTAGCTCATCAATGATCAGTAATTTAGGCTTGGATAAGATCGTCAGCTTGTCTGCCGCCGTTTGATCTTGAACCGCCTTCCCTCTATGTCAAAATAGATGCCAGTTAATTTATAGAGCATCCAATGACAATACGTTATCCACGAGAGTTGCGTGAAGCCGCTTTACGCGACATCCTCTCAAAGACTTTAACTCTCAAAGAAGTCGGCGAGAAATATACCGTTTGAGAATTCTTAAAACACGTGAACAGCAATTCTCATGTACGTAAACAGTTTTCTCAATTACGTGAACAGGTGCTCCGACTAGCCGATTCTTAATTACGTGAACAAAATTCCTAAACACGTGAACAGTTTCTGCATAGCAATTGATAATCGAAAGGTTCCTATCAATATACGGAGCCTTTATGACACGGAAAATTGCTATGACCATCATACGAACGGTATTGGCCATGCTGAACTGCGGGTTCAGCTACTCCAAAATCCGTCACTATACGGGAGCCTCCAACGGCTTCATCAACAAACTGGCATCGGCTGCCAGGTCTGATCTCGAGGCGTTTCTCAAACTCTCGGACGGGGAAATCTACGAGCGGGTGTATCCCAAAACCCCAAACTCCCACTGCGAGCCGAACTGGGAGGTCGTCAACGATCTTCTCCAGAAGAAGCACATGACGCTTCAGCTCGTTTACGACGAATATTGTCGTATGAATGCCGGGCAGAAGACCTACTCCTACTCGTCGTTCTGTCGGCGCTACGCGGACAAGAAACCTAACTGGGAACCTCAAGACCTATTCACCAATTTGCACTATGTCACAGGCGACGTCATGGAAATCGACTTCGCAGGTGATTGTCAAGCGAACGATAAATTGACCTATCTAAACGAACGACAAATTGACCTACCTGTTGATGTTCGTTTTTTCGGCTCACAGCGAAGAGTCCAACGGGCGGATGGCCGTGAGCTGTCCTGATTGTGTCCTTTAAACTAATCCTTTGTTGTAACTGCTCCCTTCTTTGGTTGTTTCTCCGCCCATTCAATCTGGGTTTCCTGCAAGACTGATTCTTTCTGTGCCTGCAGCATGCGGTAGCTTTCCCCTTGCATCAGAATCACCTTGCTGTGATGCAGCAGTCGATCCAAGATCGCTGTGGTCATGGCGGTGTCGCCTAAAACCTGCGCCCATTCACTGGCCGATTTATTACTGGTGATTAGGATGCTGCGGTGTTCGTAGCGCATGTTGATCAGCTTGAAAAGCCAGGGGGCCAATTGTTTACTCAGGGGTGTATATCCAAACTCGTCGATGATTAAAAGTTTGGGCTTGCTCAGCTGCTGCAGACGCTGGGCCATCGTGCCTTCTTTCACGGCTTGCTCCAGCTTCTCGACGAGATGATCCGTGCTGTAGAAAGCGACTTTATAGCCGGCTGTAATGGCGGCTCGTCCGAGGCCAATGGCCAAATGAGTTTTCCCGGTTCCCGGGGGACCAAAAAAGATGACGTTCTGGGCTTGCTCGAGCCACTCCAATTGCGCTAATTCCCTTAAAACTCGGGGATCAATGGCACTTTGCTCCGCTTGAGAAAAATCCTCCAACGTTCGGACCATGGGAAAGTGGGCGCCCATGATTCCTTGGCGGATACGATTTTCTTCCCGCCGCAGGATTTCCTGCGTAAAGAAATATTCCAGCGTCTCTCGAGGCGTTAATTTCTTTTCCGTTGCCATGCAGAGAAACTCCGTCATGCGGTCGCGGATCAGTGTCAGACGGAGCCGGTTGGCCAGCGATGCTAACTGCACATTGGTGGCGGCCTTAGCGATGGGCATGACTCACCTCCAACATGTATTTCTCATAAACCTTCAAAGACCGTTGCCAGGGCTGTACCACCGGCAAAGGCGGCCGCCATGGTGCAGGTCGCTGTTCATGCCGGAATGTGTTAGCTTTGTACTCGTCAGTGGCCTTGTTCGTAAGCGTCCCATCGCTTCCGGCAGGCGGTAAAACAAAGGGCGGTTTTCATAAAACCGCCCCTATGAGCTTCTAGGCTTACTCGTTCTGGTAACGCTCAGCACAATTCCGCGGGAGCCATGCCGTAAAGTCAAAGTCTTCGATGAGGTGATGCATGTTGTAGGCCAGTCTGGTTCTAGCCATGTCGTCGTCAGGATCTGCCTGCGCAGCAGCCTTGACTTCAGCGAGCGGCGAGACGTTGTAGTCCATGATTTTTCTTGTCGGATCTTTGCCTTCCTGCAAGGCGTAACGCCATGCTTTGCGGACACAATGCATATAAGCGGCGGCGACAAAGTCGCTCAGCCAGGTGCGCACGTCCATCCCGTTGAGTTTGCCAGTCTGCACCAGAGAATAAGCAGCCATCATGGCTTCGGCTCCGCGGAGCGTCTGCATAAAATAGATGTTCTTGCGCAGCACTGTTACAGGGCGTATTCGCCCTTCGACGATATCCGTTGACGACGGAATTCGCGGATCGGACAAAAACGTACGGAATTTCTGCCGGCCGTTCATGTAGTAGATACAGGCGGCAGCGTATGGATCGGACTTCCGGATACTCCTCCAGCTCTTTGCGTTGGCGGTCGGTTCTATTCGCCCGGAGCTCAGTTTGAGCATGATGCGGTCCAGGTCATCCATCAATACCGTCGACTTTTCTTTGCGGGCCTTGGCCAGACGGACAAGCCAGTCTGCCTCAGTTTCGTGAGGTTCCCGGGCACAGCGCTGCTCCACAGCGTAGACGGCCCCCAGAATGACGACTGCAGCCATCAGTTCCCGATCCGGATCTCCGGCTTTTAAACTTTCCAGATTGATGGATGCCAGTTCTTCATCTGCGAATGCTTCGGCCTGCTGTTTGAGAGCTTCTGCACCAATAGCCTGACACAGGCGGCGCCTCAGGTGCGTCAGGCAGCTTTGGCGAACGGCCTTGCCGTTCAAGCCAAAACCTTGGGCGATTAGGCTGTCATAGGCGGCATATCCGTCCGCAGCCAGCGCCTCACAGCGGAACGTATCACCGAGCATCTCACGGAGCCGTTTAAGGCTTCTTGAGCCCATGTATTCATAGCAGGCAACGGGATAGTCCGTCTGTGCAGGAGTCGTCAGGGCGAGAAAATAGTTCCCGCTGATCGGTTCTGCCGCTTCGTGCGTCTTGGCGCTTTGATGTCCTCGTCCTTGAAGCTCGAGGACATCCAGCGTCGATTCATCGGCCACTACTGTCGGACGAGTTTTGAGCTCCTCCTTGAGAGCCAGCATCAGCGGCTTTAAATAGATCTGGCCAAAATCATTGAAGTTGCGCTGAATGGTGTCGGATCCCAGGCTGCAGGCATCCTGAAATTCAGCTGAGGCCCGGAAAATGGGGGTGCCGCTGCAGACCCCGAGAGCACATTCCACCAACAGTTTGTGGCCGATCTCTCGGTTGGGCACGATCGGAACTTCCTGATCGTCTGCGGTCGGAATAAAAACCTCGCCGCACGCTTCACAATAGTAGATCTGGTTGTGCGTTTCCAGAAATTCAATCTGGTCGGCCATCCGGGGATGCTTGGTTTTCAGCTTTGCCACGATTTCGCTGATGGGCTTGAGTTCCCCGCGGCAGACTTTGCCGGTTTTAGGGTCTCGTCCCGTACAAGGAAGTGCATCGGCTTGTACAGTTTCCTGGCGTTTAGGCGGTTTCTTGGGCGGATTGGGTCTTCGTCCAAGGTTTTTCCGCTCCGTGTTTGGTGTATGCACGGCCCTTAGACTGGCTGCATGTTCGAGTCCGATACGCACCGGATCTGCGTCATCAAGTCTGCCGGCGGCTCGGGTCAGTGCCTGAAACTGCCGCGCCATGCTCTGCATGGTGTTGCGGGTGCCTTTGAAGACGCTGCGGACATCGTCTGGCGTAACCTCCCTGACGGCACCTTTAGTGCCCGGCATGTCCGGGCCATGCCCGTAGTGCTCGTGCCGGTACATGGCTGCATCTCGGGCAAGCCGAATCAGCTCACTGCAAAGAAAACTGACCTGCTCGTAAATGGACATGCTCAGCAAGTCCCCGTAGGGACCTGCTTCACGGGAAAACTCTCGCATTGCCGCTTTAAGAGCAGGCAGATTTTCTTTAACGGCTTCACGCTGTGCCCATAAATCACACTCGGCTTTGCAGCGCTTTTCGTGTTCGGCTTTCACCTCCTTTTCCAGCAAGGCGACATTCTGTTCTAGTGCTGTGACATGCTTTTCCCGCGAGACGACATCCTTTTGCAGCGAAGCAACGAGTTCACGCAGCTGTTCGGGCGTTAAAGCGCTGATGTCGGAGGCGGTGCGAAGCATACTCAGAACCCCAAAAAACTTTGATTTTATGGTTCTGATTTTACCATAAATATCACATTTAACAAACTGATATTTATGGAAAATACGACGTTTTACACCGTTCTATAAACGCCTCTGCAGCAAGCCAGTGCAAGACAGTAATAAACGCACTTTTTTGCTCGTTTAACTATCCCTGCCAAAGTGATTCACGCTTCACGAACAGCGGCTTGCCGTTGATGAAGTCAGCCAGCATCTGAGGGGTAACGGTCATTGCTGCCGGCCCCTGTGCCTGCATCAGCAGACGTTCGAACCGGCCTTTATGCAGTTTGCGGGTGATGAGCGTTGTGCCGCACTCATCGGTACAGATGATTTTGCAAATGCCGCGGGATCGGGAAACAAAGACGACATAGTCTTCCTGTTTATAGATATCAATGTGCAGCAGTTTGAAAGCAAGATCAGAGAGGGCATAAAAGCCATACCGCCCGTCAACAGGACAGACCACCATTGTCACCCGTTTGTCGGAAAAATCTATTGCCATGATTCCTCCGAAGAGCGAAGAAGATCCAAGGTGCTCTGAACAGCACGGTGCGGCTTAACGCGAACAGGCAGAACGGATTGCGCAGGCAGCCGTTTGGGAGGATTTTCAGCCAGCGGCTCCGCCGCTGGGCATTCGGCAAAAATGATGATTCGAACGGTATTGGAATCTGGGGCTGCCGATGATTCCCAAATTTGCCTGAAGTGCCGAACCGGTTTCGAATGCGGTCTGGGCTGGTCAGATTCGTGGTACAGCAGGAAGCCGGCAATGACTTCGGCTTTGCTGATCGGAGGATAGGCTTGCTCGAAGACTCGTTCGTAGAACGCGAGAAAGCTCAGGCCGGAATTACGCCACCCGTAGTAGTAATAGGCCCAGTTGATGGGGCGGGACAGAGTGATCATCTTGGAAACTCCTTGGTTGTGAGAGTCTCCACAGTTTCTTCACTGCGGCCGCGCCCGTCCATGAAGCGATGGGACGCTTACAATGGTTCAAGTAGGCGATCGAAAAAATTTACATCCCGCAATTTGTGAAAGGCGGGGATGATTCCGGCGACGGAGGAAACGGTGTTCTGAAAATTAACTTTGACGGGACGGTTGAAACCGTCGCGAATATGAGTCGAAATTATTCGAAGCGAGGCTTTTGGCAGGTTGTTGTTAGACGATAGCAATTCTATCAGATGGCACGCTTTTTTCGTTATAAATCAATCGTATAACGAAAAATACCCGGTCCTTTCAGGGCCGAGCATGAAAAATCCAGGATAACTCTGCGCGCGTTTAATGGCGTTGGTGACGCACGACACGTCGGAAATATTGCCGGGTTGCATCTCAAAGGAGACCGGGAGACGGGAAGCGATTGAGTAGAACGTCACGAGCTTGTACGCAGCCAAGCTGTCACCCGCTTTGTTGAAGCCATCACGGATATACGGGTCAAGATTTCTCGAATGGCTCGACGTCGTTGTGCTGTCAAGTGCAAACACCGGAGAGCCGTCTTCGACATCGTTGGCAAGTGCCTGGAACAGCCTCTGCATGCCCGTCTCGTCGAGACCCAGGTCATCACCCAATAGCGGGCAGCCGAAAGGATCTTCTGAGCCAGAAAAAGCAGCGCGAACTTTAGCGTCCAAACCCGATGTACGACCGGCCCACTCCAACAAATCGGTGCCGCCGGTGTTCGTGCGAGTGGCAGTCGCCTCGGGCGCAATGTCAGCGCTCAGATTGTTCACCGGTTCCGCCTTTCGCTTGGGACGTCAGGGGATGATTTCCCCCGTTTCCGGGCAAATCTTGCCGATTCTTTCGGATTTCACGGGCACGTTGAACTTTCGTTTCGGGTCATATTGGAATTGACGGCGCTCGACGTACGTCGTGCCATTTTAGTGCTTCACGCGGACAATGCGCGTTTTGATCGGGGTTTCGGACTGGGACATGGGTTTCTCTGCGGCGGTGATTGAGTACGTATATTGCACAATATACACTCATGATTTTCCAGTAAAAAAGCCCGAATTTTCGGGCTTTTTTACTCTCGGCAGGACAAGGATTTGTGAGCTTGAGTCCGTATCCGCCGACTTTTCGGATCTCGATCTCAAGATCGGTAAAAGATAGCTGTTCCATTGGAAAACTCTTAAAAATCAAATGATTGAATGACTTGTTTTTATCATTTTTATGATTTTTAAGGGATTTTTGTTTCAGCAGAAATATCCCATCTGCGTTTGCAGACGCCTGATACGACAAAAGTGTTTCTCAGCGCTTTTGTCCAGGCCCACCATAGCTTATCGCATATATTGCAATCATTACAAAGACGTGCGTCTATTCTGGGCACAAGAAATCCATCCGCTCCATACTGCATACTGATTGCATTACGAGGACATTCCCTTCACACAAATAACAGTCAAAACAACTATCCTGCGCTTCAACATGCATCACAGTTTCCTAAACATTAACAATCTGATTACAGCAAGAAAAGTGGGTTTCATCCATTTTGGAACAGCATTGAAGTTTTTCAGAAAATTAAACGCCCTGTAATAAAATATGAAATACGTTACATCCAATGATTTTTTCTCTATAAGAGCCCAACCTAATATTCTTTGACACATAGATGCATATTCCGCTTCATCATACTTATTCAACCGTATGAGCTCTGATTTCAGATTTTCCAAAACAACAAATATACCATGCAAAAAGAGGTCTTTAGTTGCATTATTTCTAGATAGCGATATATCGGAAACGCATATATTTAAACCGGGTTCGTTCAAATAATAGAACTTCCCAGCTAGTTTATATATCATCAAATAAAATGGGACCTCCTCGCCAGATCTATTGTTGACTACATTTTCCAACAGATTATTTACTATCAACTCCTTTTTTATGCATTTATTACCATTTCCTGTCGCAAGTAATATATCTTCTTTGTCTGTATATCGTATCCCGTTTTCGCCTCTGTTTAACCAGTTTGCCTCCTCTGAGACATTGTTTTTTACAATGTTTATTCTATATTCTATTAATTCGATACTTGGGTGACTATTAATAACATTAGCTAGCTTCCCCAAAATTCCCATCTCAAGCCAATCATCTGCATCAAGGTAAATCACAAATCTACCTGACGCCAACTTAGTTCCCGTATTTCGCAAATACCCCGGCCCACGATTCTTATCGCTTTGAAAAATCTTAATACTTTTATTTTTATTGGCAATTCGTTTTACTACGTTAACGCTATCATCTTCACTGCAATCATCACAGTAAATAATTTCCAAATCTAAATAATTTTGATCAACAATTGAACTTATTGCATTGTAAATTGTCTCGGAGCAATTAAAGCCAGGGATAATTATTGAAAATAACATGATGGTTTTGAAATGAAAGCGATTAATTAATAGTCATTAATCTTTAGCAACAGAATGGATGACATGCTTCATGGTTTCTTTGAATTTTTTAATGCTGTGATTACTTCTTGTGTATTCAATTGCCTGCGTGGCTTTTAACACATAAAGTTCATCGTTATTCATATACTCATCAATCGCAATTTTAAATCTGTTCACAGAATCAAATCCATCTCCAGGAACTTCCCCGACATACTCTCCAAACCGAGAGACTAGGTCATCTCTTTCAAATGCCGAAATAATTACAGTTCCGTAAGATAAACATTCTAACCACGAAATGGGTATGCCTTCCCAAATAGATGTGTTAATCAATATGCGAGCCGATTTTAGCAACTCTTTCTTTTCTTCTCCATCAACATGCCCCTTAAATATTAAATTTTTGGGGTTATTAGGCGGGAGATATTCCCGCATCATTTTTTTATTATCGTCAATATGCCGAAAGAAATTCCCTAGAACAATAAAATTGTACTGAGGCATTTGCCTTGCTATTTCGCAGAAAATCCAGCACCGTTTTTGTGCCTCTAAACGGCCTAAGAATATTATCGTTTTCTTCTGCTTTAAGTTAAACCTGTATTCAAAATCAATTTCTATTGGATTTGGCACATATGAAATTGGAACGGTATTTTATAAATTGTATAATTCCAACGCCAGCGGGTTGAGTGAATTACCTTGTGTTATAAATTTAATCCTCTTTTCTTCGTTCATATCATGAACTAACTGATAAATTTCTTGCCTATAAAAACAAGGATCTTTTATGGATTTCATCGTCCCAATAATTGTTTTCCAAACACGTTTGGGCCGTGGATCTTGTATCCATAAAATTAGTTTCTTTTTGTCGTTTTTCTCACATTTCAATACGTAATCATCTGTTAATTCAATTGATAAATACAAGTCATAATGTTTTGCTGCGAGCCACAGTGATGAGAAAAATTTCCTCCTCGGCAACCAATGGAGATCAACATTATCGCAGTGTTCCTTTAATGCGAAAATGGATGGTAATCCGCTTTTTTTTTCTCTTTTACCCAGTAGTACATCAATTTCTATGTCTTCATCTGGTATATACTTTGCAATGAACTTTCTAGCTAGGAACCCATATCCGCCATATGCAGTTCCAGCCCCACCAAAGAATTCGTCAATCAAAAGTGCTACACGAATTTTCTTTGATTTAGAGAAATGTCTGCTGACATTTTCAATCATTTTAAAAAATGGCATAAATTAAAATATCTCCACTTCAACTCGTTTACTGTAAACGCATTTCCCGAATATTTCTATGCGATATCTCGCATCTCTGCGATAAATACTAACAATCTCCCTCCCCTTCTTTCCAATTGAAACGAATTCCTTATCTTTATAGCGCTTGATTAAAGATTTTATCCTGCTCAACTTATCTTCAAATTGAGGTTCGCATGAGAATATCTTTTTATACGCGTCCAACCAATCTATAAGGTGCCGATAGGATGGATTTTTTGTATTCCAAGGCTTCTCCCTGCCTGCGAAATGCACTATCCCTGGAGTCGTTTGACAATCCGATCTATTAATAGTTTTATGAGTGTAATCTTTGTACAAATTCCATCGAGGAGGGATCAATTTAACTTTATTGCCCAACACAGCATTAAGAACATCCTGATCTTGAAAATCTAATGGGGATCTATCAATAGCAAAATTCCACAACTTCGGCTCGATATTATCTCGTCTAATCTTTTTAAGATTTAATAGCAACACTCCAGCGTTAAAATATTGCGTATGCTTGACATTCAATACTGTAGCCAAATAGTCGCGAAAACTTATTTTAGGTCGAGTTTCTGATTTTTTGTTTTGTCCTACAATAGACGTTACATATGTGTCTTTAACTGCACCAACATACACCTGATCAACGTCGATCTTATATAAATTTTGTAAGTCATCAAAAACCAAAATATCTGCATCAAGGTAAATTACCTTGTCGTATTCTGGTAATAAACTCGGGATATAAAATCTATAGAACGTTTCCACCGAAATATAGCAATAATCATCTCGCCGAGACATCAAAGACTCAATATTTATATTCTTAACTTTCGACAAATCTATAAATCTTGCCGAACTGCGATCGCCGTATAAGCTTATAGTCTTTCCAATTGCATCTTTGCAAAATTCCGGAAGCCCCTTAGATAAAACGATAAACTCAAAATTTGATTGAGAATTTTCTAATATAGATACTATGACAGTTTCCAGTTGCTTATAGTAACTCTCGTTTATAGCAAAAACAATTGGTGTTTTCATCAAAAATAAACTTCTCTAAACACATAATACAGAGTGATCATTCCCTTGAAGACATTTGCCTGCTAAGCTTTATTTTTAAGCATAGGGCCAGATAGCTCACTTGAATATTAAGATTTTTTATGAAATCCTGGATTCCGCTACAAGTTGCTAACCGATAAATCTTCTTTTTCTCTCTCAGCAAGGACAAATCTAAAAAATCTTTATCTATGTCTGGGAATTTTATATTTAGTATTGAAGCAATATAGCTTAGGGTCTTGATGGAATCAAGAGCCTGCTCATTTGATAATCTGAAATCTTTTTCTTGAGAATGGTTCCAATAATAAGGTACTTCAGTATTAAGGTATTTTGCTATCTTTTCAAGCAATTCAAATGTAGACTTCGTTTGAATTCTTCTATAAGTTGGTCGGGACTCCCCACGCCTGTACTTCATTAAAGTGTTGGGTAGTATTTCCATCTTATAGTTAGTTTTAAATAAAATTTTGATCCAAAGTGCATAATCCTCCGCATAAAGGGAGTTGGGATACCCTCCAATTTTTAAAATATCTTCTCTGCGAAGAATCACACTTGGATGAACAAAGCAGTCGTAAAAAGGCAAGCACGCTTCTATTTGCGTATGAGATAATGGTTGTATTTTTCTTGTTGGTCTTCCCGTTTCTAGATAAATAGCATCTGTTCCCAATACCGTTATTCCAGAATGTTTATTCAAATATTCCATTTGTTTAGATAAACGATCAGGGAAAGCCCAATCATCAGCATCCATCCGTGCTATCCAAGGTGTTGTCGCAAACGCTAGCCCTCGATTTAACGTATAAACTAACCCCTGATTAGCCTCGTTATGCAAGACTGTAATTCTTTTATCCTTCGTTGCTAAAGTATCTAGGTAGTCAGCAGTCTCCTTTATGGAACCATCATCGATAATTAGGAATGAAAAATTTTTATATGTCTGATCAAGAATAGATTTAACAGCTTCATCTAGCCACTCTTTTCTCGTGTTGTACACTGGCATTAAAACTGTTAATTGTTTTTCACTAGTCATCCCTACATACCTTTCTATTTCGAACGATCATAATGTCATGCCGACTGTATCGTCATTGACTAAATCCTTTACCCAATTCAATCAACTCTCTCACATGCTCATCAATCGTCAAATCTAACGGCACATGAACGTAGCGTTGGTAAGAAGGTGTGATCTTTAAAGGCGCTTTGCGGACGTCGTCCATCACCTTCTTAAAGGACTCAAGACTCCACGCATCAAAGCTCCGAAGCGCTTCAGGATCCACACATTCACAACTGCCGATTGTTTCTGCAATCAGTGAAGGCGTCCCATTCCATACACTCTCCATCCCCACGGTTTCCAAAGGATCATAGAAACTTGCCAAGACTGAATAGTCACAGGCCTGGTACATCTCCTGCATCTCATTGACAAAACCCACGTATTGAATGTTTTTGTACTCGCCATCAATAGGCCTTCCGGCCACAATTAAGCATTCATCGTAGGGCGTGGTCGTGAAGTATTCCTTCAACAGAGCAAAACCCTTGCGCTTATGACTCATTGAAGGAAAGAGAAAGAGTGTCTTATTCAAGGGAAGATTGTACCTTAAGGGAACTGCCAAGTATTATCTGCCCAGAAGTAAAGCTGCCTGAAACTGCTTGCGTATGAGCTCACAAAAACACAGCTAGCCTCCATGTCCGAGTGACATCGAGGCTGTTTGGGTAAGACGGTTGCTGGGAGGGTGATTTGAAGCGATCTCGGACGCCTCAGCCGTGTCATTTTCATTTCAGTTTTCGGCAGTACATCTCCTGGCGGCACAGGTTGTAGCCCAGCATGGTCACCCAGTTGTGCGCCTCAGCCCGCTTGAAGCGATGCTGCGCACGAACGAGCCCGTGAAGACCGTCTGAATGTAGCCGAAGATGTGCTCCACACGGCAGCGGATTTTGGATTTTTTGCGATTGTGTGCCTTCTGCTTGGCTGTCAAAGGATGGTTGACCCGGCCCTTTTCGCAGAAACAGGGAGTTACGTTGAAGTAGCGGACGATTTCTTCGAGTTCCTTGCCGACATAGGCAGAGTCGGCGTACAAGACTCGGCCTTCATCTTCCTCCTCGTTCAGGACCCAGTTCAGAGCCTTTGAATCGTGAACGTTTGCCGGCGTGGCGACGTTGTGGATCAGGAACTTGCTGGAGGCGTCGGCAAGAGCGTGAATCTTGTAGCCGTAGTGAACCTCGTTGTTTTTCTTCGTCCACCTGGCGTCAACATCCTTCTGGCGCTTCTTGGCAGGCTGATCATTCCACAGCTCGCCGCTCCGGCCTTGCTTGATGAGTTGATTTTCCTCACGCGTATTGCGCTGCTTGGGGGCCTCAACGAACGAGCCGTCGAGGATCATGGCGCCCGTGTTGCCGAGCAAGCCCTGCTCGCGAAGCTCCTCGAGGTGCGCGTACGTGATTGACTCGCAAAGGCCGGACTTGACGAATATTTCGCGGTAGCTCCAGGCATGTCGACGCAACGAAACGGCAGCGAACCGTTTGCCCAACAATTCTTTGACGAAGGCCTTCATGCAGCTGCGTTATCTGAAGGCCAATAAACCAACTGATCGCAACGCTTGGAAAACAAAAGAGATCCCGAAGAAAATCCGAGATCTCTTTACCCTCTTAGGTTTGCCCTTGCCCCCGCGGGTGTTCCGGGACTAGGTGCATCCCCGGGAGTTTGGGGTACTGGCTGAATTCAAAAAAATCGTACATGCAGGCCCTTGCGGCCTGCACCCTCTATCATGAAAGCAGGTGGGCTGCAGGGACTCGGCCAGACTGCGTACTACTTTTTGGTCCCATTGCGAGGCCGGTAAAAAATTGCAGGATCTGGTTTTCGCACACCATATTCCTCTCTTTTGAAGGCGCATGAAAAAGTGATCACGGAACCGGTCGAATTGACGTTCGGACGCCCGTAGTTCAAGTTTCTTTTCCCAGGGACGAGAATTCCTGCAGCCCGTGTCAACCACCCTTGCTCAGAGGAGGCTGATCATGGCCAATTCTAAGACAAGAGCGGACCGCATCATCTCTCGGCAGCTATCCCACTGCACAGTTGAAGCGGCTCACCTCAGCGCCGTCGGCATTGATGTCCACCACGACCAGCTCATCTGCTGCTTCCAGAAGTTGGACCCGATCGCGGGCGAGCTTACGTCCGAACACCGCAGCTTCGGCACAACCATCCCTCAGCTTCTGGAATTCGCCGCCTGATGCCGTGTGCGTGAATCTTCAGTGATTCTGATGGAATCCACCGGCGTGCTCTGGTTCAGCCCATACCGCAGTCTCGAAGACGTCGGTTTCGACAACGACACGCTTGCGCTTGTCAACGCACGGGACGTCAAGGCGGCTGTCGGCCGCAAAACGGACGCCCAGGATGCCAAACGCCTCGCTGAGTACGCCAGGTTGGGGAAGTTCCACAAATCCTTCGTTCCAAGCCGCCCGTTCCGCGACATGAGGATGGTTTCCCGCGACATCATCAGGCTGAGCGACGACATCAGCCGTCAAAAGAACCGCTACAACAAGAATCTCAACTCCGTCGGCTGTCGAGCCACCTCCGTTTTCAGCGACGTGCACGGCAAAGCCGCCGGGAAGATTCTTGACGCCTATATCCGGGGCGATCGGGACTTTGAGGAGATCGTCCGCTCCGCGCGCAAACAGCTCCGCGCCACGCAGCAGGAAATCCTTGAGGCCATCAACTTCGCCATGTCTGATGCACTGCGTGAGCTCCTGAGAAGCTCCTATGAGCACCTGCAATATCTGATTGCGCGACGCGATTCTCAGATCGCGCTGTTGGAGCGCATGCAGGCGCCCTATCAGGAGTACATCGACCGCCTGATGACCATTCCCGGCGTCAAAGAGCTCTCCGCACGGCTCCTGTTCTGCGAGTTCACCAATGAGCAGCAGAGCTTCCCCGATGCAGCACACTTCGCCTCCTGGCTCGGTCTGTGCCCCGGCAACAACAAGTCCGCCGGCAAGAGCAGTAGTGGCAAGACCCCGAAGGGTAACCGCTGGGCACGCAAAACCCTGACGGAAGTCGCTCACGGCATCGGTCTCATGAAGCGTGGTGCTCTTAAGGCGCTGTTTCAGGCCTTCAAGGAACGCCGAGGTGCGAGGCGCGCAGTCGTTGCCATAGCGCACAAGGTGGCCATGATCATGTTTGCGATGATCTGGGACGGTTCAGAGTACGTCGAGACAACCTGCTCCGCGCTTCGGGATACGCGCGTAAAACGGTTGCTCCAGACATCGAAGAACCTGCGGGAACAGCGCACTGTGATCACTCTGAGTGGGCAGATCGTCGACAAAGACACTGGGGAACTGATCGGCCAGCTCAGCGTTGACGCAGCAACCTGACGGAACGCTTTCGAGCCGCCTCAATGAAGAGGCTGCGATGTCCACTTCAGGGACAGGGGCTTCGTCGTCCCTCCCAAACTCCCGACGGCTAGCTCGGAACAGGGTTGATTCGAGTCAACTATCAGGTCAGTTATTTTGCTAACCCCGTAATCTTCAAGAAATTTGAAGTTGCGGAGTTTAATTTTATGCTATACTAGCTCCTATATTATTTCATTAATGAGCTAGTCATGTCCCGCAAAGCTGCAGTCGAACCTAAATGGAA
>OCRP01001155.1_pt1 | contig 15696 bp, 9 predicted proteins | sample 1538871 | NCBI WGS metagenome assembly OCRP01 (sample SAMN04571731, study PRJEB22368) | human gut metagenome | biome: human gut; material: stool | host: Homo sapiens | place: Luxembourg | collected 2012-09-20 | reverse complement strand
AACCCGCCTCCCATTGCACAGATGATCGTATCGGTAAATGACGTGCCTCTCGGAACTCAAGGCAACCTGCTTTGTATCACCGGCGGAGAAGGCACGGGAAAAAGTAACTATGTGGCGGCACTGATTGCCGGTGCTATCCGTCCCACCGGAACGGATGTGGATGCGCTGGGCGTTACGCTCCACGAAAACGGCAGGAACAAGGCGGTACTGTTCTATGACACGGAACAGAGCGAAGTACAGCTGTATAAGAATATCAGCAACCTGTTGCGGCGATGCGGACGTGAGGCGATGCCGGAATGGTTCAAGGCGTATTGTCTTACGGGAATGAGCCGGAAAGAACGCCTGCTTTCCATTATCCAGAGCTTGGACAAGTACCATTATCAATACGGCGGTGTTCATCTGGTGGTGATAGACGGGATTGCGGATTTGATAAAATGCGCCAACGATGAAGCGGAGAGCATAGCCGTCGTGGAAGAACTGTACCGGTTGGCCGGTATCTACAAGACGTGTATCGTAACGGTACTGCATTTTATCCCCAACGGGCTGAAGCTGAGGGGACACTTGGGAAGCGAGTTGCAGCGGAAGGCTGCGGCGATCCTTTCCATAGAGAAGGACAGCGATCCGGCCGTATCGGTGGTGAAGGCTCTGAAAGTAAGGGATGGAAGTCCGCTGGATGTGCCTATCATGCAGTTTTCGTGGGATAAGGAAAAGGCCATGCACGTCTATCTGGGCGAAAAGCCGAAAGAGGAAAAGGACAAGCGCAAAGAGGACGAGCTTGTAGCGGTGGCCAAAGAGGTATTCAGCCGGAGGCGCTTTGTTACTTATGTGGAGCTTGCAGAAGAAATCCAGTCGATACTGGAGGTGAAGGAACGTACGGCGAAAAGCTACATCAGGTTCATGCGTGAGAAAGAAATCATTCTGAAATCATCCGATAACCAGAGCTATTATGTTATCGGGAACTTTTAAGGAGGAAAGCGTATGTTAGTAGATAAAACGGAATTTGAAGCATGGATGGAACGTATCATGGGTGAGCTGTACCGCATCTCACGGAAGCTGGACAAGGCGGAAACGAGGGAAAAGCACCTGAACTACCTGAACGGAGAGCGTCTGTACGACAATCAGGAAGTATGCCTGTTGTTGCGCATCAGCAAACGCACGCTGCAACGATACCGGAATAACGGGGTGTTGAAGTTCTATTCGATATATCACAAGACATATTACAAGGAGTCGGACTTGCACGAGTTCATCCGCAACAACTTCGACGAGAACGAAATAAAACGGCAGGCACGTGAGGACAAGCTGTCCGAGAGCTATCCGCTGCCGAAAGAATAAGTCCATGTTTTTGCTTTGTACCGGTGAAACTACTGCCGTGAGGCAGGAAATCCCAAACTGCGTATTGGTGTTTGTCATGGCAATGACTTCATACAGTTGTGAAACAGGATGAAGTTTCTTTTCTTGTTCGAATGGTGATACTCCAAAGGACAGCGGTCCGGAGGGGTATCATTTTTTATGTGTACACCTAAAAATATTCCAGTTTCGTGGCGTAAAAACCGGAATATGAAAAGTTAATTCCCTCAATACTCAAGTATCTATCATGATTCTGCAAAAAAAGAAAAATACATTCATAAGAAGAATCCAAAGGTTTTTTCCTAATTTTGCAATTATGAATATAAGTTGGTCTGAAATAAAGCCTTATGAGAACGAGCTGCCTACTAACTACGCAGATAGAATAGGCAGGTTATATACTGATACTGTTACTGCTGCTTTCAAGAAAAGTAACGGTCAGTTTTTCACACCGGTATCTATCGCCTATTTTATGGGTAAACAAATAAGTGTGAATAAGGATTCTGTCTCCGTATTAGATCCGGGATGTGGAACTGCCATATTATCATGTGCCATGATTGAGAATCTGGTTTTGCAATCAAAAGTAAAACAGATAGAGTTGGTTACATACGAAACCGATGAAAATCTTATACCGGGATTACAAAAAGTTCTGGAATATATAACAATATGGGGGATGCGCCATAATGTCCGGATTGATTGCCGTTCATATTGTGAGGACTTTATTTTATCCAATTATTCAGTATTATATTCTGATACGATTTATGGCAGGGCTGAGAGTTTGCAGAAATATGATTTGATCATATCCAATCCTCCCTATTTCAAGCTTTCCAAAGAGGATAAACGGGTGAAAGCGGCTCAATGCATTATAGACGGACAGCCTAATATATACTCTATATTTATGGCCATATCAGCTTTATTGCTTGCGGAACAAGGTCAGATGATTTATATAACCCCAAGAAGTTTCACTTCGGGAAGATATTTCCGTTTGTTCCGTAATTTCCTGTTTAAGCATATACAGATAGATTTTGTCCACCTTTTCAATACCCGGAAAGATACGTTTTCCAAAGATAATGTGCTTCAGGAAACAATTATAATGAAATGTTCCCCTAAAAAGGGGGCAGATTATAATGTCGTTTTATCATACAGTGAGGGGCTTTCCGACTTGGTCACTCCTGCAATCAAAGAAGTACAGCGGAAAGAAATCATTGACCTTACCTCAAAAGAATTGATATTGCATTTGCCGGTCAGCCTTGAAGACGAGAAAATTATCAGGCTGTTCAAATCATGGGATGGCAACCTGAATAAATATCATATCCAGATTTCCACCGGCCCGGTTGTGGCTTTTCGCTCAAAGGAACAATTATGTGAAACCTCCGGAGAAGGAACTGCAGCACTATATTGGTTGCATAACGTAATAAAGATGCTGGCTGATCATCCTGTCGTAAAGGAAGGAAAACCTCAATTCATCCATATAAATGAAATGTCTGTATCCACCTTGTTACCTAACAAGAATTATGTTCTGTTGCGACGTTTCAGCTCCAAAGACGATAATAGCCGGTTAATTGCCGCACCTTATTTTGGAAACATGACTTCCTGCGCACATGTAGGAATCGAAAACAAATTGAACTATATCTATCGTCCCAAAGGACACTTGAACCGTATGGAGGTAATGGGGATAGCCGCCTTGTTGAATAGTGACTTGTTCGATAATTATTTCAGAACATTCAATGGAAATGTAAATGTCAGTGCTACGGAATTGAGGGAGATGCCCATGCCTCCCCTTGAAGTCATTGAAAGTATCGGAAAAGACCTGATTGCCATGAATGATTATTCTATGGTGAACGTAAATAAGATTGTAAACAAATATTTTATGTAATATGAGCAAAATAAGTGATGCACAAGATATATTGTCAGTGTTGGGTTTGCCTCCGGCGCAGCAGAATGAAATATCCGCTTTGACTTTACTTGCATTATGCGGATTAAAGGAGGAAGACAACTGGGCGGATGCCACCCGCGAGAGCTTAAAAATAAGCAAGGATATTATGGCATTTGTCAATGAGAACTATAAAAAAGAGCAGCCGTATGCCCCAAATACACGGGAAACTTTCAGACGGCAGGTACTTCATCAGTTCTTGCAGGCACGTATCGTAGATTATAACCCGGATAATCCGGCTTTACCGGTGAACAGTCCAAACGCCCATTACAAACTGACAGAAGAAGCCTATGAAACAATAAAATCATACAATACCCAAGAATGGGAAATAAAAGCCCAAAACTTTAATGATGCGGTAGGGCGATTGATTGAAGAGTATGAGAAAAGCCGTGAGATGGAAATGATACCGGTTACTATTGAAGGTATGGAGTTTAAACTGTCTCCGGGCAAGCATAATGAAGTACAGGCGGCGGTCATTAATGAGTTTGCACCCCGTTTTGCGGCAGGCGCAAAAGTCCTTTATATCGGTGATACTGCCAATAAAGACCTTTATTGTAACAAGGAGTTTTTAAAAGAAATTGGCATTCCAATCACAGAACACAGCAAACTGCCGGATATTGTCATTTATGACGGTAATAAAGAGTGGCTATTCCTAATCGAAGTGGTTACTTCGCATGGGCCGGTATCTCCCAAACGTGTAATCGAACTGGAAGATTTCACGAAAGAATGCAAAGCGGGGAAAGTATATGTTACCGCTTTTCCTGACAGAACCGAGTTCAAGAAACATGTGGCTGATATTGCATGGGAAACCGAAGTTTGGATAGCGGAAAATCCAGATCACATGATTCATTTTAATGGAGACAGATTTATAGGGCCGAGATAGTAAGTCTGCTCCGAGAATAGTGGAATTTCACATTTGATTCATGATTTCTGAAATTTTACCGCAGTAAAGTTTACAACGGTAAAATTTCGGTTATATGTATAGTATAAACCCCACTCCGCCAGCTTCCCAAGAAACAGCGGAGTGGGGTTGTCTTTATGGCTTCGGTTACAGGAGCTATAACTTCAGTTTGGGTTTGGTTTTTTCGGGCTGGTCAAGATCGGGATCGTCCTTGTTGCCCGACTTGGGGACACCTCCGATGACGAGCTTGCCGCCGAACGCTTCCATTGCCTCTTTGATGCTGATGCTTTTGGGCATTTTACTTATTTTGGGTGGCGTCAAGAAACTAATTTAGCATAATACGGTATCGTAAATGAGTTGAAATGTTAAGCATTTACTCTTTTTTGGTTTTCAGTGCTTTAATCATATTATATTCTCAAAATTATTAGTAACTTTGCTATTACTTACAAAATTTACCGCTGTAAATTTTACAGTAGTAAATTTTGTAACAGTGAAATCGAACATAAAAAGATAAGGATATGAAATTCTACAATAGAGAAAAAGAGTTAGCATCATTGGAAAAGGTTCGCCAAGTATCCTTTTCTGTGCATTCCCAAATGACTGTCCTTACCGGTCGGCGACGTATCGGCAAGACCAGTCTTATATTCAAGAGTTGCGAGGATACTCCTACGGTGTACTTGTTTGTCAGCCGAAGCAATGAAGCAGATCTCTGTTTACGATTTACTTCCGAGATCCGGCAGGCACTTGATATTTATGTACCGGAACTTACCAACTTTGCAGAAATGTTCCGCTTCTTAATGGATTTGGGAACACGGATGGAATATAATCTGGTTATAGACGAATTTCAGGAGTTCTATTACATAAATCAAGAGATTTACAGTTTGATGCAGGATACTTGGGATCGACTGAGGAAACAGAGTCATGTCAATCTTATCGTGAGCGGTTCGGTCTATACCCTTATGAATAAAATCTTTAGGGATTCAAAAGAACCGCTGTATGGTCGTGCCGACAGTATCATGAAGTTAGCTCCTTTTACTACTTCCGTATTGAAAGAAATCATATCGGATCATAAGGCCGACTATACTAAAGATGACTTGTTGGCACTCTATACCTTTACCGGTGGTGTCCCAAAGTATATCGAGCAATTTATGGACAATGGATGTACAAGCATGGAAAGTATGGTCGATTTCATGTTGCAACCCGATTCATCCTTTCTGACTGAAGGACAGGCTTTGCTGATACAGGAGTTCGGAAAAAAATACGGTAATTACTTTTCTATCTTATCAGCAATCTCCAATGGTAAGAACACCCTACCGGAAATGGAAGCGGTTATGGGTGGAATGAGTCTGGGCGGACAATTGAAGAGATTGGAGGAAGATTATGATCTGGTAAAGAAGAAACGGCCCATACTCTCCAAAGAGGGTTCCCAAACCGTCCGTTATGAAGTTTTGGATATGTTTTTACGTTTCTGGTTCCGGTATTTTATCAAGTATCAAAATTATATAGAGATACAGAATTTTGAACGCCTGGCAGATATTATAAAAAAGGATTATCCGACATTCTCCGGTTTAGCTTTGGAAATGTATTTCCGCCAACAGATGATGGAAAGCAAGGAATTTGCAGATATAGGCTCTTGGTGGCAAGGAAAGAATAATAAAGAACAGGATGAAATAGATATTGTCGGACTATATGCGGAAGAGAAAAAAGCTCTGGTAGCAGAGGTGAAAAGACAATCCAAAAATTTCAAGCCGGATTTGTTTGCACTCAAAGTAGAGGAATTACGGAAGAAAGTCTTGTTTAAGTATGAGATAGAGAGCAGATTGTTTTCTATGGAAGATATGTAGATGTAAATTCTATTTAAACATTATGATTACCAAAATTGATATTGAAAGATTTGGATTATTTTCAAATTATTGCTGGAAACAACATATTGGAACAGAGAATAATCATATTTTTAGTAAAATGAATATTATATATGGACGAAATTATTCAGGTAAAACTACTTTATCTCGAATATTTCGCTGTATAGAAATGAAGCAGTTACACAATAATTATCATAATGGCATTTTCGCTATAACTACTGATAATTCAACTATAACTAATACAAATTTAGTTTGTTCTGATAAAGTAAAAGTGTATAATACAGACTTTGTCAGAGAAAATCTAAGTTGGCTAAGTAATGAAGAAGGCGACATAAAACCGTTTACATTATTGGGTTCTAACAATGTAAAGGCCGAGAAAAGAATAACTGAAATTAATGAAGTGTTAGGTGGTATAGATGCGAAAAAAGGGTTACTTTATCGGAAGTGGCAAATAGAAGAAAACTTGCAAAAAAGAAAACAACAATTTGCTAAAGCTAAAGAAAAGATTCAGACATTACTAACCAATAAAGCTAATAGAGAGATAAAAGTAAACAATTACTATGTAAAACAAGGTACTAATTATAATATTAAAACAATTCAATCGGAAATTGATGAAATTATAGATTCTGAAAAGAGTTTTATAATAGATGAAAAAGAGAAGGCCATTCGCAAAAAGAGAATTGACGAATCTGTAAAGCAGGAAATAGCACTATTACCTATAACAAAGCCACATCTCTCGGAATATATAAAGGAGGTTCAAGAGCTTCTAAAACGTAAGATCGTTTTAACGCAAACACTTGAAGAGTTAGTAACTAATACTCTATTGCAAAAATGGGTGGATAAAGGGCGTGTGCTTAATAAGAATAGAGAAACTTGTGCTTTTTGTGGAGGAATTATTACACCTGATCGTTGGAAGTTATTAGATGCCCATTTTAGCAAGGAATCAGAGGAACTAAAAAAAAGTATTGAAGAACTGCTTGACAAACTTGAAAGATCCAAGAAATCACTTGATGGCTTTCTCGAAACAAGAGGAGTAAAACAGGAAAATATTTATGAGATTTTCCAAGATGAGTACAATCAATATTACAAAGAATGGACTCTATATATAGACCAATACAGAGATACAATAGACCTTCTTATTTCTCAATTACAAGAGAGATATAATGATATATTCACTCCAAGGGAAATAAACACTATCGTTGATTGCTCGGAGAATATCATTGAAATAATTAACCACTTCAATTCTTTATTGCAGAAAAACAAAAATAAATCTTCTACTATTACAAAAGATAAAGATATTTATCGAAAAGAATTAAGATACTCTGAAATACAATCTTTTATTAATACAATTGAGTATAAAAAGATTTGTAAGGATTGGAAAAACGAAGAAAAATGCATCAATAGCGAGGAAAAAAAACTTGATGATTTGATAAAGACTATTGAAGAGTTAAGACAAGAAAAGCAAACAAAAGAATTAGAAGCAAAAGATGAAGGAGAAGCTGCCAAAAGAATAAATGAACATTTATCAGATTTTTTCGGACATGATAGTTTAACTTTGGAGCCAGCACTTATCACTGAATCTAATACACCTTTAACGAGATTTATAATAAAAAGAGGTGAAAAAGAAGCTCACAATTTGAGTGAAGGTGAATGCAGCCTAATTTCTTTCTGCTATTTTATTGCAAAAATAGAAGATGAATTGAATGGGGCGGATCATGATAAACTGATAATATATATTGATGATCCTATTTCCAGTCTTGATAATAATCATATCTTTTTTATGTATAGTCTTATTGAAACTATTGTTGCAAAAAAAGGGCAATATGGACAATTATTTATTTCTACACATAATTTAGATTTCTTAAAGTATTTAAAGAGATTAACCTCACCAATGGATGTAAACAGAAAACCTTTAGTTCAATATTTTTTAATTGAGAAACGAAAAAAAATGAGTGAGGCAATTAGTTGCTTAAAATTGATGCCTTCTTATTTAAAAGATTATGTAACCGAATATAATTTTTTGTTTCATGAAATTTATAATATGGCAAAAGGTACAACTAAAGGTGATAAAGCAAAGATGATAGAAAATCAATACACCCATTTTTACAATCTACCCAATAATATGCGAAAGTTTTTAGAGTGCTATTTATATTATAGATATCCTAATACTGATAACCCTTTGGCTAATTTGGATAAATTATTTGACAATCACATTCCTTGTTTAGTAAATAGAGTGATCAATGAATATTCCCATTTAGCATGGGGAAATAGGGGAACCTTACCAGTTGATGTTAATGAAGCAGAAAAAGTAGCAAAACATATTTTATATATTATAAGAGAAAAAGACAATGAACATTATTGTGCATTATGTGACAGCATAAAGGTTGATCCAAATATTGATTTAGAGTAAAAATAGAAGCGTCCCACTATGCTTTTGGAACGCTTCTATTTTTATAACTTCAGCTTGGGTTTGGGCTTTTCGGGCCGGTCAGGATCGGGACACGCCCCCAGCCGAGCCTTATGTCCACCGGATGCCCGACTTCCTCGCCGACAGGCAGCGCATCCCGCCCAAACTAAGCGGAATGCCCCAAAGCATCAGCATCAAAGAGGCAATGGATACACTCGACGGCAAGCTCGTCATCGGAGGTGTCCCCAAACTCGGCAACAAAGACGATCCCGATCCTGACCAGCCCGAAAAGCCCAAACCCAAGCTGAAGTTATAGTTCCTGTAACCGAAGCCATAAAAACAACCCCACCCCGCCGGCTTCCAACGAAGCAGCGAAGTGGGGTTTATACTATACATATAACCAAAATTTTACCGTTGTAAACTTTACGGCGGTAAAATTTCAACTTATACGAAGTTAAAAAAACATATATTATTCCTTATATATACTCAAACCCTTGTTTAGAACAAAAGGAATATCTATATTTGCAGTGTCATCGCTCGAAGAACGAAGGACTTGGTTGCCCGCATTACCGTAAATGCGGTTTTTTTATGCCCTTATTTTTCCCTGTTTATATATTTGTTTTGATAATAAGGTTGATTATCGCAATCAACACAGAATCCTGTAATTAATGCGTAATCCGGTTGTATGTATTCAACTATAACAATATATTGTTTGCCCCTGTACCAATAATAGTCACGAAGAGTTCCGTCATCTTCAATATACTGAAAATAAGTAATGCGCTTATCTTCTTTATTCTCTAAAATAGGTCTTATCCAATGTACCCTATTGGCTCTTTCTTCACGAAACTCCCGTATTTTCCCAGAAGTTTTATACCTTCCACCTTTGATAGTACGAGTAATCACGTGAACAAACTTCTCATAGTACCGTTCAAAATCAACGGGAAGATTGTCTTTTTTGCTATTTTTATACAAATACGGTTTCACTTTTAAAGGAATACCATCAATGATTACGGTATTCTCAAAAAAATCCCGATGAAAAATGGCATAAAGTTCATCCATTTTTTCCTGTTCCGTTTCCGCAACCCCGTCTGCAAAATACGGTTTTAAAGCTCCTAATTCATCTGCCACTGTCATTGCGCTTACGAGGTTGGTGATCAAAAATATTAAATTTGATTTCTCCCGGTTCTGTGCCTTCATCCAAAACATAACCAGATTTCATTTCAATATAGTTGATCAGTTCTTTTTTTGCCAGGCTGCCATCTTTCTTCAAGTGAAGGCCTCTCGCTTTATAAGTTACTGCACCTATGAAAAAATCCGCTAACTGTATAAATTGTGATTCGTGAGAACGTATATGCTGAAAAGAAAGAAAAGGCGATTTACCATGAAACTTATTAGAGAATACCTCTTGGATTTTATTAAGTTTTGCACGTCCTTTCGTATCTTTTATATCTAAAAACACACGGTAATTATTCATTGCAGAAGGATTGGTGTATGGATTGACAAGCAAGTAATAAATCATTTTATAGTAAAAATTATCATGCTCGCCGTTATTGAAAGACAAATTGTCTAAACGGTCTTTGTACTTAACAAGAATACATCTGAACTCCATGTTTGAATCAAAAAAGTAATCTATAAGTTCTTTATACATATCAATATGGGTGTTACTGATTGTATTCCATTTTATCTCATGTAAAATATTATGCCTTCGTTTAATCGCTTTTATGCATTGTTTCATTTCTTCAGTCTGTTCCTTTGGCACCTTTATATAACCAATACACATGACAGGAAAATGATCATGTTCTAAATGACAGCTTTCATCTATATAGAATGTTAATTGTTCTTTATTCATAAGGTTGCTATATATTATTCCTTCCAATTATAATTACTGAATTCTCCATTTTCTCGCTTCGGGTAATACTTGCTTATCTATCTTTACATTGTAGAAGGTAAGAGGGTTTAGTGTATTCCATAATGGCAATGCTTTGTTTGTACCGTATATGCTCTCAACCATCGCTCCAAGTAAAGCACGCACCATTGGAGGATATTTTTTTGCAAGCATAAGTAGCTCATCCCTATCTTTTTTATCCAAATTCTGAATAATAGTCATTATACACTTACATGATTGGCTGGTAGTCGTATCCGGTATTTCTTTTATAAACTTAATGGCATCCAATAGCTGCAATAAAGGTATATTTTCCTTTGTTATGGGATTAGATTGAATCACGAAACTAATCGTGAACATTCCTCTTACCGTTTTGTTTTTACGTACATTTGTGCCAATTTGGATGATATTCGGCACTTGTGTAGTCAATCCTAATCGATTAAAAGCTAAGTATCCAGTCATATAACCAATAACTTCTCCATCCTTCTCAAGAAAGTCTTTTACAACTTCTTCTAACTTAGGCTTTAGCGTTCCAAAAGCACTTTTTTTAGGTTTATAGAAACGTCCTTTTGAGATTTTGGCAATAATACCTTCAGCTACTAAACGATTTAAGATTTTGATAACTCTTTCACTCCGTTCTGGAGACAAATTTAAATCTTGATATGTAAAAACATAATCAGACTCAATATTTTCAATTCTTTGTCGAATTTCCTTTATCATTACCATCTTTCTTCAATAGCTATGTCCTGCTAATAAGATTATTACCACGAGGTTGTATTAATGACATTTTTAAAGTACTCGCTATTCTTTGTCTTTCATCATATTTTACATAATTATTGTATAAGTATGATTTAACACGTGCTTTTAGTATTCTTAATGCCACAGGATTATTCTCAAACTCTTTATATAATAATTTTAACTCGGGTATTGATAATTTCCCATAGCACGTCTTTATTGAAAATGATATTAATTTCGCAGCAGGAGTATTCAATTCATTTGCTACATCATCAAAAATAGGTTTAAGATCTCTATTCCCTACTGAATTGATCACCTTTGAGAAGATACCCAAGCAAAAATTAAAAGACATTAGTTGAAAGAATAAATTTATTCTTTCAGCAATTTCTGATTTAGAATCATCCTTTTCAACTTTACTCTGAATAGAAATAGTCAATTCTTCTTTAGTGCTTTTGATTATTTTCCCCAAAAAACCGATAGTTCTAAAAGCAGTTAGATACAACTCCTTTATCATTTCATGTAACTTTTGTTTTGAAATAGAACCTTTCCTATTTTTAATAATTTGTCCTACAATTTCCAATGATCTGACTGCTTGATAGAAAGATATTATTTCAGAAGGCATATTTTGATAATCTTCTTCGTAAGTATTATCTTTCATCTGCAATTCTAACTTATCCCTACTTTCTAAGCTTTTCTCACGTTCCTGTATAGGATCTGTATTAGATCGGATAATATCATCTTTAAATTCCTGAATAATATCTTTTATTAATTCATTAAATGAACCATTCCTTTCAAGGGTTATAGGCTCAATATCATCAAATGGAATCATTGATGCTAATATTGTTTCATCTATTAAAAATGGATCTTTTGAATGATGTGCAACAAAAATCAGAATATTAGCATATTTATCAACCTGTATATTTTTACATAAATATTGTATTATTTGCCTTCCTTTTTCTTCTGTTAATATTGTTGCAATCTTTTGGGCAATAAGAAAATAGAAAATATAATTATAGCCAAAATGAAACCATTCATCTTCATCATAGACAAGAAGACCGGATCCTAATAGTTTATCCCTCACTTCAATAAAAGAAGGTGCTATATAATTAGCTGAATAATTTTTATGAAACTCTTGAAATTCAATATCAGACAACGATTTTTTCTTTTTATCAAACAAAGAAAATGCTAATTCTGACAAATAATTTATATAAGTATCAATATCTTCATTTTTGATTTTAGCCTTTGCCGCTAAAGCGAAATGTATCAAAGACTGATAGCAATATCCATATGAAGTTTGTTCATAATTGTTAGGTTTTACTAAATTCATTGATTGAAGAATGGATAATACAAATATAGGATAGGAAGGTATTAATTTATCTCCCAAAAAAGTTTGAACTTGTTCATATGAATCTTTTGTTTTTTCTAAAAAAATCTGTTCTGTAATACTATATGGATTTTCCTCATTTAAACGATGGTAATTTTCTATTAATTTATTTCTTTTCTTGTGACCAAGAGGTAGTATCTTACCACAAAAAACATCTTTAGTTGTAGATTCTAAAACAGAAATAATATTATATATAGAAGAAGTTGTAATGATAATTCTCGAAAAACGATTCTCGAGCTTTTTTAATAATTCTAAGATTGATTTATTATTCAACTCTGCCGAATTAAGATTATCTATAAACAATATCTTACATTCGTTAGAATATTGATTATATTCTTCAAATGATTTATTTTCATATTGTTCTATAAAGGCTTTTTCTAAAGGTTTATCTATTTCCATCTTCTTAAAGCATTTCCCATTAATCAACAATGGAAATTTTTGATGTAAAATAGAGTCAAGATACATCATATTAATCAAGCTGGATTTACCAGATTGATTTTCTCCTTCAAGCAATACTACTTTGTAATTTGAACTCTCTATAAAAATAGAACTATCAACATAATTCTCATATAATTCTTTCTTTAAATCATTGGTTTTCTCAATGTCAGGGTATATAAATATATCTTTCAATTTGATTTTTTTATCATCATTGAAAAATAAAGGCAGTTTCATATCATTCAAAGAAGACAAGAAGGTCTGATTTGAATGAAAATCAAGATTGTTATGTCCTATTTCTTTTAGTGAAAACTCTTGTTCTTTCTGTTGTGAGTAGATAGTTCCATTCCAATGAAATGGATAATTAAATCCAATCCTATTTTCTGTGTTTATGATGAACACTTGAAAACCTGAATGAACTTTTTTTGCTTGATTCATTTGTAATGCCTCTCCTGCAAAAATATAGCACTCCTTATGTGTGTTTAAGTCCGTATGAATCATTCCTTGCCTTTCATGTTCATGTCCATAAATAACTACATCAGAAAAGCTATTGATCAGTTCGGAAAATTCATGCTTATTATTTTCTTCTGTATTAGGATTTAACCAAGATGAATGATGATGAAAAACTGATATATTTATTGTTGCTTTTGTATTAATAGTTTCTTCTATATTTTTTATAGGATAGAAAAGACTACCAACATTTTCATTAATAGAAGACATCCAAGCTGTATTAAAAGAATGAAAAATAACAACCTCTTTTTGTATATCATCTATATATTCCTTGTAAATACATGGTTTGGTTTCTTTCCCATTAATCGAATTTTCAAAATTCCAAAAAGGTTCTTGCACGATAAGACATTGTTCTATAACACTATTATCATCACCGATATAATCATAATTCATATTTTTTATAGCATTTTTCCTTGCCTGCCTATCCATATTGAAATTACAATCATGATTTCCGGGAGTAAAAATTATTTGTTCATAGACCTTATCTTTATACAATGTTTTAAGTAAACTTCTTATTGAATTCAAAAACTTTGAAGCCAAAATATATTCTTCTTCACTACCAGAGTAAACAACATCACCTGTAAACACTATATATATGCGATCACATTCTTCATATATCGTTTTGACGGAAGCAACAAGGGATGAAAACTCACTCAAAATCCAATCAGTGGCACTCTTTATGTGAGAATCTGTAAAGTGTAATATTCCTAATTTCATAAATGATAGTTTTTGCAAAGATAAAAAAACGCCCAGTTTTTACGCCACAAAACTGGAATATTTTTAGGTGCACACATAAAAAATGATACTCCTCCGAACCGCTGTCCTTTGGAGTATCACCATTCGAACAAGAAAAGAAACTTCATCCTGTTTCACAACTGTATGAAGTCATTGCCATGACAAACACCAATACGCAGTTTGGGATTTCCTGCCTCACGGCAGTAGTTTCACCGGTACAAAGCAAAAACATGGACTTATTCTTTCGGCAGCGGATAGCTCTCGGACAGCTTGTCCTCACGTGCCTGCCGTTTTATTTCGTTCTCGTCGAAGTTGTTGCGGATGAACTCGTGCAAGTCCGACTCCTTGTAATATGTCTTGTGATATATCGAATAGAACTTCAACACCCCGTTATTCCGGTATCGTTGCAGCGTGCGTTTGCTGATGCGCAACAACAGGCATACTTCCTGATTGTCGTACAGACGCTCTCCGTTCAGGTAGTTCAGGTGCTTTTCCCTCGTTTCCGCCTTGTCCAGCTTCCGTGAGATGCGGTACAGCTCACCCATGATACGTTCCATCCATGCTTCAAATTCCGTTTTATCTACTAACATACGCTTTCCTCCTTAAAAGTTCCCGATAACATAATAGCTCTGGTTATCGGATGATTTCAGAATGATTTCTTTCTCACGCATGAACCTGATGTAGCTTTTCGCCGTACGTTCCTTCACCTCCAGTATCGACTGGATTTCTTCTGCAAGCTCCACATAAGTAACAAAGCGCCTCCGGCTGAATACCTCTTTGGCCACCGCTACAAGCTCGTCCTCTTTGCGCTTGTCCTTTTCCTCTTTCGGCTTTTCGCCCAGATAGACGTGCATGGCCTTTTCCTTATCCCACGAAAACTGCATGATAGGCACATCCAGCGGACTTCCATCCCTTACTTTCAGAGCCTTCACCACCGATACGGCCGGATCGCTGTCCTTCTCTATGGAAAGGATCGCCGCAGCCTTCCGCTGCAACTCGCTTCCCAAGTGTCCCCTCAGCTTCAGCCCGTTGGGGATAAAATGCAGTACCGTTACGATACACGTCTTGTAGATACCGGCCAACCGGTACAGTTCTTCCACGACGGCTATGCTCTCCGCTTCATCGTTGGCGCATTTTATCAAATCCGCAATCCCGTCTATCACCACCAGATGAACACCCCCATATTGATAATGGTATTTGTCCAAGCTCTGGATTATGGAAAGCAGGCGTTCTTTCCGGCTCATTCCCGTAAGGCAATACGCCTTGAACCATTCCGGCATCGCCTCACGTCCGCATCGCCGCAGTAGGTTGCTGATATTCTTATACAGCTGTACTTCACTCTGCTCCGTGTCATAGAACAGGACCGCCTTGTTCCGGCTGTTTTCGTGGAGCGTAACACCCAGCGCATCCACATCCGTTCCGGAGAGACGGATAGCACCGGCAATCAACGCCGCCACATAGTTACTTTTTCCCGTGCCTTCTCCGCCGGTGACACAAAGCAGGTTGCCTTGACTTCCGAGAGGCACGTCATTTACCGATACGATCATCTGTGCAATGGGAGGCGGGTT
>OCRP01001154.1_pt1 | contig 15706 bp, 9 predicted proteins | sample 1538871 | NCBI WGS metagenome assembly OCRP01 (sample SAMN04571731, study PRJEB22368) | human gut metagenome | biome: human gut; material: stool | host: Homo sapiens | place: Luxembourg | collected 2012-09-20 | reverse complement strand
CTCGCGTATCTGTCTTCACATGCAACTAATCGCTATTTTATCCCGAACTGGGGTATTATGTTATGCAAAGTTACCCTTTTTTTATCTATTTCACGCCTTTTTACCCCTCTTTTTACTTCCTTTTACGTTTATTTACGGCTACCGTTTTTTGGTCGAGCGACGTTTTTGAATTAAATTCGCAACCCAAAAGAACAGAATAACGAAACCAATACTCATTATGCAACACAACAACTCAAAGCACACTCGCAACGTCTTTTTCTCAACGTTGTTATTATTCGTGATGCTCATGGCAGGCGCCAGCAGCGCATCTGCCGCAACTGAGCGCAAGCCGCAGTTACAACTTTTCAGCACAAAATACACGTCAAGCGGCACAGAAGTGACGCTCCGATTGTGGATGTTCAACTCTAAGGGCAACACCGCGCACTACAGAGGTGACGTTTGGCTCGACATTGACGACACACCATCATTTATACTCAACGGTCTGTGGAAAGACATATCCAACGTAAAAAGCGAATCGGATATGCTTAGAAACCCGCAAAACGTTGCGTTGGGAAGTTCCAGGTCTATTGTTCACAAAGGCATAGATGTAGGCACAGCGCAGTTTGGCAATCTTAGGCGAGGCATGACCTTTGAGGGACTAAAGCCGAATGAGCCCACATGGTACTGCGTAGATCTTAAGCTCGCCTTCGACAACAAATTTCCACTCTATGGCCATAAGATAGTTGTTCGCGGTTTGTGGTTTGACAACTGTGAGAAGAATAAAGGATATGAAAATATATCTGTCGCACAGACCATCAACGGCTATGTCCGTCCTACCAACATAAGTGTGAAGCCTTCTGGCAACAAATTGGAGTTCTCATGGAAGCAGGAGGGCTACAACACCGATGCGTCTACCGACGGCAAGTGGATTGTGTACAAGCGCGAAGGCGGCAAGCATGTCAAGGTAGGAGAGGTGGATGATGCTAATAAGCACTTGCTCCGCATAGGAAAGAAAAAATTTAGCTGTAAGGCTGACTACAACGTTACGTTCCTCCCCGATGCATTCTCTACGACCGACACTATATGCGGACTTACGTCCAAAATCGCTGCTGCTGGCCATAAGGAAGACGGTGCCGTCTGCCAAATGTGTGGGCATAGTTTCTTCCGCTACAAGACTTCTAACAACAGCAAATGGAATATTGACAGGCATGATTTTGGCGCCAATGTGGTGTCGCACGACATCGTGAATGATAAGTGTGTGATAGAGTTTGACGCGCCAATCACCAAAATTCCTAACAGCGTTTTTAGTAGTTCTACTTTGGTCGGAGAGCTTCGCATACCTAAGAGCGTCACATCTATTGAAACCAATGCGTTCTTTGGTTGCTCCGGGCTCACAGGCGATTTGACACTACCCAACTCCATAACGTCTATTGGGGCAGCAGCTTTCAGGAATTGTTCTGGGTTTAATGGCACCTTGACATTGCCCAATTCATTAACAACTATTGGAACCAATGCGTTCGATGGATGCTCCAAACTCACAGGAAACTTAACATTACCCAACTCCATAACGTCTATTGGAGCAGCAGCTTTCATGAATTGTTCTGGGTTTAATGGCACTTTGACATTGCCCAACACTATAACATCTATTGATAGAGGTGTCTTCTTTAGATGTTCAGGACTTACTGGTGACCTGACATTGCCTAACTCGATAAAGTCTATTGAATACAATGCGTTCTCGGGTTGCACGGGGTTTAATGGCACCTTGACATTGCCCAGCTCAATAACAACTATCGGGAATAGCGCGTTCTCGGGTTGCTCTGGATTCACAGGCACTTTGATATTGCCAAACTCATTAACCTCTATTGAAAAAAAAGCGTTCTATGGTTGCTCTAGATTCACAGGCGATTTGACATTGCCCAAATCATTAAAAACTGTTGAAGAATCGACTTTTGAAAAGTGTTCCGGGTTTAATGGCACCTTGACATTACCCAACTCTATAACAACTATCGGGACAAAAGCATTCAGCAAATGTGCCGGATTTACAGGCGATCTGACATTGCCCAACTCACTGACATCTATTGGTATTTGGGCTTTCATGGATTGTTCTGGATTTAATGGCACCTTGACATTACCCCAAGGAAAAACAATTTTGGAGCAAGGAATCTTTTATAGATGCTCTGGATTTACAGGTCCTTTGACGTTACCCAACACGTTAGTAACTATTGAACACAATGCTTTTGAAGAATGTTCTGGATTTACAGGCACTTTGACATTGCCCAATTCATTAACAACTATCGGGGAAAGAGCTTTCATGAACTGTTCCAGATTTACTGGTACTCTGACGTTACCCAATTCATTAGAAACTATTGGAGAACAAGCTTTCAGCACTTGTACTGGACTTGAAGATCTTAAGTTGTCAAGCTCTATGAGTGTCATTCCCAAATGGGCTTTTGAGAAGTGTTCAGGTCTTTCTGGCGAAGTCGTCATTCCATCCACGATTAAGAGAATTGAGGATAGCGCTTTTCAAGAGTGCAAAAACCTAAATAAGAACTCAAAGACTCCATCTGAAGTGACATTGCCAGAATCGTTGGAAGCAATGGGAAAGTATGCTTTTGGCAGCAACTACATTAAGACTTTAAAGTTCAAATCGTTGCCTGAAGGTGTATTTAATTATGTTCCTGGTGTTACGACCAGAACTGTAAGCCTGACCGATGCCTCGTTTGTTAGCGACAAGCCACGTTTCGCAATGAACATAGACACAATATCATACACCCGCACCCTGTCTGACAAGTGGGGAACACTCGTGTTGCCTTTTGCCATAGAGCCGACAGGTAAAGAGCCGTACCGCATATACACCATTGAGGCCATCAACGAAAGCGAGCTGGTGTTGAGTTCCATCAGTGGAGAGGTGGCAGCAGGAACGCCATGCGTAGTTCAGCGCATAGGCAAGCAGAAAGAGTTGTGCTTTAAGGCAGATAGAGCAAGGCTGAATGTGACGCCGGGAACCATAGACATTGCCGACATGACACTTAACGGTACGTTCTGGACTAAGGAACTGGACGAGGGCTTTATCATTGCCAAAGACCACTTCTGGAGTGTTGCCGACCTAAAGAACTCATCGTCTACGGTGAAAGGTGTGAAGGTAGGGCCGTTCCGGGCATGGCTCAGCGGCACATCCGCAAGCGGCACAACACAACTTGCAATGCGCATTAAAGACACAACAACAGGCATCGACGCCAGCGCCATCGACGTTCTCAACGCCGCCGACGCCGAATACTACGACCTCAACGGCAAACGCATAGAGTCGCTCCAGCGTGGTGTCAACATCGTGCGTTTGAAGTCGGGACAGACAAAGAAGATAATCATCAGATAAAAACCAAGTTATTAAAAACAGTAAAGACAATTATGGAAAAGAAAGAATATAACAAGCCCCATATCGCCATCATCTCCTTTGAAGCGGTAAGCATAATGGCAGGCTCAACACAATCCATCCCTAAGGGAGAGAAATACGACGAAAGTCTGCCGGAAGAAGACGAGGATGGATATATTTGGGGAGGATAAGAGCCTTATATAAGAGGATAAGATCCCCTACATAAGAGGATAAGAGCCTCTACATAAAGCAGCCCTCTCTCTGTCACCACACGACGGAGAGAGGGCTGACTCTTTATTACGGAATCTTACCTTTTACCTTAATATTACCTTTAAAACTCCTTTTTCCCTTCAATCCAACGGCGTCTGCCCAGCCCTCTCCCCGGCGGGGAGAGCTGGAGAGGGGCTTCTTTTCACTTTCCATTTTAGCGGGGAGAGCTGGAGAGGGCTTTTTTACCTTTTTACCCTTTTACCTTTTTACCTTTAAAAGCCCTTTTCTTTTCCTTTCAACTTCTGCTTCAGCAGGAACGTTGCGTTTTGGTTTCGCGCCACGCCAGGTGTTATCTTATAAGAATAAGTGACGTCGGTGCCCAACTCAATTTCAAAACACCAGTTAGCGAAACGCTGCGGCTCATCGTCTGCAATGCGCGACAGTTCGAGGTCGTGAGTAGCTATGATGCCCGTCACGTCGCGTTGCGCGATGTATTCAAGGAACATACGCGAGCCGTCAAGCTTGTCGGCAGAGTTGGTGCCTTTAAGTATTTCGTCAAGAATAATGAGCGTGTGCGGATGCCCATCGCAGTAGTCTATGAGTTGCTCCAGGCGCAGCAGCTCGGCGTTGAAATAGCTTATGCCACGCGAGAGGTCGTCAGTCGTGCGCATGCTCGTAAACAATGTGAAGCGCGACAGGCGCAGCCCATCTGCCGCCACGGGCATGCCGCAGACCGCCAAGAGCCAGTTTATGCCTATGGACCGTAGGAACGTGCTCTTCCCCGCCATGTTGGCGCCCGTCACGATGTAGTAGTGTCGGTCGGCGATGGAGAAGTCGTTGCCCACCGCCCGTGCGCCGAGGAACGGATGCCGCAGCCCGCGCGCCTCGTAGCACACGCCGTCGCCATCGGTCACCTCCGCCCTCACGTCCTGCGGAGTGTTGTATGCGTATGTCGCCATAGACACGAGCGCGTCGGTGCAGCTCACCGCCTCCGTCCAGCGGTCCATGCTCAGCGCGAAGCCCTTCTGCCAGCGTGCGAAGCGTCGCAGGAGGAAAAAGTCGTTGAGAAGGAACATGTCAAAGATAATCAGTCCGAGCACATTGCCACGTCGGTCGAGCGCCTTCACAATCTGTCCTGCCTCGTGAAACGCCGCCACGGCGCCCGCCACCTCGTCGCGCAACTGCCGCAGCATGTCGCTCGTGGGCTGCAGCGAGGCGATGTGTGCCACCACGCGCACGAATGTACCAATCTGTTCCTGCAACTTGCCAGCAGCGCGTGACGCCTCCATGAGGGTGGCGTGACACAGCCCGAGCACCGCCGCGAGCACCGCGATGCCGCCCGCCACAGCCACGCTCGAAGGCATGGAGGTGGTGGCAGCAAGCACTATCGTCGCAAGGAAAGCGCCGAGGGCGACCAGTGCCAGGACCAGCGTCAGGGGCGAAAGCACCCACCGTTCCACCTTCACCGACGCCACCCCATGCAGGGCACGCACCACAGCGGCGGTGTCGACCTTTGCCGCCACGCCCTCCGCACAATACTCCTTGCACCAGTCAGTCTGCGTCGCCAGCTCGGCGATGGCGTCTGCCCGTGCGTCGATGGTGTCGAGTTGTGGGGCGGAGAGCATCGTGGCGAGGCTGTCGCTGCCCCCTGTCGTCACGGTGCGGCAGATGCGGTGGTAAAGACTCTGTGGTCCGAACACGTCGATGTCGAACGCGAACGGATGGCGCGCATCGGCATAGCGGCGTCCGTCGTCAAACGCCGTGAACGTGCCGTCGAGGTAGTCGCGCTCCCTCACACACACCTCACGCAGCGCCTCCAACCGCTCCCTGCGCCCGTCGTTGCGCTCGTCCATGCGGCGCACCACGACGTATGCCACCACCGACAGTAGCGCCGCCGCCAACGGCGACAGCCCTGTGGTGCTGACGGTGTATAGCGCCACGAAGCCGATGGCTATGGCGAAAAACGCTATCTCACCTGTCATGAAGAGTCGTCCGCGTCGTCGCAGCACGGCGATACGGGTGTCATAAAACGCGATGTGGGTGTCGTAATATTGTTTTGGAGATGGGTTCATATTTATAAAAAAGCTGTTTCACGCCGCAAAATTACAAAAAAAGGCTGCAACAAGAGGTTTAGAGCCTTTCTCACAAGACATTATTTAATATTTATTCCTTTCTCTTCACACATTCAAGAAAAAAGCGTAAATTTGCAGAAACAAAAAAGAAAAATAATAATAACATGAAAATAAAAGCAATTTTTGCAGCCGCACTGATGGCGGTGGCAGCAATAAACATGACATCGTGCATGGAGAAGAAATTTCGTGTGGAGGGCACCATAAAAGGCGCCAACGACTCTACGCTCTACCTTGAGAACATGAGCTTGAACGGCCCCGTGGCTGTCGACTCGGTGAAGCTCTCGGAGGACGGAAAGTTCAGTTTTGCAGAGAAGGCGTCGGAGGCTCCCGAGTTTTACCGCTTGCGCATAGCAGGCCAGATCATCAATGTGGCTGTCGACTCAACAGAGACCATCGGCATCACGGCCGAATATCCGGGCATGGCATCCAACTATGTGGTGACAGGCTCAGAGGAGTGTATGAAGATCAAGGAGCTCGCCACCATGCAGATGGGCCTGCAGGCAAAGGTCAACGCCATTGCACAGTCGGCAAACCTCGGCGTCGATGCCGTGGCTGACAGCATTGACCGCGTGGTGGAAAGTTACAAGAACACGGTGAAGTATCACTACATCTTCAAGGAGCCCATGAAGGCCTACTCTTATTTCGCGCTCTTCCAGACCATCAGTCTGGGCAACGCCTCATCGCTCATCTTCAACCCCCGCAACAGCGAGGAAGATGTCAAGGTGTTTGCTGCCGTGGCAACAAGCTGGGACACCTACTGGCCCAAGGCCGAGCGCGGCGAGAACCTGCACAACATCGCCATCGAGGGCATGAAGAACGTGCGCATAATACGCTCACAGAGAGCACAGACCATCGACCCGAGCAAGGTGTCGACAACGGGCATCATCGACATTCAGCTTGCCGACAACAAGGGCACCGTGCGCACGCTTTCTCAACTCAAGGGCAAGGTGGTGCTGCTCGATTTCCACCTCTTCGCAAACGAGGCAAGCACCAAGCGCATCATGATGATGCGTGAGCTCTACAACAAATATCACGCCCAGGGTCTGGAGATCTATCAGGTGAGCGTGGACCCCGACGAGCATTTCTGGAAGACGCAGACCGCTGCCCTGCCGTGGATCAGCGTGCGTGCCGACCAGGAGCACCAGAACGTGCTCGCCGACTATAACGTGCAACAGATCCCCACCTTCTTCCTCATCTCCCGCGACAACGCTGTCTATAAGCGCGACGCGCAGGTCAAGGACCTGGAGGCAGAGATCCGTTCGCTGCTTTAAAGACAAGGAAACGTGCTTGGGTCCAAGGCCCAAGCATGGCTTCTAAAGCCACAACCGTTGGTGAAGGGAGCGAAGCGACCGGAACCTGCGGTGGCAAATAAAGCTTAGACAAAACGTCCTCGAAGAGGGCGAACAGCAACAAGATTTATCCTTGCAATGTTCGCTCTCTTCGGGGATTTTTTCGTCCTCATGTTTTTGCATATTTATGCATTTTCGCCCCTCATTTTAGCGCCATTCTAAAAGAGCCCAACTTACGATTTGAAAGTGCCCATTTGACGTCCTCAAAGAGGCTCTTTGACGAGCTCATTAAGGCCCTTTGACAGCCTCAAAGAGGCCCTTTGACAAAACCACCCCTATTTTAAGAGTTGTTAACATAAACGATAAGTTAAACACCCTGTATTTTTCAAAACCGAAAGCAAAACCCCTATTTTTGCTTACAACCGCTGTTTTGGATATTTATACATTCCTCCCTCCCGTTTCTGCATATTTATTCATTTTCCCGCATCAACCAGATATCGGTATGTTCGCCCTTTTAACGATTCGTTCGCCGTATAAAATAGAAAAACGGCTTTAGATGGCAAAATGGCAAAGGAGACCTTTAGCTTAACAGCTTTAGATGGCGAAATGGCGAAATAGCGAAGGAGACCTTTAGCTTAGATGTTAACCATTGCAACGTTTTGAGAAAGTTCCTGTTCGCTGATTTTTTCCGTCTTTTCCTTGCTTTTATTCCGATAATAATGTATCTTTGCATCGACCTAAAGTTGGAAAAGTGGCAGAAACGGCACCAAAACAGGTTGGAAAAGTGACGAAAACAGCCCTAAAACGGGTTGGAAAAGTGGCAGAAACACCGCTAAAACAGGGTAGAAAAGTGACAAAAGAACAAATACATAACAAGTTTCGCTATGCTTAACAGAAAGATATACAGCTACTTGCGCAATTTCTTCAAGAACGAAAAGAAAGCTCTTCTTGTTGAGGGAGCCCGTCAGGTGGGCAAGACGTATGCTATAAGGAAAACGGGCAGCGAATGTTTCAAGAACGTGGTGGAGATAAATTTTATCAACCAACCAAAGTTTAGAGAAGCGTTCTCTGTGCCGTCAGATGCCAAAAACATTCTCTTGCGCCTATCGGCATTGGCAAACACGACCTTGGAACCCGGCAACACACTCATTTTCTTTGACGAGGTGCAGGAGTGTCCGGAAATAGTGACGGCAATAAAGTTTCTGGTAGACGAAGGAAGCTACCGATATGTGATGAGCGGCTCGTTGCTTGGCGTAGAGCTGAAAGACATACGCAGCGTGCCTGTGGGTTATCTTACGGAGAAGCCGATGTTTCCGCTTGACCTGGAAGAGTTTGCCGAAGCGGTGGGCATGAGCAAGGAGGTCATGAACCATGTGAGGGTCTGTTATGAGGAGAAAAAGGCGGTTGACGAGGTCATACATGAAAAGATGAACGATCTCGTGCGCCTGTATCTTGTTGTCGGCGGAATGCCTGAGGCTGTGCAGAAATACATCGACACCAACAATCTGCAAACGGTGCGCTCAGCACAGCTTGACATCATGCACCTCTATGCCAAGGACATAGCCAAATATGACCCCGAGAACAAGCTTTACATAAAGAACATCTTTGACCTCGTGCCTTCCGAACTGAACGCCAAGAACAAGCGGTTTATCCTGAAGGCTCTCAACGAGAAAGCCAAGTTTGAGCGTTATGCCAACTCGTTTCTGTGGCTTGCCGATGCCGGCGTGGCTCTGCCTACATATAATGTGGAGGAGCCTCGTCTGCCGCTAAAGCTCGGTGAGCAGCGCAACCTGTTCAAGTTGTTTCTCAGCGATGTGGGACTGTTGGCGAGCCAATATGCCGTCAACATTGCCTTTGACCTGCTCAACAGGGTCTCTGAGATAAATTATGGTGCGATATATGAGAACCTTGCAGCGCAGGAGCTGCATGCACATGGCTACAACCTCTATTATTTTAACAGCAAGCGACAAGGCGAGCTCGATTTTGTGGTGGAAGACCGCGGCAATGTGCTGCCTATAGAGATAAAATCGGGCAAGGACTATAAGCGCCACAACGCTCTGTCTAACGTTATGGCGACACCCGAGTATAACATTCCTCAAGGTGTGGTCTTCTCTAACGGCAACCTAGAGGTTGTGGGCAGGATAACCTATTGTCCCGTTTACATGCTGATGTTTCTTCAGCCACAGACGTTTGCAGACGCCATTTTCAGGTTCGAGCCTTTGTGATGGGCTGTTGAAACTTTGTTAAGGGCTTATTGAAACTTTGTGACGGCTTGTTGAAGCTTTGTGCCGGCTTGTTGAAGAACGGAAAAAGAATGTTTTAACGCTTCGCGCTTTTAAGAAAAACAAGGAGCGCGAAGCGCATTTTCTTAGCCGTTGATCTTCAGGCTCTCCATAAACTTGATCAGGCCCCAACGCACGGAGCGGAGACCGAACTGCTCGGTGTGGATGTCGTCGAGCTTCACCCACATACACTCGGCGGCATCGTCGGCAGCCTGAAGCTTGCTCTCGTCCTCCACCTCGCAGATGAAGAACATGTCGAGCGTGGGGATGTCAACACCACTGAAACGGTAGATGTTGGGCTGACTGAAGATGTAACGTGCGCTTGTGACATTCAAGCCGGTCTCTTCCATGACCTCACGACACACACCCTCCTCGGCTGTCTCGCCAGGGTCGGCGAAGCCACCGGGCAGGTCGAGCGTGCCCTTGGCAGGTTCTTGCTTGCGTCGTTCAACGAGCAGCTCGCCCTTCTTGTTCATGATGAACGCCACGTTGGCGGCACTGGGGTTCATAAACAATTCGAAGCCACAGTTTTCACACTTGCGGCTCTTCTCACTGTTCTCTACAAAATGATGACTGCCACACATGGGACAGTACTCATACTTCAGCAATGGATGCATCTTGGAATATGTTGTTATTGTTATCTTTTTGCTATCCTCAAAACCACCAATAGGCGGCTATTATCTTATCTTGGCGTTTCGTTTATTGAAGATCTTCTTTTGATGTTCTATAAAACCTGACGTTCTATAAAAAAACATCATTGTTTCTTAAAATCATTCTCCATATCCTTACATAGGCAAAAGAATTTGCGCAGCTAACGCAAACAGTGCTACAGAGAGACAAGAGGTTGAATGACAGGCAGATAAACGGAACAGCTACATGCTAAGCGCCAACGGCGTTAGCCTTTTTTTTACCTTTTTGCCTTTTTACCTTTTTACCTTTATAATTTTTTCGTCTGCAATATTACAAAAAAATAACTATCTTTGCAAATGATTGGGGCAAAACTTGATGGTGAGACCCAAAGAAAAAAACTTATATCAACCCGTCACCCCAAACAAGCGGCCACGCGCTCCTGTTTTTGGCGCATGCCAGAGCAAAAAGGCGGAAAAAGCTCAAGCAAGCAGCAACGCGATCCATCTTGGTGCTGGCTAAAGCAAGAAGACGGAAAAGCTCAAGCAAGCAGCAACACGATCCATCTTGGTGCCGGCTAAAGCAAGAAGGCGGAAAAGCTCAAGCGAGCAGCAACACGATCCATCTTGGTGCCGGCTAAAGCAAGAAGGCGGAAAAGCTCAAGCGAGCGTCGCCGAAGGCGGCGAATATCCATAACCGCTGGTTGAGCTGCCGAAGGCAGCGAAGCCTGCGGTTCAAAGAATGATGGTAAGATCGTCCTCGAAGAGGGCGAACATATGGAATATTTGCACAGTTTGCTTGTGTTCGCCCTCTTCGAGGACGTTATGTTATCTTGCTGTGAAACCGCAGGTTACGTTCGCTTCGCTCTCTTCACCAGCGGTTATGGATATTCGCCGCCTTCGGCGACGCTCTGGCAAGCGACAAAGTCAAGCGCGGCGATGCTTTTCAGAGATGATAATCAATTGAAAATGTGTTTATTATGCACTTGCAAAAGTTCAGTTAAATAAGAAACAATAAGGAAAAAAACAAGACAAAAAACAATAAGGAAAAGACAAGACAAGACAAAAGAAACAATAAAAAAAAGAAACAATAAGCTAAAAGAAAAACATAAAACAAAAAAGGAAAGATGAAAAAAGCTCTATTTATATTGGCAGCCTTGATGATGTCGTTCTCGGCAATGGCACAGAAGCATTTTGACATGAAACTGTGGGAGGGCAAGACCCCCAACAAGAACAAGTTGGACGACGTGGCAGAACTGAAGGTGTTCCTGCCCAACGAGAAGAAAGCCACAGGACGCGCCGTGGTAATCTGTCCTGGAGGAGGATACGAGAACCTCGCCATGGAACATGAAGGCACACAGTGGGCTCCCTTCTTCAACAACCTCGGCATTGCCGTCGTGGTGCTCAAGTATCGCATGCCCAACGGTAACGACGAGGTGCCTGTGAGCGATGCCGAAGAGGCCATGCGCACGGTGAGACGTAACGCCAGGACATGGAAGATCAACACAGAAGATGTGGGCATCATGGGCTTCTCGGCTGGTGGTCACCTCGCCTCCACGCTCGCCGTTCACTCCAAGGGCGATGCCAAGCCCAACTTCCAGATTCTGTTCTATCCCGTGATCACGATGATGCCCGCCTACACCCACATCGGCTCGCACAACAACCTGCTTGGAAAGAACGCGAAGAAGAAAGACGAGCAATATTACAGCAACGACATGCATGTGACGCGCCTCACGCCAAGGGCGTGCATCATACTCGCCGACGACGATGAGGTGGTGCAGCCGTCTAACAGCATAAGCTATTACACCGAGCTCTACCGACACGACGTGCCGGCTTCGATGTTTGCATATCCCGACGGCGGCCACGGTTTCGGCTACAATGCCAACTTCCCCTACCACTTCGAGATGCTGCTCAACCTCCGCGCTTGGCTTCAGAGCTTCTAAGGAAACGAAGACAGAGGCTTCGAGGTCAGCAATTTACAGGTGTCCACTTTTATGCTTCCACCATCCCCATTATAAAGCATAAAAGTGGGCACTTCATTGTTTTAAGCGATTGTTCTGTTTTTACCCAAAATATATCATATTTTCTTTTTTCTTTATTTAAAAAAGATGTATAAGAAAAAAACTATTATCTTTGCAGCAGTTTTTAAAGATAATAGTTCTCACCAAAGGCTCAAAACAAAATTACAGTTTAAAAAGAAAAGATTAATATGGCCAAACAGACACCTCTACCACATAAAAGCCTCTTAACAAGAGCGTTGGCGATGGCTGCTTTGTTGCTGTCGGCAACAGCCATGACCATGGCGCAAGACATAAAGGCAGACACAACTGCCGTGAAAGCCGACACGACGACCGTGAAAGCCGACACAACGACCGTGAAGGCTAAACACGGACTGGTGGCACGGCTGTTGCAATATTTTGCCGAGAGCGACAAACCGAAGCCCGACAAGAAGATCGACTTCGGCATAATAGGCGGACCCCACTATGCCTCAGACACCGGACTGGGTCTCGGACTGGTGGCATCGGCGCTCTACTCGACCGACCGCTCCGACTCGACGCTGGAGAAGTCGAACGCATCGCTCTATAGCGACATGACGACAAAGGGGTTCCTCATGATCGGCATCAGGGGCAACAACATCTTCCCGAAGAAACGCTACAGGCTCGACTACAGGCTCTATGTCTACACCTTTCCCTCTTATCTCTGGGGCTTCAGCTACCCGCAGAGCGACAACGACGACAACAAGAGCAAGTATAGCCGAACGAAGTTTGAGGTCATGGCGCGGTTCCTCATACCGATAAACCGCTACAGCTACCTCGGACCGATAGCTCGCTACCAGTATGTTCACGCCTATAAGCTCAAGGACCGGGCGCCGCAGCTGCTGGAGGGCTTGCCTAAGACGGTGAGCGACTTTGGCGTGGGCGTGAGCTACACCTTCGACTCGCGCGACTTCATTCTCAACGCCTCACGGGGATGGTTCATGCAGCTCGACCTCACGACAAACCCGACGTTCCTCGGCAACAACGACACCTACTGGTCGGCAGAGCTACAGCTTGCCACCTACCGCAAGGCATGGCGGGGAGCTATCATTGCGGGCGAACTGCACACGCGACAGTCGACAGGACAGGTGCCGTGGCCCATGCTCGCCGACGTGGGGTCCAGCAACCGCATGCGCGGCTACTATGAGGGACGCTACCGCGACAAGAACGTCATCGACGCACAGGTGGAGCTGCGACAGCACATCTGGCACCGCAACGGCATCGTGCTGTGGCTCGGAGCAGCAGAGGTGTTCCCACGCTACAGCGACATGCGCTTCAGCCGCATCTTGCCAAACGCCGGCGTGGGCTACCGGTGGCAGTTTAAGAAGGGCGTGAACGTGCGCCTCGACTACGGATTCAGCCGCAACGGAACGGGCTTCATCTTCAACATCAACGAGGCGTTCTAAAGGGGCTTCTGGAAAAACCGCAAAGCAATTGTCTAAAAAAAAGATAACAATGAACAATACAAGCAACAACAGTAAGCCGTCAGCATCTCACAGCAAGCGAGGACACGAAGGGCTCACATGGTTCATTCTCTTCCTGCTGGTGCTCATCATACCCAACCTCGTGTTGGCGGTGACGGAGCAGCTCACGGCAGGAGGACGGGTGGCCGGCATCGTCATGCCGCTGGCCGTCTACGGGCTCATAATGTCGCTCTCGCGAAAGACGGGACGCACCATGATCCTGATGTTTCCCGTGCTCTTCCTCGGCGCCTTCCAGATGGTGCTCACCTATCTCTACGGACGGGGACCGATAGCGGTGGACATGTGGCTCAACCTCGTCACGACCAACTCGGGAGAGGTGGGCGAACTGCTGTCACAGCTGCTCCCTGCCATCGTGTGGGTGGTGGTGATATATGTGCCCACCATTGCGCTCGCCGCCACGCTGTGGGCGAAGAAGCGATGGGCCAACGGGGCCATGGTCAAGGCGCTGCGCCTGCCTGCCCTCTTTGCCACGGCAGGAGCGTTGCTGTTCACGGCGCTGCTCTCGGGGCTTACCCCCTACTCGCCCACCAACGACATGTTTCCGCTGAACGCTGTCTGCAACCTCGGCATGGCGTTCGGCCGGCAGACGGCGTCGGTGGAATATAAGGAGACATCGAAAGATTTCAGGTTCTACGCCAAATGCTCGTTCGAGGACAAGGAGCCCGAGACGCTGGTGCTCGTCATTGGCGAGACGAGCCGCGCCGACAACTGGCAACTCTACGGCTACAGCCGCAAGACCAACCCTCTGCTCGCGCAGGTCAAGGGGCTGACGGTGTTCACCAACTACATGAGCCAGAGCAACACCACACACAAGAGCGTGCCCATTCTCCTGTCGCTCGCCGAGGCCGACAACTACGACATTCTCTATCACACCAAGGGCATAATGCAGGCGTTTCGCGAGGCGGGCTACCACACCGTCTTTCTCTCGAACCAGCAGCGTAACCACTCGTTCATCGACTTCCTCGGTGAGCAAGCCGACGACTGCCTGTTCCTGCGCGACAGCCATCCCGACAACGCCTATGACACAGACCTGCTCGTGCCGCTCGTACAGAAGCTCGCAAGGCAGAAAGGCAAGCGCACGTTCATTGTGCTGCACACCTACGGATCTCATTTCAGCTACGCCGACCGCTATCCCGACTTCATGCGCGACTTTAAGAACGACCAGTATGACGGGGCAAAGCGCGAGTATCGTCCGCAGCTCATCAATGCCTACGACAACTCTATATGTCAGACGGATCTGCTGCTCCGCCGCATCATTGAAGAGCTGGCGTCACAGGGTGGCAGCGCAGCCATGGTCTACACCTCCGACCACGGCGAGGACATCTTCGACGATGCCCGCCATCTGTTCCTCCACGCATCGCCCTTCCCCTCGTTCTGGCAGCTTCATGTGCCGCTTGTGGTGTGGACCTCACCGGCGTATCGTGAGCGTCACGCCGACATCGCCAGCTGTCTCAACGCCAACCGCCGCAAGCAGGCTGAGAGCAACAGCGTGTTCCACACCTTGCTCACCATGGGTGGCGTGACAACGAGCTACCGCAACGATTCGCTCTCGCTGGCAAGCCCCTCGTTCACCCCTCACCGCCGCCTCTTCATCGACGACCACAACGAGCCGCGCCCTTACGGCGAGTGCATGCAGAAGGAAGACTTTGAGGCCATGCAACGACATGGAATAGACATGAAATAGAAACGAAGAAATATGGAATATACGAAATACAAAGAGCTCGTATACCAAATTATCGGCTCAGCAATGACCGTACACTCAGAACTTAATTGGGGACTTTTAGAACCTGTTTATCAAGAGGCTTTGAGCATTGAACTTGATTTACGGAACATACCCAACAAGCGAGAAGAAGAAATAAAGGTCTATTATAAAGGACGTGAGTTGGACAAAAAATACAAGATGGACATTGTCGTTGGAAATATTATTGTTGAACTCAAATCTGTTGTAAAAATAGAGGCTGCCCATCGGGCACAACTTTGTAATTATCTTCGGCTTACAAAAAAACGCATTGGGTTGCTTATCAATTTTGGCGAGCCTCGGTTGGTTGGAGAACGTTGGGTTTACGATGAGGCAACAAATGAATGCTTTCTTGTAGATAAAGAAATGCAACGCGTATTTGATAAAAATTACTGCGTATTGCTTAAATCGGGAAACGAATAGAAGGCACAATATAAACACTAACGATGTTTTTCTCGCAATGCTACGCATTGCTCGTTGTGTTTTAACATTAATGCCCATTAATTACCCCAATTCGGGATAAAATAGCGATTAGTTGCATGTGAAGACAGATACGCGAG
>OCRP01001149.1_pt1 | contig 15779 bp, 14 predicted proteins | sample 1538871 | NCBI WGS metagenome assembly OCRP01 (sample SAMN04571731, study PRJEB22368) | human gut metagenome | biome: human gut; material: stool | host: Homo sapiens | place: Luxembourg | collected 2012-09-20 | reverse complement strand
GATACATTATCGAAACCATTAACGACATGCTGAAGAATACGGCACAGATTGTACACTCACGCCATAGATCTGTAAGCAACTTTATCATGAACCTTATTTCTGCCTTGGGAGCATATTGTTTCTTTGACAACAAGCCAAAGGCATTGCAAGGATACTGCATCGAGGACACGAAGCAACTTTCATTGTTCTAAAGACAGAATGATCTCTTTCGATTCTTTATATACAGCCCATGTCTGATGGCATGGGAAGAGAATTCACATATTTGTCTTCACATGCAACTAATCGCTATTTTATCCCGAATTGGGGTATTATCTTTCAATCCCATTTCCCAATTACTCAATGGTCGGAGCGATATTCTCAATTAATCTTTATAATTCCAAATACCGTACATCGTAGCCCCTATATAAACTGAAAAAAATAATCCGATAGTTATTTTTAAACAATATAACCAGAAGCCATTGTCTATGGGGGTAGGTTTACAATAAAATGGAATATATAAATCTAACAATGTTGCCAATAGGGTTAACGAAGATACTATGGTCAGAAATCTCGAGCCTTTTATGATTTTTTTCAACCAACCGGTTACATAAATAAGCATCGAAATGAATAATGTGTTTAGAAGTAATACAGTAATATGCGTAGAAAAGTTACCAATTCTAATTGCATGTATCCAATGAGGACTAATACCTGTAATATGAGAGATAGAGATGAAAAAATCAGTTACGTCTTCAGTTCTAAAATCGAATAACGATCTTATAAATGAACAGCCAACCGTAATCGTCGTGAGGAAGCTCCACATGGTTAAATGGTACAGAATCCAACTGATTGCATAGTTTATCATTATAACGCTAGCAAAACGTAACAATAGTCTTTGTGTATTCATCGTCTTTATGTTTATACATTTGTAAGTTGCCATGTTAGGAGCATTAAAAGTCATATCCGATATTATCTACCTCCTCATGTTCTATACTACGAGTTTTTGAACTCCCCCAAAAATATCATAGTTGTTGTGGTGAAGGCTATGATTATCTTTACATCAAGTTGTCTGTCCAAATGGTGAGTCCACAAGTGTTATTAGAGTTATTCCAAAAGTCGACACATGTTTTGTTTCTTACCAAAGAACATTCAGAATCTTCGTTTTTATATTCTTTAAACCCTTTGCTTTTCAAAAGAGAGATGATTGCTTGCCATCCTGTTTTTTCAAAAATGGTAATGGTGGTGCATGGGCCGAAGCCTAAAGACCCTATCTCAACCATGCAACCTTGTTGGTCTTCATTCTTTGTCTGTCCTTTAATGTTCTTCGCCTCTCCTTTCTTGTTTACCTCTTTTCCTTTCTTGATAACTACCTCTCCTTTCTTGTTTACCGTACATCCTTTACAATATTTCTTTTGGAAATAGAACTCTGGATTCAAATCTTCAGGCACAAACCGTCCTTCATATTTGAACCCATGCTTCGTTAGATATCCTTCCACTCCTTCATTGGCTTTCACTTGGTAGGCAAGCAATGTCATGACATCTACGGGCAGACACATCTTTTCCTTAGAACTGTCTTCTGTTTTTATATTCTTGTCATACATATCGTTACTTTCTTCATGTGCTTCTGTAAATGAAACGCATCCTTGTGTTGTAACCCCACAAAAACTCTTAGCGACCTTATTTGCCGAAGCATTAATCATCGCGAATGTCCACAATATTGATATGACTAATAATCTCTTCATCATCCTTTTAATTAATTATCTTTCTTTTCTTCAGATCCTTTATCTACTTTGTCTGTTGTCTTATTATTTAACGTGAGTTCGACAAAATATAGGCGTCTGATAATTTGGTGATTAGCGAAAATTGTTTTGACTTTAATGTGTTAAAAAGCAAAAGCTTACAAGCCGTAATCGCTATTGTCACATAGGACAAAGTTACTGAAATTTTCTGTATTGCGGATGATATTTGCGAAGTTTTTGCTGCCCCAAATTGACATGTCATATAATTTGTAACATGTGAATTTTTTCATTTTACTCAGCCGTAGGTCATACGGCTGAGTTTTTCATTGAGACTTTATCTCCACAAAAGCTCTTGTTCCCGTTCATTTATACAGAAGAATTTGTATCTCATTACTTATAGTCGTGTTTCTTTTATATGTTTTCGTTAAAGCAGAAAGTATTGGCATTGGAGAGGCAATTCTTCTATTGTCTTTCAATCCCATTTCCCTATTCCTCAATGGTCGTAGAGATATCATAATCTCCTTGAAAGAAACCATGGAGTACGGCATTCTGTTTTCCTTCATCATCACTTTCGCCACATTCTGTGATGCAATAATGCATTAATGGATATGTCTGGTTTTACCAGCAAAGGTTCTCATTATCACAAGGCATACTAATGGGAAACGGAATAGGTTATATCTCTCAAAACACATCTACTGACGCTTACTTTAATGTCTCGCACCTCATATATCGGTCCATGGTTTTGATAAGAGGCATCACCGCTTGTCGGTATTTTTTAGGATATTCCACGATAAGCGTCACCATGAGTCCGTCTCCAGGGTCATCGTCAATATCTGACATAACAAACATTGTCTTCTCCCAGCTTTCAAGGCTGTGGTTCTTAACCTCTTCATGTCCTATATAATGGGTTTTAGGCATGCCCCAGATTTTGTAATAGCGGTCGTAGAGATGACACTGGTAGATATGACGATATTGGTCTTTAGCCAATTTATAATATTTAGGTTTCGATAAATCTTCCTCAAATGATAACAACGAATAGCTGCCAAATACCACTATTTTTATGTCATGGCCCATGGCAAAATCGGTGCCGCTATTGCTTTCGGGCAACGGACCTGCCTTGAAACACGATGGAAAAAGAAGGGTGTATTGAAACCTATCGTTGTAGTAACGACACAAGGTAGACCGCGCTATCTTCTTATGTATATATGCCTCTACGTTTGAGGTGTCGGTGGGCTCGTAAGGCTTCTTTATCACACGCGTGGTGTCGTAAAAAGATAGGTGCGTAGAGTCGATTGTAGGATAAACGTCGGCGTAGAGCGACGCATAGGTTGTGGTGTCGTCGCTCATCGTCGTTTTATAGGCTATATGTTTTTGTGTGGGTTGCGGTACGTCGGCCATATAGCCACAAGCCGTGCTGGTGCTTGCCGCAAACAGGGTAACCAGGAACACAAAAGCCAAGCCACCCAAACAGGCAAACCAAAGGCTGGCGCTACTGTTAGTGTTTATGCTTTTCATCTTTTTATCTCAACCATACAATAACTTTTAGTAACTTCGTTTGCCGAAGCATTAAGCATCGCGAATGTCCTCAATGTTAATGTGGCTAATAACCTCTTTTTCATTCTTTTAATAAATAATCTTTCTTTTCCTCAGCTTCTTTATCTGCTTTGTCTGTTGCATTATCTAACGTTTTCGGAATTTTAACAAAGAAATAACGGAACGAGTTCTTTATTAAATACATACCAACTAAAGGTAACACACTCAGATAAATATAAAGGAGACTATTATTATCTACTATAAATAAATAACTGTGTATATAGTCGTCGTAATTAATGCCGTAGTCATAAATGATTTGGAACGACAACCATACAACGTATATTATAGAAGGTAACATCATGAAGAGTCCAAGAATAAACTCGAGCCTTTTTTCTATAATCAATCCTTTATCTGCTTTTTCCATTGTCTTATTATTTAAGAATAATCATTATATAAATTTCTTCAATAGCATTTGCCACATTCTGTTCGTCCCATTGCTTTAGCTTTTTCTAAAGTAACTTTTTCTACGTCGCAGCTACATCTGCTCAATCCTGGGCAAGAACTGGTTTTGTGATAACGATGCGACTGTGGTCCTGTACAGATGTAAACGCTTTTAGATGATTGACCACACGAAACAAAAACGAGTGAGAGGGCTATAGCCCATTTACCTATTCTTTTCATAATTTTATTTCCTTTTTATTTGTTTTAATTGAATCTATGAAGTTATTTCTTTTATGCGTTTTAAAAACAATAAAAAATAAACAACCTACAATTATAATTATAATAAGCATGTGTTTTGTCCATTTTGTATCTTCATATTTATAAATCCATGTTCCATATTTCATCTTTTCTTTTTTACTATAAATATTGTTTATGGTTTCATTCTTGTCTTTAACCCTTTGCCATACTATTGAATCATTTCGAGTTATATATGATTCAACTGTAATAGCATTTCTTTTCATTAAATAGACTTTTAAAAGTCCCTTTCTTGCAATTTCGCAACTATCATATTTTAAAGGAACTACTATGTCAAATTTACTATTTACATAACCCCATTTCCCATCATGCTTTATCGCTGCTAAACCTTGATTAAATGGTATGATTCCTTCATAATACTCCCATCCATTTATTGGTTTAATGACCCATAGATTTTTATCAATAAAAAGCCAATACTTTTCACCAGAATCCATAGTTAGGCAAACTCCAGCAAAACCATTATGCATATCTGTCATATCTTCAATGCTACATTCTTCTAAGTTAAGATAACCTAAGGAATTGTCAGGCATTTCTTTTTTATATGGTTCAAGTCTATTTCCATCTCTTTTAATAAAGACAAAGTTTCCATAATGTACTATGCCCTTAATTGGAGTTCCGTCAGGCATTACAGGTTCATAGATATGTTCTCCTAAACATAAACTATCATTGGTAAATCCATAGTAGAAAAAAGTGGGATACAGATCATTTCTAATGACATGTCCATTAGCATCAAGAAAATCGACAAGTTCAAGTGAATAATAGCCAGATGAATCTTCATACTCTTTTGCCTCATAATACCCAAAGGCTCTTCCCGTATGCATCCAACTCAGTTTTTTATATTTTATATCAGTTATTGGTTTGTTGTTTATATCTATAAATCCCCACAAATAGTCCTCTGAAGAGAACTCTGAATTTTTATTGTATTTGCATACAGGTGCACGACCTTCGCAAAAACTTCTTATTTCATTATATTGAGGTTCTATTTTAATATTACCTAATGTGTCAATGAAGCCATACAAATTAGTTAATGTGTCTTGGTAACCTGCTAAACCATCATTAAAAGAAAATGATGTTAGGCTCGTTATCTCGTCGAACATACTTTTCCCATCATAAAAGATGCTGTCGTTTACTTTTATTTTTCTTATAAGATTCGGTTTTATAACAAAATCGCCTTCTTGGTTTATATATCCATACTTAATGTAAAAAAAACGACTTTTGATATTTTTATTATCGGTGAAAGCTATTCCATATGTGTTCTTGTATATTGTATCTACTATCACCATTGCTAAGCCGTTGTCGTAAAACTCAGATACAGAAAGATATTTCGTGTCAATCTTTTTATTTCCTAAACTGTCAATAAATCCATATAGACCGTTCTCTTCAATTTCGTACAATGGTTGAAGTTGAATCCTATGTCTATTACATGATGTGTTACAAAGCGTTGTGACAATCAGAATTAAATAAAAAAGAGAAATCTTATGTGTCATAATTTTATTGTTATTTTACTTATTATAATTTTTGTCTTTTTTTACATATAAACACCACAATAAATCATTAAAATATTTTTCAATGGCTCCGTTAAAGTATTCAGGGTGTCCATCAAGTGGGTATTTTATTTCATTTTCATATTTTTCTAATATTGTGGCGAGAAAATAAACTGCAATTCTAAACACATATTTATAGAAAAGCCATATAAAAAGAAAATAAGAAGGTGTTAAAATTATATCATAAAACAATTTAATCTCTTTCATGAAGTCATTGTAGAAGCCAATAAATTTAAAGAACAACAGAACTGTAAGAATTCCTATAATCCATATAAGAATTGTGCTCCAATGACTAATTCTAATATGCTTGTCTTCGTATTCTTTCCTTGCTTTCTTAATTTTTTCTTTATAGTTATAGATGTCTTCTTTTTTTAGACCATAATTATATAACTCTAAATATTTCTCATCATTATTTGAGTCAATAAAATCTAAATTTGTTTGATAGTAATCAAACTCTTTATATGTGTTGCCTACCATATTTAATTATTTTACATTCTAGGGTCAAAAAGACTCATTAATCCACCTGAAAAGCATAAATCTACAACAATAATTCCTATAGGTACAATTATCAAACTGATAATAATATCTACAATAAGATTTTTCTTAATTCTTAGGTATTTTACAATCCCGTCAATGCAACATAAAGACATGACGAAAGCAAAAGTCAATAATAATAGCATTATTATACAACTAACAATCAACGTAAACCAATCTATTCCTATTAGCGTTGTTTCAGCTCGTACATAATATCCAAAAATAATCAAATATAGAAAAGCCACAGTCAAGACATGTGTTTTCCTTACTCCATAGGTTTGTTCGTCATTATACATAGTCTTTCTTTGTTTTATCCTTCCCGCTACCAAGAAAGGTGGTTAATATTTAGGTTGTTGTCATGCGCATAAAAAAGAAGACGTGAAGCCTTGCTGTCACCCGTTCCACGCTATAAAGGCTCTCGCATTGCCAGTCTGTCGGAACGAGCAAAGCGTACAGTTACGCCTTTTTCATTATGTGTGTCCCTTTTGCCGTTGTTGGTAAATATGCTGTTGCGCGGCTGTTGTGAGGAACAGTACAAATTTAGCACTTTCTTTCGAGAAATAGCGTTTCTTTTTAAGATTTTTTGGACACAGGCTTAAATTTGTGTCGCTTTGTGCTGTTGTGCGCGTTCCCAAGGGCATCGACGTGGGGAGCGTTGCAATACTTTTAGCTTGCTCGTCCGTTTAACTGTTAATGCAAGGGATTATCATCTCCTCTTCCTCTTGTCGCTTTTGCTCTAAGCGGTCGAGATGAATTTCTAGTTACATTTCTTCATCTTGCCGCTTTTGCTCTAAGCGGTCGAGGTAGTCTTCAAGTTCGGCATCGTCTGCGTAGTCATAAGCTTGTTCACCACTCACATAGTGCTTTTTTAAGAGCTCTTCAAGCGGATTTTTCTTGTCTACATTCTTTTCCATAATACTTGTATTTTTAATGTTTGTCATATAACATTTCTATCGCCACACTTGCCAAGCGATTGTTGCTTAGCAGCAAAGTGGCATATTTGCGTTTTTTATTAGCAAATTATGCATTGCTCCATTGTTTTAACTTAGAGCTTGCTGTTTGTTATTTGATTCCTGGGCAAAAGTACGAAAATTAAAGATACGAAACAAGTTCATAATGGTTCACGGTGTGAATTAGTTTTTTATGAGAACGAACCTGTATAGTCGTGACGTATCGGTGGCGATGAAGTGTTACTCCACTGTTCCAAGTTGTTCGCACCGCTGGTCAAAGGCAGCGTTTACGCGCTGCATCCAGTCGGGGAGCGACTTTAAGGCTTGATAGACCAAGGGGGCGGGCATCTCGCGGTAAAGAGCATAGGCCATGGGACCGGCGATGGCAGCCAGCGTGTCGGAGTCGCCACCGAGGGAGATGGCAAGACGTAGGCAGTCGATGTAATTGGTAGAGGCGATGAGGCACAGGATGGCAGGACCAACGGTGCCGGGACTGTTGGAGAAGAACGTGTAGGAGTCGTGAATGTCGTCGTAGGTCTTCCCGCTCCAGAACTGGCAGTATTGGTCGAGCACATGCTGACGCACAAACTCTTTGTCCTTGCCGTTCTTAAGATAGAAGATGGCGAGGGCTGTTGCCACAGCACCGTTTATGCCTTCAGGGTGGTTGTGCGTGGGGGCCGCTGTCTGCGTGGCGAGGTCTATGCACTCCTCTTCTGTGCGTGCCAACCATCCTGCCGAACTGCAGCGCATAGCTGAGCCGTTGCCCATGCTCCCGTATGGCTCATGGTCGTGGTCTTTAATCCACTGTTTGAATCGGTGGCCGTAGCCGGCGTGTGGGTGCTGGTTGGCGCACATCCAGAGGTTGTCTGCCATGTTCTTGTTCTTCAGAAAAGCTTCGGCACAGGCAAAGGTGAGCACCGTGTCGTCGGTGAAATGGGCTCTTGAAGAGAACATCTTCACGGCGTTATAATCTTTTGTGCGACGTGTGCGGCCTTCGTAAGCGCTGCCTGCAATGTCGCCAACGGCAGCGGCCATTAATAGGTTTTTCATAATGACAGTTGAGTGTTGTGTTGTTGTTATGTGTTTAAAACTCCAGACGAAATCCTTTCTGTTTAAGCTCTTCGTAGCTTTCTTTGTTGAAACTATAGAGCGCTGCTTCACGTTTAGGTGTAGGCCAAACCGTCTCGTCGAGTTTTTTCAGCAAGTCGAAACGAAGCATCTTTTTTGCAAAGTTGGCGCGGTCAAATTTTACATTCAGAATTGCTTCATACAACGACTGCAGCTCTTTCATAGTGAACTTTTCGGGTAACAGATCGAAGCCGATAGGCCGGAAATGAAGACGTTCGCGCAGAACAGAAAGGGCGTGACGCAGAATGCGGTCATGGTCAAACGCCAGTTGCGGTATCTCGTCGATGCTGAACCACTGGGCTTTTGCTGCATCGTCGCCACCCTTGACCTCTTGTATCTTGCACAACGCATAATAGGCAATGGTGATGACACGTTCACGAGGGTCGCGGTCGGGATCGGTGAAGGCATGAAACTGTTCCATATATTCGGCCTTCATGCCCGTCTCTTCCATCAGTTCACGTTTGGCTCCTTGCTCTGCTGACTCGTCTATCTTCATGAATCCGCCGGGAAAAGCCCATTTGCCTTTGTATGGTTCAAGGCCTCTTTCTATAAGCAGAACCTGAAGGCGTGTGCCGTCAAAACCAAAGATCACGCAATCGGTGGTGACAGCGGGGTGGGGATATTTGTAAGAGAACATTTTTTCTTCCATATTCTTGTCTTGTGTAATTATTACACCGCAAAGATATGAACATTATTTCTATCCTCCAAATATTTTTGTGTATTTTTTACAATAGAGATGCGAAATATTTATTTTCTCTGTTCTTTAGCCCATAAAGCAATGAGAATGGCAGCGGCAATGGCGTCTATTAATAAAAAAGCAGGAACCACATATATAATAAATGTGTGGTTCCTGCTTATGTCGGGTTGTTGTTGTCTTTCTGTTGTGGTCGTTTTCTTGTTTTAGGTCTGACAGACCTTGCTTGTGGTTGTTGAGCGCTTAACCGAGATATTTCATCAGAATCTTGGCGTTGCCACTGTCGCGCAGCTTGGCGATGCTCTTTTCTCTGATCTGGCGTACACGTTCACGGGTGAGACCGAGCTGGTCACCAATCTCTTCGAGACCTTTCTCGTGGCAACCAATGCCGAAACACTCGCGAATGATTGTTATCTCGCGGTCTTTCAACACCTTGTTGAGCACCGAGTTGAGCTCCTGAGCCATCGACTCGTGGTCTACCTGCTTGTCGGTGCGGGTGTCATCGCCGCTGGGCATGACGTCAAGCATGCAGTTGTCCTCACCGTCCTGGAACGGAGCATCGATGCTCACATGGTGACCATCTGCCATGAGGCTCTGTCCGATCTTCTCCTCGTCAATCTTGGTGGCGTCAGCAAGCTCCGACACTGAGGGGTGACGCTGGTTCTCCTGCTCAAACTTGTTGATCTCGTGGTTGATCTTGTTGAGCGAGCCTACCTGGTTGAGGGGCAGACGCACAATGCGGCTCTGCTCGGCAATGGCTTGCAGGATGCTCTGGCGAATCCACCACACAGCGTATGAAATGAACTTGAATCCTCGTGTCTCGTCAAACTTCTGGGCAGCCTTTATTAGGCCGATGTTGCCCTCGTCGATGAGGTCGGTCAAGGTGAGACCTTGGTGCTGATACTGCTTTGCCACAGACACGACAAATCGGAGGTTGGCTGTCACGAGCTTGTCCTTGGCACGTTCGCCTTCGGGACCACCCTTCTTGATTTTCTGGGCCAACTCAATTTCTTCGTCGATAGATATCAGCGGTGCACGTCCGATCTCAACAAGGTACTTGTCCAATGCCTCACTCGAACGGTTTGTAATACTTTTCTGAATTTTTAATTGTCTCATCTTATATACCTTATTCTTTCTTAACTTGCTGTTTTCGCCTAATTGTCTGATTTACAATTTATTATTATAATTAGACCGAAAATCCTTGCAAAATTACGAAAAAAAACTGACATTTGCAACCCTACGGCTTGGTTTTGGAGGTTAAATACTGTTAACGTGCGGGATGGGGCAGGTCCCGCACATTTTTTCACTTGGCCGGCTGTTTTTTTTGCTTGGCCTGCTAATCATTGCTTGTCTGGCAAATCTTTATTTACTCCTCCAAAACGCTGAGGTCTATGCCAGCCTTTTCGAGCTGCTGCTTCTCTTTTCCAAAATAGCTTGAGAGCACCTGCACGCCGAGAGTGCTGCGCTTCAGGTTGTAGAGACGTTTTATGGCCACGGCATCGTCGTGGTCGATAAGTTCGTAGAACATCATTTTTTCAAACTTGACGTCTGTGAGCAACTGTCCGGCAGAGAGCATCTTGCCCTCGGGAATGGTGGCTATGTCGTCAAGACGGAAATAGACCTTGTCTTTATCATCCTTGCAGACAGACAGGAGCACATCGCTCTTCTTTGCAGGCGACACGAACATCGGACACTCGTCTGCATACATCTTGTTTCTGCTGCCTCTTGTCTTGTCGCAGATCTGAGACATGGGCACGCGGTTAACCATGCCGTTGCCGTAGGCCACGATGAGGCTGCCGTCGGTCTCGTCTTCATGCACGGCAAGCGTCAGTATGCCGTCGGGGTAGTCGATGTCGTCGAGCACACACCAGGTTTCCACATCCATGAGGCGCACGAAACAGTTTTTGTTCACCATATAGTCGGGGTCCCAGTTTTCTGTTATGTTCTTACGCAGCTTGCTCGTTGCAATGGTCACGTCTTGTGCAGGCGTCTTCTGCTGTTTGCCCTTGTTGCCGTTGTCGGCAGATGGGGCGATGGCAGGGTTGGACGGTGTGTCGTCGTAGACATCATACTTGCTGAAGTCGCGCTCGTCCATAATCTTCTGCAGTTCTGCCAGGTCGTTCACAGGCCATGTCGATGTTCCTTCGCGCAGATAATACTGGTTGTCGGTTTTCAGCATGACAGGCGTTTTGCTTGCTGCCACCTTGATTGCATAAATGTAATGTTTGCCTGCGTCGGGGTGTTCGATGTGGCACGACATGTTGACGGCATTGCCGAGAGCCTCGTGTATGCTGTTGCGCACATGCAGGTCATACTTGTCGCGGTTGTCGCCGAAGAACTTGAGGTCTTCCTCCAGGCCTCTTGCCGTTCCTGTGTCTTGCACGCCGAGGTAGACTGTGCCGCCGTAAGAGTTGGCCATGCCGCAGATCACTTTCATCACGTTGAATGTCTGCTGTTTGATGTCGGCACGCATGTTGTTGTTTGGGGGGAACACGATAGAAGTCTTAAACTCTCGCTGCTGTGTCTCCTCGCCGAACGAGTAGATCTTGGGAAGCGTCACGTTGACGTTGAGCAGACTCTTTATCTTTGCCACCACAGCCTCTTGATAGTCGTTGAGCGCAAAGCCTTCAGCCAGGTTGTAGCTGAGCATCAGTCGGGAGAGCTTACCGAGCTTGTCGTGCGAGTAGGTGTTGCAGATGTTCCACAGGAAGCTGTTGAGGTCGGCACGTCCCAGACAGGTTATGATGCGCAGCTCTGTGAGGCGTTGGCGCAGATAGGGATAACACTCCATGAGGTCGTTGCTGTCGTTGTCGAGACTCTCGAGCTCCTGGTCGTTGACGCTGCCGTTGGTGGCATAGTCGTCGAGGATGCCAAGGAGGTGCTGTCGCTGCTCGATATATTGCAGCATCGACTCGTTGTCGATCATCTTTGCCAGGATATGGGCTATGGCAAGGAAGGCATAGGCTGTGATGGTGTCGGAACTCATGATGGCCTTATGGTCGAGGATGTTTATTATCTCAGCCATGTGGGCGGCGTCAAAATTCTCCTCCGAAGCCTCCATGGCTTGCTCTTCGAGCTCCTCTTCTGTCTCTTCATGCACGGCACCGCCCTCATAGCGCCAGTAGGTTTGCAGAATGTCTTCTGCCGCCTCTTTAATGTTGACGATGTCGGTTCCGGGGCCCACAATCTCGCCTTGTATGGCTCTTGGCGATGAGCTGTTGGTGACGCGCACGCGCACCGTGTCGCCCATGGCGTAATAGTCGTTGTCGGGAGTGACAGGAATGAAGATGCCGTAGCCGCGTGATGTGATGCCCAGGAACACGTTGTTGGCAATGTCGTGGTGGACGATGGTGCAGTTTGACTCTTCGTGAAAGGCCACCTGCTCTTGTATCATGTTGTCGATGAACGACATGCAGTCGAAGGTGTAATAGATCTTCTCTTCGTTGGGCGAGCTTACCGAGTTGACACGCACGCGCAGAAGCATTGACTGGCCGTCGTAGGTGAACGAGTTGACGTCAAACTTAGGGTCGTAATGGAACATGCCTATGGAGCCGCCTTTCTGGTATACATCAATCCATCCCTCGCCTTCATAGCTTGTGTCTTCAATCTTACAAAAGAAGCGGTAGGGGTTGGTGCTGTCTTTGCGCAGCACCCGCACGAACACCTCAGTTCCGACCTCTGGCGCCCATTTGGTGATCTTTTTCTTTGTGAGCGTGCGTTTCTCAAACAGTCCGTGCTCCACGTCGGTCCAGAATGTTTTCCATTGCTTTATGGCTTTTGTCTGTTTGCTGATTGTGTATTTGCTTGGCGAGTCGAGGAACAGTTGCAGGTTGTGCCAGCCAGGAAACCCTTGTGGCAGAACGTTGCGCTCCTTCTTTCCTGCCACTGAGCGCGAGAGCGTTATGCCGTCGGGGCTGACCGTGAAGCGCACGTTGTGTGCCTCAAAGGAGCGAGTCATCATGATGACGCCCTCGTCTTTGGCGTTAGCCATGCGGTAAGCCAGGAGGTCGATGCTACCGAAGTCGCTGTTCCATGTCAAGTCGACGCCGTTGTCGTCGGCAAGCTGCAAGGCGTTGAAGGCCCGTTCCACGAGCTTGTCTTCGTTGGCTTTGTTTATCACGCTGTCGGTGTTAAGCATCTGCTTGGAGCGCACGAACGACAGACAGTGCATGAGCATGGACCTGAAATAGAGGCGTTGGGGGTCGTTATGGTCGGTCATGAGGAGCAGGAAACAGATGGAACGCACCATGCGGTTGAGCAACACCCTGCTCTTCTCGTCGTCCACCACCGCCACGCGGCTTGTCTTCTCGCTGTTTGAGGTGATGTAGAACCTGAGGAAATTGGAGAAGGCATTGGTGAACGATTGCTGCTTCCAGTTTTTTGCACATTCGGCGACGAGGTTAAGGATAGAGTCGAACTTGTCGTCAAGAAGTTGTGGCTGCATGGAGAAGATGGCGATCATAAGCTGCATGCGGCGGTGCGGGTGCAGGATAAACCCTGAGCGGCGTATCTTGCCGAGGATGGCGTCAATCTCGTCGCTGCATCTGTTCTCCTTCATCAGTTGCAGACATTCGATGTAAGTGTCGGCCACCGTCACACGTTCTGCCACCCATTCCTGGTAGTTGTCGCGTTCCGACTCGCTAAACTGTAACAGGTAGTCTGTGTCTTCAAGCAGATAAGCACATACCCTTCGGTAGCTGTTGAGCAGTCGTAGCTTGTTGGCATCGCGCACGCCTGTCCATCTCTCTGCGTTGCTCACCGCCATGACAGCTTTTATTATCCATGCCGCATTGTTGTCGTTAAGAAACTGGCGTGCTTCGGCAAAGCCATCGTGTGTGTGGAACCGTTCAATGATGTAGCAGCGCATAGGTTCTTCCACGCCCGCTTCTTCAAGCAATGTTTCTGGGGTAACACACTGGGTTGCCGATTGCTTGTCTTCTTCTACGAGAGAAAGTATAAGTTTGTTCTGGCTTGGCCGTGAGAGCAAACAGCTTATCTTCTGGTTAGGGATAAGGTATGTGTCTTTGTCACATTTTAAGCGGAACGGCAGACCGTTCTTGTCTCTCACATCATAATATCTGAAATCGTTGTTTGCATTATTGGCTTCCTTGTTCACAACAAATTGGTATGTGTTGCCAGCAACGTATCTGTTGCCGAACATCTGCGCAAAATTTTGTACAAACACAATGTTGTCGCCGTGAACATCTTTAACCATGCAAGGCAATTCTTTCAGTTGACTCACATCGCTATCGGTCTTTTGGAAATCGAACATCTTGATTGCATATTCGCGCCCGTTGGCGTCAACTATGAAAAACGAGTTTGTCCCTTCGTTTCTTATTTCAATAATGGGTAAGGTGTAAAATTTTCCTTTTTGATAAAATTGTTGTGCCATAATAATGAATTTTAGAGATTTGATTGTTTCAACTTGCTAAGTTACAAGTTTTTTCGCTTATATCCTATTATGGTTTGTCAATTTTATTTAAAGTCATTGTTTTTGTTCGTAGCCCAACGTTTTATTGTCTGTTTTGCACAAAAAAAACACACGTCCACGAAGCGATGTGACGCATGCAAAACAATCTGTTTGCTTGTGTTCGATCGCTTCGGGGACGTGTGCTGATATGTGTTGTTATGTGCTGTTGCTTATTCTGTTGAACGTCTTGTTTTTAGATCTTCAGATCTTTCAATATGTTTGAAATTTTCTGTATTGTTGTGAGACGTGTAGGCACGAGGGGCAGGCGCAACACGTTGTCGATGAATCCCATCTCGTGGAGGAGAGCCTTAACGCCAGCGGGGTTGCCGTCGACGAAGAGCAGAGAGTAGAGCTCGTTGAAACGATGATGGATCTTTCGTGCAGGCTCATACTCGCCGTTGAACTCAAGACGAATCATTCGTGAGAACTCCTTGGGTAGGGCGTTGCCGATGACCGAGATTACGCCGGCTGCACCGCTGGCTACCATCTGGAACGTCAGAGCATCGTCGCCGCTGATGACGTCGAAACGCGAGGGCTTGTTCTTTATGATCTCGTCAACCTGTTCCAAGCTGCCGCTTGCCTCTTTTATGGCCACGATGTTTTCGCAGTCGCGAGCCAGACGGATGGTGGTTTCTGCCTTCAGGTTCACGCCTGTTCGTCCCGGCACGTTATAGAGCACCACGGGCAGAGGGCTTGCCTCGGCAATGGCCTTGAAATGTTGGTACAGACCTTCCTGTGAGGGCTTGTTATAGTAGGGACATACGCTCAGCACACCATCAATGCCTTTCCAGTTGGTGTTCTTCAGTTCTTCAACCACAGCTCGTGTGTTGTTGCCGCCGCATCCCATGAGGATGGGCACGCGACCCTGGTTTACGTCTACGACCAACTGCTTAATCGTTTCTTTCTCTTCAGCCGAGAGACAAGGTGTCTCGCCTGTTGTAGCGAGGATGCAAAGAAAGTCGGCACCGTTCTGAATCTGGTATTCCACCAAACGCTTTAACGACTTTGTGTCTACATCCCCTTCTGGTGTGAACGGGGTGATTAGAGCTACTCCTAATCCTTTAAAAATATTCTGAGCCATAATGTGACTGTTTTTCTATAAAAACTTCAGATGTATGCTCGACGAAACCTACTGGCGGACACAAATGCGCAGTCACACGCCAATAGGTTTGGCCGTTGCCTTTTACCTTATTTTTATTGTTATTATCTTTTACTTGTTGTCAAGCCTTGCCATCATCTCCCACCAACATTGTTCTATTTATCACCAGCAATGGTTATCTTTAAACCAACAAATGGCATCTTTAAGCCAACAAATGGCATCTTTAAGCCAACATTGTTCTTCTCTTTTTAGTGGAAGCATAGCACACGGCTTTAGCTTAATTTTTGCAAAGGTAACATTTTTAATCTATAGAACCTCACATTATGTTCAAAAAAATACTAAAAAGGTTATATTTT
>OCRP01001146.1_pt1 | contig 15811 bp, 17 predicted proteins | sample 1538871 | NCBI WGS metagenome assembly OCRP01 (sample SAMN04571731, study PRJEB22368) | human gut metagenome | biome: human gut; material: stool | host: Homo sapiens | place: Luxembourg | collected 2012-09-20 | reverse complement strand
ATCAGTTTATACTATCCATGCAGGGATAGCATAAACTGATTTTGAACACCTACTTGCTTATCTACTTATCAAAAACCTTAGTGCAATAACTCGTTGTAGCGATAAATGCCGAAACAAGCAAAAACATTAGTCTCTTCATTGATACGCCCTTTAAGAATATGGCGAATCTTATTTTGCTACAAGTTGTGGAAGATTTCAAACAATCTTATTATTCTTCCTCAGAGGCTTCTTGCTTTATTTCAAGCAATGTTCGTTCATAGACCTCTTGCAGCTGATAGCTTGCCACCCCCAAAGGAGTAGTTATGCCACGCAAAGACCATTCCACAACGGACGAATCTTTGTCCTTGCAAAGAAGAATGCCGATGCTCGGGTTATCTCCCTCACCTCTAAGCAACTCGTCAGCAGCCGAAACGTAGAAATTCAGTTTTCCGATGAACTCTGGCATAAAATCCACAATCTTCAGTTCCACCACCACATAGCATTTCAACCGAGTATGATAGAAAATCATGTCGGGGAAGTAAGACTTGCCACTTGGCGTGTCAAGTTCCATCTGTCGACCGACATACGCAAACCCTTTACCCAGTTCCAAAAGGAAGCGAGTGATATTTGTAGCTAATTTATTCTCCAAGTCCATTTCGCTGAACCTGCTTGGCAATGAGAAGAAATCCAACTTGTAAGGATCTTTTATAATCTCTGTTGCCAATGCGTTTTGAGGTCGTGGTAATGTAACATCAAAGTTATTCAAAGCCTTGCCTGTGTGCTCGTACAGTTGAGCCTTAACCACATGCTCCAATTCCGTGCGGCTCATGTTGTCTTCAATGACCTTGTTGAGATAGAACAAGGCTGCATTTATGGTGTCGCACTTGGAAACAATTACTGTTTGGTGTCTCCAAGGCACATAAAGCAATATCTCTGGTATAGGGGTATTGGCATTATCCACTTCCTGTAATTGTCTACCAGCCTGGTAGACAAATTCAATTTGGCTTGAATAGAATGTGAACCATCGCTTTATATGGTACAGGTTCGCTCTGGAAAATCCCTCACTCTGAGGAAATTCCGAACGCATATCAAGGCTAAGCCTATCTATAACCTTTGCGCCCCACTTGTATTGTTTCTGCTTTTCACAAATGTCCTCGCCCAAACTCCAATAGAATTTGAGCATTTCCGTATTTACTTTGACAGCCGCTTTAAGCTGTGCCATGCGGAAACGTTTCTTCAAGTCAGACACCCACTTCACATAGTTCTTGTCTGCCATGAAAGAATTGCTATTCACAAACTGCGGTATATTGTTCTTGTCTGCCATAACTTTTATTCTTTTACAGGTTCAAGCAACAGCACCAATTCAGACTCGGCTATGTCGCATTTCTCAAACAAGAAACGTAAACAACGAAGTTTACTTCTATTATCCATTGAAGTCCACAAGTATTTTTGTGGAGCAATCATTGTACAGTATCTTGTATCTGCTTGCTTGGCAGACCAGAAGAAACCTTCGGCATCATAGAGCGTATCAACGATGTCAGTGTATCGCTCCATCACAAGTTTTACAACTTGCAGAAGCATACCTTTCCAAGTAGTTTCATTGTACTCATTGCCAAACAAACGGAAACCTTTAAGATTTCTATTTGTTGGAGAGAATGTTTCTTCATCCAAAGAGGCTTCGTCCACTGGTTTTGGCAATGGCTTGAATGTTGTTTGTGGCAATGGATAAAGTCGCAAGAATGTTGCCACTATCTCATTGCATCGGTTCTGCAACTCGATTTCAGTCCATTTGTCACATAGCGTAACATTCTTTGTCAGACGATACTTTGAATTCTTGTATCCAGGATATATTTCATTCCCTATTTTCTTGCCATCACGCTTTATCTCAAATGGCTTATTACTTAATTCGCTGTTGATACCTGTCAGAGTCAAGTTTGCAAATGTATGAAGATACTTGTCTTGTATTTCCTCAAAGTTGTCTCCAAGCATCGCTTTCCAATCACCATTGAGCGTTTGAGGCATGATATGCTCAATCGTGGCATCCTTCTTTTTCATATCGGTTGCCACATCGTTATATTCACCATGCACAGAGTTCTCCAATCGTTCAAAGAGGAAAATCTGGAATGGCTTCAACATGTGATAAGCGTCACGTGTTCTGATTGACTCCACGAATTGCATATCTCTTGGCAATTGATAGTTACCATCACGACGCATGATGTGATAAGTCAATATGTCTGAATATGAGTTGCCAAGTTCAACATTAGCAGAACTATATTCCTCTATGCTTTTCAAAACATCTTTATGCAAAGCGCAGAAAACCTGAGTAAGAGCATTACCAGGCATATTGCACACGATACGTCTTGCCAAATAGTTTTCTACCAAATCAATCACCTTGAATATCTCATCTTCTGAAAGATTGTTGGCAGAGGCATATTTCAAAAATTGTATAAAGAATACATTAGTCACATCTGTTTCTATATTACAGATGTGGCGCATCTTTTCTGAAAGTTTTGCCGTAGATAGCTTTGCCTCTGTCACTTGCTGATAGTAGTGCGCATAATCAAGCATCTTGACTAATTCTTCCTTTCGGTCATGTCCGTCCATATACTTTTTCCATTCGTAGTAGATGTTTGACTGACGGACAGGACGCTGTAACTGTTGCTGAATGGTGAGATAGTCACGCAAGAACTTTGTTGGTTGGTTCTCGGTTGCCTGTTCTATCTTTTGCCAGTAGTTTTTGAAACACATATGCTGCTCCTCTGATGTCAAAGACATCAAGAGATAGTTGCGTATCTTGTCTGCTTCAGTAAGAGCCAAGCCTGTAGAGTTCAGACTTTCGAAGATAAGCTGGGCATCATCATCACTATCTAACTCTATTGATATGATTTGCAATCGTTCTATTGCATCAAGCAATTGGTCGAAAGAGAGTGCTTGCGGTTTTCTCGTCAACAAATCATAGAAATGGCGATAGTTGCGAGTAACCTTAGAATCTTCATCAAAAGAATCTTCTTCATTGAATATCTTATCGTAAGCGATACGGTCATTCTCTATGGGAACTAACTTGATTTTACGCTCAGAGTTACAGAACTTAGCTTTTAAGAAGACTTCGTATGCTTCGTCTATTTTTGATTCTTCGCTAATCTCAATAGCACCATCTTTCACTGCTTTTATACCTGCCAACAAAAGAAGTGAAATGGTGGTCAAACGCTGTTGACCATCAATCACCAATCTATTGTAGCTGCTATCCGCAGATGATGTAACAATAGAGCCAAAGAAATGCGAACATCTGTTTGAGCGGCTTAGTTTTACCAAGTCACTAAACAATTGGTCACAGTTGTCAATCAACCAATCGTAATTACGCTGATACACAGGTATTACAAATTGGATTTTATGACCTTCTATAAATTCATGTAATGGTTTTGCGTAACCTTTCATTGTCAGTCCTTTTTTGCTTATTCAACCAATCCCAACTCTTTCAGATAGCCTTCAATCTCCTTGTCAAAGTCTGCACGTTTGGTCTCCAGGTCCTTGATTTCCTTCATGACAGCATGAATGTCGATAGGTTCTTCTCCTCTTCAACATGAACATACTCGTAGTTCATCTTTTGAAGAGTATCTATAAGTCCGTTTTCGAGGGCAGCTTCACTTTGTACTGGCATATCTTATTTTTTATCATTACACTTATAAGAACATGGCTAATGCCATTTCGCCTACAAAGATAACTGATTTTCACGAGAAAGCACAACTGCAGGGTTGTCTTCTACAAAAATGAGACAAAATTATGCAATTGACTTGTTTCTCGTTGCCTATTATACTTCAAGATGAAACCTATAACTCCAAATAATGCTTCACTCGTTGAATCGTTGTTGTACGCATTGGTTTGCAGAATCTGAAGATGGTAGTAAATTAAGCGCAGTGAATAGGTAAACAAGTAGGTGTTCAAAATCAGTTTATACTATCCATGCAGGGATAGCATAAACTGATTTTGAACACCTACTTACTATATAATCCGCAATTAGCGAACCAGCGTTTTCTTGCCGTTGATGATATAGATGCCGCGCTGCGAAATGCGGTTGAGGCGGCGGCCCTGGAGATCAAAGATCTGAGAAGCCTTGGCGTCGTTGACCACGCTGCCGATGCCGTCGACCACGTTTTTCTTGAACTTGGCAGTGATGTGCACGTAGCCTTCAATGGTTCCTTGATAGTCTTCATTGCCGGAAACACCAGCGAGGGTGTATTCGTTGAAGGTGGGGATGGTCGGGGTATAAGCCTGGCCCGCCGGCAGGAGTTCGGTGGTCTCAGAGATGACTTTCTCCAATTCATCCACACAGGTGATGGTCACCGTGTACATCGGCTGGGCGAAGAAGGTGGAGATGCGAATGGGGTGTCCCGTTCCGCTACCCCAACCCACGAGGGCGCCGCTTTCAAGTCCGTCCCAATACTGGCCGTTGGCGCCCTTGATGTTCCAGGTGGTGCCATCGCCGTTGAGAGCGAAGGTGAACAAACCGCCAGTTTTGCTGGCCGTTGTCGGGGTGGAGCTGACGAGCTGCGGCACATAGAGCGCAGTGTGTTCGTTCTTCACCTTGAATCTGCTGCCAGAGCCTTCGAGCGTCCAGATAGCGGTTGGGGGCATACCTTCGGCGGCGGTGTAGCGGTTGATGGCGTTGCCAGAGAGGATGGCGCGATAGCCGGCGCGGCCAGGGGCCGTTGTGGCATCGTAGAAAAGATAGCTCTTGCCAGCCTCAAGTTTCGTCACGACTTCGCCGTCGGCCTTCACGCCCGTGATGGCATCGGTGGCGTAAACGAGATGGAGGGTGCGGTCGGCATCCAAGGTGAGGGTTTCACCGTCGGCCACGTCGCTCGACGCGAGCGTATAGTATTTACACTCTGGAATTTTCACGGTGTAGGTCTCGCCAATAGGCACGTTGACCGTTTCGTTGCTGAGCCAAGCGCCCTTTTGGTCGGTACACTGGATGGTGAGGGCATAGGCCACGCGCTTATAGACCACGTCGTAGGTATTCTCGCCGACTGGCGTGATGCTTTCAACCTTGGTGTTTTTGTATTCAGGACAATATTCAGCCGTCAGTTCTGCAACAGACGTCGGAACGCTGCGCAACACCTTGCCAAGAACGGCACCCTTGTCGTCCTTGCAATTTATCGTTATGACCTTCACGGCTTCGGCTTTCCATCCTGCGCCCTGCACGCGGGGAGCATCGGAAGAAGCACTGGTGGTGGCACCAGCGTTGACCTGTCCGGAAGGGAGCGGGAAGAGGCTCTTTCCGCCCACCATGATGCGAAGTTCTTTGTATTTAGGCACATAGGTGAGCGTGACGTTGGCCTTGCTGATGCTCGTTCCGACACTGACGGGGGAACCTTCGCGGTCTGAGTAACTGCCAACGGAGGTGATGTAGCGTCCGGTAGCGGCATTTTTCAGTTTGAGCGTCTGCGAACCGTCGGCATTGATGGTTGAAGCCTCAACGATCCATGCATTGTTGGCATAGGCATCGGCGGAATGCTGCAAATAGCTGCCTTTTTTGTTGTCGGAGAGCGCCGTGGCGTCGTAGCCGCTGACGGTGTTGATGAAGGAGTAGGTCTGTCCGTCTTTCAGATAGTCGAAGCTGACGGGGTCGCCGTTGCCGTAGTTTTCCATCGGGGAGAATTCCCAAAGTCCGCCACGGCCGTCGCTCGGATTCGAATAGATGTTGACCGACATGCCCTGCTTGGCCACAGATGAGTTGAGATACAGGCCGGGGGTCTGATCGCTCGAGAGGGAATAGTAATAGTTGTTGCCCTTCTGTCCGTAACCTTTTGCGCCGAGCACGAAATTATAGTGTTTGCCCGTCTTGTCGTATGTCCAGCGGCCGCTAACGGTTTTGGCCGTTGGCGTGGCGTTGACAGAACCGTCGGGGAAGGCTTTGCAGACGAGGGCGTATTTGCCCGGGGTCTTGGGGTCTTCCTCAAGGCTCCACCATTGGTTGTCGTAATTGTTGTCGGTGGCGGCAGCCTGCGTGTTGGTCCACAAGCGACCTGCAGTTGCACCGTTGCCCTGATAGGTGGCAATGAGCGGCGAACCTTCGGCAAGAACTTCGATACAGCGGCCCGACCGGGCAGCGTCTTCTCCGCCAGAGACAATGCGATAATAATATTTCTTGTCGGCGGTGTTGACTCTCGGGAGCACCTTGGCGGCTGTGCCGGGCGCTTCTTCGCCGAGCATATAGTATTTGCAATATTTATAGCCGCCATAGTTGAGCAAAACGGTGTCGGCTGTCATGCGTTTCTGGAATCCTACGAAATTCTTGCTGGACTCTGGCGACCATCCGCGCTCTGCGATGGCGATGAGGCGAGGCAGTGCCGACCATTCCATCAAGTCGGCGTTGGAGACGTTTTCTGTCCAGAACGTTCCCTGCACACCGCCCGTCACTTCTGAAGGGATGTCGCATGCGTAGGTGTTCTTCACGTGGTCGGAACCGTCGCCGGCGTTGGGCGGGTCTTGCTCCGAGTTGCCCTGTTTGCGGTTGATGTAGTAAGGGCCGTAGGGGGTGAACACCGTTGGCAAACCGAGCGTCTTGGCCTGCTTCACCGATTGCTGGGCAGGATTCCAGCAGAACACTTCGGCACCGGTGGCCTTGATGACGTTGAGATCGGAACCGCCGGCGGTGATGGCTTCGTTCCAAACGGCGAGCTTACGGCCGCGCTCTTTCACAAATTCGCTGAGTTCCTGAATGAAATAGCTTTGGAGCTGACGATAGTTGGTGAAACCTTTGGCTTTGTAGAGAGCCTGGCATTCGGCATTGTTTTTCCAGGCGTCGACAGGACATTCGTCACCGCCGATGTGGATGCGCTCACCAGGGAAGAGGTCCATGATTTCGGAGAGGACGTCTTTGGCAAACTGCACGGCGGCGGGGTTGGCGACGTTGATGACATCGTAAGAAATGCCTCCCTTGCTCCACACCTGGTGGCCGCCAGAGGGATTGCAGCTATATTCGGGATAGGAAGCCATTGCGGCAGAGCTGTGGCCCGGCATGTCGACTTCTGGCACGATGGTGATGTGGCGCTCCTTGGCATAGGCCACCACGTCGCGAATTTCGTCTTGCGTGTAGAAGTAAGGGCCGTAGGGCTTGTTAATCCAATATTGCTTGGCCTCATAGAGATCGGTGAAGAGGCTATTGGGGGCGATGCTGCCCACGGTGGTGAGCTTCGGATATTTCTTGATTTCCACACGCCAGCCCTGGTCGTCGGTGAGGTGCCAGTGGAAGGCGTTCATCTTATAATACGACATGACGTCGAGCATGCGTTTCACCTCGTCGACCGTGAAGAAGTGGCGAGAGACGTCGAGCATGAAGCCGCGATAGTCGAAACGCGGTTCGTCGGAAATGGTGACCAATGGAATGGTGTACGTCGGAATGGCGTGCTCCGTTGCGAGCGGGTCTTTTTTACCGGCCATCACGTTGGCGGGAAGCAATTTCTTCACGCTCTGGAAGGCATAGAAGAAGCCCGTGGCGGACTTGGCCTGGATGTTGACTTTGTCGAAGGTCACGGCGAGGGTGTAGCCGCTGTCTTTGAGCTTCGAGGTGGCATCGAGTTTCGACACCTGGAAGAGGGCGTCGGCATCATCGGCCACGACGCTGACCTCTGCGCCTGTCACCGCCGCATAGAGATCGGCGAAGCGCTTCACTTCGTTGACTTCCTCTTCGGCCAATCCGGAATGGCTGATGCTGAACTTTGAGGGGAGCGTCAACTGCTGTCCGGCCTTAACCGAAATGCTCTTCGGACGCGGCGTCAGATTGATGAATGTTTGGGCCACGGCTGTTCCCGCCAACAAGAAGAGCGAGACCATGAGGCCAATCAATTTGATTTTCATAAGCTGATGGATTTAGATGTTTCTGAAGACAAAGATAGGCTTTTCCTGTCACCTTGGCAAGGGTTTGGCAGATATAAAAAAGCCGCGCCGAAAGGAATCCCTTCGGCACGGCTTTTTTTGTTATGGTTTAGTAATGGTGGAAGAATAAGTTGACCACTACTTAATATCAATTTAATATCAATCGATTTCTTCGTCAGCCTCATAGCCGCCCATTTCGCGGATGGCGTTCTTCAGCATGACATACTGCTGGAAGAGGTGGTTGATAGGCACTTCGCCCTGCGTATAGTCGTGCATCGGGCTCTTGAGGAAGAAGCTCAAGAAGCGCTGAGTGCCGTAGCGACCCTTGCGGGCAGCGAGGTCAGAGAGCAACACGAGGTCAAGCAACAACGGAGCGGCCAGGATGCTGTCGCGGCAGAGGAAGTTGATCTTGATCTGCATCGGATAGCCCATCCAGCCGAAGATGTCGATGTTGTCCCATCCTTCCTTGTTGTCGTTGCGAGGAGGATAGTAGTTGATGCGCACCTTGTGGTAGTAGTTGGTGTAGAGGTCTGGCTGGTTTTCTGGAACGAGGATGCTTTCGAGCGTAGAGAGTTTGGAAACCTCTTTGGTGTGGAAGTTAGCAGGCTCGTCGAGCACCAAACCATCGCGGTTGCCGAGGATGTTGGTTGAGAACCAACCGCTCAAGCCGAGGCAGCGGGTGCCGATGATTGGAGCGAAGCCCGACTTAACCAAGGTCTGGCCAGTTTTGAAGTCCTTTCCAGCAATTGGCATCTTGGTCTTCTCAGCCAATTCCCACATGGCAGGGATGTCGACCGTTGTGTTGGGAGCACCCATGATGAATGGAGCGCCTTCGGTCAGGGCAGCGTAAGCATAGCACATTGAAGGAGCCACGTGCTCGCGATCGTCGGCCTTCATGGCAGCTTCGAGGGCAGCGAGTGTGCCGTGAACGTTTTCGTCAACTGGAACGTAGATTTCCGTTGAAGCAGCCCAGATGACAACGATGCGGTCGCAATTGTTGGCGGCCTTGAAGTCGCGGATATCCTTGCGGAGCGCTTCAACCATGTCCCAACGGGTGGCGCAATCCTTCACGTTGTCGCCATCGAGACGCTTGGCGTAGTTGTGGTCGAAAGCGGCCTTCATCGGCTTGATGGCCTTCAACTCGTCGGCAACAGGATTGATGTCTTTTTCCTTCAACACTTCAGCGTTGATGGCGCTCTCATAGGCATTGGCAGGATAAACGTCCCACGCACCGAAAACGATGTCGTTCAAATCGGCCAGAGGCACGATTTCACCATAATGAAGATATTTCTTGTCTTTGCCACGTCCGACACGGATCTTGTCATATTGAGTCATTGAGCCAACTGGCTTGGCAAGGCCTTTGCGGGTCATCAAAACACCCGTCATGAAAGTGGTGGTCACAGCGCCGAGGCCGACACACATCACACCTAATTTTCCTTTTGCAGGTTCCATTTTTTATATATTGGTTTTATAGTATTGTTTATATCCTGTCTTCCCGCACGAATCCTGTCCGCACAAAGAAGGCGTTCCTTTCAAAACTCCAAAATTACAAAAAGTTTTTTATACTATCCAAGTATTCCCTGAGATATTTGCCTCTATGCGGTTTCTACACCAATATTTACTCCTTATCGGCCTTAAGGAGCTGGCGGTAACGCTGGTCGTTTTGCAACACCTGCAAGGCTTCGCGCACGACTTTGTCGTCGCCGAGGCTATAGACTGCTGCACCGCGGTCGTAATAATAGCAGCCAACGAGGTTCATCTCCACCAGGCGCTTAATTTCTTTCTTCCAGCGCTGGAAGTCGAAATCTTCGTTGTGGCTCAGTTTGGCTTCAAGGGCCGCAAATTCCTTTTCGGCCTCCACGGAATAGCCTTCGCGCTTGGCCAGTTTGCGCAACTGTGAGAGCACACGGAGGCTCTGGCGGTCGTAGGTGAAATGATGGTCCTTGAGGTATTGGCAGAACTGGGCATACTCTTCATCGGTGAGGTGGAACTGGTCGGCCGGAGCTATCTGCGGATGGGTGTTCCGATAGGTGGCACAATAGTCGGTGAGCTGGTCGGAGATGCTGAGATAGCCAAGAAGGTTGGGCAAACTGTCGTCTTTCACTTCCACGTCGGGCGTGATGCCGCCGCCGTCGCGCACAGGGCGTCCTGCAGCGGTGTGGAACACTTTGGAGAGGGAGTCGGGCAAATGCACGGGCGCACCGTCTTCAAATTTATAGGCCTGGATGCAACGGCCGCTCGGTATGTAGTATTTGCTCGTCGTGACTTTCAGCACACCGCCGAAGGGCATGGGGCGCGTTTCCTGCACAAGGCCCTTTCCGTAGGAGCGCTGACCGATGACAACGGCGCGGTCGTAGTCCTGCAACGCGCCGCTCGTGATTTCGGCCGACGAAGCACTGCCGTAGTTGATGAGCACGGCGATGGGGATGTTGAGGTCGAGAGGCGCATTGGAAGTTTTGTAAGTCTGCGTGTTCTCCTTCACCTTTCCACGCGTGCTCACCACCTCCTTGCCGCGCGGGATGAAGAGGTTGACGAGGTTGATGGCCTCGCCCATGAGTCCGCCGGGATTGCCGCGAAGGTCGAGAATGAGCCGGCGGGCGCCCTGCTGTTTGAGGGTGATGACGGCCTGACGCATGTCGCGCGAGGTGTTTTCGGTGTAGCCGCTGAGCAATATGTAGCCGATGCTGTCGGAAATAATGGTGGCACACGTGATGCTGGGCAGGACGATGGCCTGTCGCGTCACCTTGAAGGTGAGTTCCTTGCTGATGCCGGGGCGACGAATGCGGATGTCGAACGACGTGCCAGGCTCACCGCGAAGCATGTTGCTCACTTTTGAAGAATAGTCGGCAGCGGCCAGCGTGTCGAGCTCGCCAGTGTCAACGCCGCCGATGGAAAGGATGACGTCGCCACGGCGCAGGCCCACATTGGCTGCGGGCATACCCTCATAAGGCGTAGAGATGATGCAGCGGCGCAGGTCTTTGCGCGGTGCGATGATGGCCCCCACCCCAGCATATTTGCCAGTGGTCATCTGTTTGATTTCCTCATTGCGGTTGGCTGGGAAATATTCCGTGTAGGGGTCGAGTTGGTCGAGCATAAAGAGAATGGCATTCTCTATGTTCTTCTTGGCGTCGATGGTGTCAACGTAATTGAGGTCGAGGTCGCGGTAGAGACTGTTGAAAATATCCAGTTGCTTGGCTGTCTCGAGGTTGTGGTTGCTCTGCGCCTGCATCGTGGCAGAGGTCAGAGCCATCACCAGCAGCAAGCACCAGGCAGATAGTTTGTTCTTCATTGTCAACATATTTATATATGGGTTGTATCGCGCGTGGCGAGAATATTGGTTTTGTATCGCGCAGGCGGGTCAATTGCCACACGCATGAATTTCTTCCTTAATCTTGTTCCAGGTCGTTTCTGGCAATTTAGTGCCAACCACCTGGATTATTTCGTTGGCCAGCACCGTGCCGTTGGCAAGACATTGCTCGAGCGGACAGTCTTGCGCCGCGCCATAGAGGAAGCCAGCGGAGAAATAGTCGCCGGCGGCCGTGGTGTCGACCACCTTCGTGCCGCTCTTGGCCGGAACAAACGCCACCTCTTCGCCTCGGCGGGCATAGGCGCCGCGCTTGCCCACTTTGACCACTGCTGTTTCGCAAACCGATGCCAGTTGCTCAAGGGCGGCCTCTGGCTCGAGTCCCGTAAAGGCGCGGGCCTCGTCTTCGTTGGCAAAGACGATGTCGGTCTTGCGAAGCAGGCGTGCAAAGAAATCGCGGTCGGCAGCCACGATGTTGTAGCTTGCCAAGTCAACGCACACCTTCACGCCCCTGGCTTTGGCGGCCTCAACAACGGCCTCTATCAAATCGTGGCTCTGAACGAGGTAGCCTTCGATATATATATAGGAGTAGCCATCAAGCCACTGCGAGGCGACTTCCGGTGCCTGAAGCAGGGCGGCGGCACCGAGATACGTGGCAAACGTGCGCTGTCCGTCGGGCGTAATGAAGGTGGAGGCCGTTCCCGTCGGCTGTGCGTCCTTCATCAAGAAGGTGCGGACACCGGCCTGACGAAAACTGTCTTCGAAGAAACGTCCGTTTTCGTCATCGTTAATCTTGCCAATCAAACCGACCGGCGCCCCCAGCTGTGCCAGGGCCAAAATCGTGTTGCAGGCCGAACCGCCAGTCGTGCGCTCGCGTTTTGCAGCACGCATGCGCTCACAAACTTGTTCGAAGATATTTTCCCCAATCAAGTGCATGCCGCCTTTCTCAAGGCCAAACTCCTTGATTATATCCTCATTTTCAATAAGATAAAGCGCATCAACCAGCGCATTTCCTATACCTATTATCTCTTTCATCAAAAAATATTTTCGAATTTTTCTGCAAAGGTATTGTTTATTTCAAAAATAACTACTAATTTTGCACTGCAATTCAGCAATAAAGGATGAATTATTTCATCACACACTGCTTCAGTAGCTCAGTTGGTTAGAGCACCTGACTGTTAATCAGGGGGTCGTTGGTTCAAGCCCATCCTGAAGCGCCAAACATTGCTGAATTCACATTGCTTCAGTAGCTCAGTTGGTTAGAGCACCTGACTGTTAATCAGGGGGTCGTTGGTTCAAGCCCATCCTGAAGCGCCAAAAGCGTTCGTACCATTAAGGTCACGGACGCTTTTTTCGTTTTCTGCATGTCTCTCATGCACAAAAGCCATATTTTATTTTGCCATACCGCAAAAAATAAGTACTTTTGCAGCGGTTTTGGTTCCGTAGCTCAGTTGGATTAGAGCAACGCCCTTCTAAGGCGTGGGTCCAGGGTTCGAATCCCTGCGGAATCACGAAAGATTTTTAATTGAGAGGTTTCTAATTCACTTAGAGACCTCTTTTTTGTTGTTGATTATCACGGAAAATAAGTTCCCTTTGCTTATAGTAAGACCTCCCTTGCAAGCCATCAACTTGCAAGGGAGGTCTTACCATAAGCAATTACTGCCTTTTGCAAATATTCAGTCATAACTTCATAAATATCAACATCTGCTTTCTCGCAAACATCAAAACACTCATTCATTAGGCATTAGGGCATTATACTTTGCTGCCTCTTCATGTAAGGATGTCGGTTCTTTAGTTTCGTAGTTCGTGTAAAATGAGAAGTCATCATCAAGGTAGAAGTTGAGATGAAGGTCTTTTGTCTGGTGATTGGCAAAATGCTTCACATCTTCGATGGAGGTTATTTTATTGTCATATTTTACTCTGCTTCGTAGCCCTCATCATGTACTATTTGTTTTACAACACTCACATCAACGGTTGAAAAGTCAGATTTATCATAAATAAGGAGTAATGCTATTATACCATTGTGCTGTTCAGCAATTACATTGTACGTAATAACACGTGCGCCACCAGATTTACCTTTTCCTTTTGACTTGATAGCCATACGAATTTTTCGAATACCAGGTGTAAGTTCATCACCTTGCAATGGATTTTCTTGTAGGCTCTCCAAAAAGTTCTCGTAGTCCTTCTTAAAACTCGGGTATTTCTTTGCAAGGCGTTTGGCTTCCTTAGCGAAACAACCAGACACTTTAATACTATAATTCATCGAGCAAACTTTCAGCAGATTGAAGTACTCTTTTACCTGCAATGGCTTCCTTTACTTCTGACAAAGCATTCTTCAATTCAACCATTAAATCACGAGGAGCTTGTATTGCTCCCTCATTGGAATCTTCGGGATAAATACGGAAATTTCCTGCACGCGATTTGAGGACAACGTGCTCCCCTGCTTTCGCCAAATTCAAGTATTTGGTTTGATTGGTACGAAAGTCTCTTGTGCTTACAATTACCATAATCTTAGAGTTTTATTATTACACCGCAAATGTACAAATAAAATTCCAAATTGGCAACCATTTAATGCAATTTGGTAGCCGTTATCTACATAAACACCTTCATCCCATTTATATCAAACACGCACACATCTCTCAACTGCTGGATTTCTTTGCTATCCAGCAGTTTCATACTTCGCGTGCCTTTGTAGAAGTCATAGCGAAGCGAAATACAGCGGTGCCAGGATTGGATTTCACCGCTGCGCGTCCATAGTTTGAGGTCTACGGGTTCGGGAGATTGGAGCATACGTTTGAGCGTGGTGATGTGGATAGCGTGGGACATTAGTCAAAAGTGTTGTTGTAAACTTGATTAAAGATATTATATAAGCGAGCAACGGTGAACGGAACCTGCTTGCGAAGCGGTTTCCACTTGAACTTCGCATGGTTGTTCGCGTTGGTGGCATCAGAAAGTTCACTTTCGATATCAGTAATGAGAATGAAACTGCCCTTAGGGAGTTCAGGAGAGATTAAGTGAAGTTTGTAAGACTGTAAAGCCAGTGTAAGATGACGGGCAAAGGAATATGAGAGCGAGGACGTCTCGCTCTCGTATTCAATCTCCGTGTTATCTTCGATGGTGGTTATACAACATTTCATTCACCCAATAGTTTCAACCCAATACCAAAGAAAAGCGCAAACCAAGAGCGTCAGCAATTTTCAAGAATGTAGAAAGTTGCATATCAGTTTGCCCCTTTTCTAATGCCGATATATACTCACGCTTTTTACCTATTTTTTCAGCCAATGACTTTTGGGTAATATTCTGTTTTTTACGCTCATCCTTAAGCAATTCTGCATAATACCATGCTTTAGCTTTGGCATCAAACTCTTTGCGTTCAACACTCTTCTCACTGCCATATTTTTCGTTTAGGACATCATCGAATCTGCGCAACGAGGCTAATTTATTTTCATCAAGTTTCAACATATAATTACTCCTCCATATATTTCATTAAGATACTCTCAGCAGTTCTCACTTCTGCTTTATATTGCTTAGAATCTTTCTTCAAAAAAGAGTTTAGAACAAGAACACGATGTGCTTGAATAAAGTTGTCATGATCTATGGCAAGCATTATTGAGCGGTATTCGTTATGACCGATAGAAATACGAAGTTCATAGAAATCTGTGTTCTCTAAACTTTTTACAAATCTCTTATTGACAATGTATTGCGTTCGAATCATATCAAAAGCATAATCATACTTTTCTTGTGTACGCTCATCTAAGTTATGATAGAACTCATCAAACTCTCTAGAGAAGATAATTTCTCTTATTGTTTCCATACTGCAAAGGTAATGAATTTATTCTATAAATGTAATACATTGGAATATATTTCTTACATAAATACCTCCATCCCATTTATTTCAAAAACGCTCACATCTCTCAGCTGCTGGATTTCATTGCTATCCAGCAGCTTCATGGCTCTGCAGGAAAGAACCGGGGATGAACAAAAGCGAAAGCAGCGAGTTTTGGGCGTACATACAGCCAACATCGCTGGCGTCAGCACCGCAGCCCACTTTGCCCGCAAAGCGAGGACAACGATTTTTGTACGGACCTTCGCGCCACAGTCCCTATACCTTTCAGCGAACGCGGGACGAGGCACGACCGAACGTGGGACGAGACGCAATCGAACGCAGGGCGAGACGCGATTGAGCGCGGGAGGGCGTTCGCTGACAAGTATAGGGACTGTGATGAATATATGCAGATAAGGAATACCAAACATGGAGCACGCAACGATGTGCCACCTGACTTATAAGACGTGTTCGTATAAAGCGCATGAAGAATTGCACTGCCTGAAACAGACGATGCAATGGAAAAAACTTCTTTCTATGATTAAGCAATCCGTAATTTTGCCGTTGGCAGGTAATATTTTATGCATGGTGTTCAAAATACAGAAAAAAAGTTGCGACATAGCAACAAGAGGCGCTGCGCGGACATTTGGCGAAGGTCTGAGGCGAAGCACTGTAGCTCACTTTGCTCGCAAAGTGAGGGGGGGGGCGAATATTGTGGCGGACAAACACGGCTAATAATCCAACGAAGATATGCGCTAAAGCGTTAGCTATATTCGCTACGTGTTCGTGGCCCTCACTTTGCGAGCAAAGTGAGCTACAATGCTGGC
>OCRP01001137.1_pt1 | contig 16034 bp, 11 predicted proteins | sample 1538871 | NCBI WGS metagenome assembly OCRP01 (sample SAMN04571731, study PRJEB22368) | human gut metagenome | biome: human gut; material: stool | host: Homo sapiens | place: Luxembourg | collected 2012-09-20 | reverse complement strand
CGTCTGCCGTTCCGCCACTACCGCATGCTTTATGCTTTTCGTTGCCGTCGTAAGCAACATAGATATAATACCACAAACAGATTACCTTGTCAACACTATTTTTTAATTTTTTAAGAAAAATATCTGCCAAACTATCTTCTTGCAAACCATCCCCAAACACAAAACAAAAAAAGACTTATGCGCTAACATAAGTCCTCATTAATTCAATGTTGGTGCGGTCGGTGGGATTTGAACCCACACGGGATTTCTCCCACCACCCCCTCAAAGTGGCGTGTCTGCCGTTCCACCACGACCGCGTCTTTGGGATAAAGTTCATAAATAAAAATGGTGCGGTAGAGAGGATTTGAACCTCCACGGGGTCTCCCCCACTAGCTCCTGAGGCTAGCGCGTCTGCCGTTCCGCCACTACCGCATGCTTTATTCATTTCGTTACTGTCATAAGCAACATAGATATAATAGCATACTCTGACGCGTTCGTCAAGTAACCTTGCAAAAAAAAATTTTATAAAACGTTTCCGCTCTGTTATTTCAGCTTATCCTTATAAAGCAGATAATATTTATCCCTATCCTGCATGACCTTGGCAACATATTCACGGGTATCAGGGTAAGGAATAGATTTTATATCATTGAAATTGTAGTCCCAGCCATTTTCCTGCATCCACTCATGCGTCTGTCCGCGTCCCGCATTGTAGGCCACCATCAGCAGCACCAGGTTATGCTGGAATTCGTGCTCCAGCTCGCCTACGTACCAGCAGCCCATGCGGATATTTTTTCTCGTCTGGTACAAATCACTGTCCTGATAATTCTCCAGGCCCATCTGCTCGGCAATCCAACGTCCTGTTTCTGGCATAATCTGCATCAGGCCTACTGCTCCGACTTTGGAAACAGCATCATGCTTGAAGTTGCTTTCATTTTTGATAATGGCAGCAACCAGAAAAGGATCTACATTATTTTTCTTACTGTAGGTCACAATATCCTGCTGATAATCCCACATATATACGAAGCGCATCTGCACAGCATCACTGCTCCAAATTTTCCAGCAGCCGAAGCATACTGCCAGCAGCACGCCAAGCAGCAGCAGCCAGCTATGCAGACGCCCGGACTTCTTGCGCCGTCTGCTGCGGGCCTTGCGGTTAACCTTCACGCTCATTGCCTAAAAGCAGCTCCAGCTGTACGCGTACAGCCTGCATGGTTTCCGCCTGGCTGCCGCTGTTATCAAGAACTACATCGGCATACTTTTTCTTTTCCGCCAGCGACATCTGCGCCTCAATGCGCGCGTTAACCTCATCTGCAGTCATGCCGCTGCGCAGCATTGCTCTTTCCACCTGCTGCTGACGGCTGACAGATACCAGCCACACGCTGTCAACATTCTTGTACCAGCCACATTCAATTAAAAGCGGCACATCCAGCACCGCTGCCTTGTGTCCCTGCTTGCTGCTGGCTGCCAGAAAGTCTTCTGCCGCCTGCCAGACTATTTTATGGATAATCGCCTCCACTGCCTTCAGCGCTTCCTTATCGTGGAAAATACGCTCGGCAACCTTGGATCTGTCAAGCGTTCCTTCCTCGCTCAGATATTCCTTGCCCAGTACGGCAATCACCTGCGCCAGGCCTTCGCTGCCTGCAGCTACCGCCAGGCGTGCTTCGGCATCCGCATCAAAAACAGGCAGTCCCAGGCTGCGCAGCTCTGCGGAAACTGTACTTTTACCGGAAGCAATGCCTCCTGTCAAACCAATTGTTATCATTATTCTCTACTCCTACCTTTGGCAATGCTCACAATAAACTGTGCCTCTGCCACCAACCTTGGTTGTCTGCAGCAGCGCACCGCAGTTTTTGCAGGGCTTGCCACCTCGGCCGTATACCAGCAGATGGTTCTGGTTATCGCCCTTATTTCCTTCGCCATCCTTATAATCACGGAAGGTTGTACCACGATTTTTGATGCCCTGCGCGATTACTGCATTGACTGCCTCACACAAGCGCACTATCTCAGCAGCGCTCAGGCTGCAGGCTTTACGCATAGGCAGAATACCGGACAGAGCCAGGCATTCATCGGCATAGATATTGCCAAGACCGGCGATAATCTGCTGGTCCAGAATAAAGCTTTTGATAGCCTTCTTGCTTTTTTGCGCCAACGGCAACAGATATGCGGCAGTAAAGCCCTCGCTCAGCGGCTCCGGTCCCAGCGTTTCAAAGCCTTCAATATATGTATCATTATCAGTTACCAGATACAGCGTACCAAAGGTACGGATATCCGTAAACCACATCGTCACGTCATCAGAAAGCGTAAATTTGATTTTGGCATACGCCGGTGCAGGTGCATCTGACGGCTGCGCCAACAGCGCGCCTGTCATGCGCAGATGCACTATCAGCTGCTGCTTCGGTGCTGTATGCAGCACAAGATATTTACCGCGTCGGCCCACGCTGCTGATAGTTTTGCCAACCAGTCCTTTGATAAAGGCATCAGGCTGAGGATATTTTATCAATCGCTCCAAATATATTTCTACTGCTAAAATTTTCTTTCCTTCTATATGAGGCGCAAGTGTTTTGCGCACCTGCTCTACCTCAGGCATTTCCGGCACAGGTCTTCCCCTCTTTCCGTAAAGTATCCGTTATTTTGTTTCCGCCCAGTCACGACCGCAATTAACTTCGGCCAGCAGCGGAATATCCAGTGACGCAGCACCTTCCATGGCTGTGCGCACCAGCTGCGCTGCCTGCTCCTTCTCATCCTCAGTAACTTCCAGCACCAGCTCATCGTGTACCTGCAGCAGGATTCTGCTCCTGCACTGCGCCTTATCCAGCTCGCGCTGCACGGCAATCATAGCCTTCTTCATAATATCTGCGGCAGTTCCCTGAATCGGGGTGTTGATAGCGGTACGCTCCGCAAAGCTGCGCAGATTGAAATTACTGCTGCGGATTTCCGGCAGATAGCGTCTGCGCCCTATCAGCGTGCTGACATAGCCTTGCTCACGTGCCTTGGCTACAATATCTTCCATATATTTTTTTACACCGGTATAGCGTTCAAAGTAGCTGTCGATATAGCCCGCTGCCTCCTTGCGGCCGACATCCAGCTGCTTGGCCAGGCCAAAGTCACTGATACCGTAAACAATACCGAAGTTAACGGCCTTCGCACGGCTGCGCATTTCGGGTGTTACCTTCTCAAGCGGCACACCGAAAACCTCGGCAGCGGTGCGCGCATGGATATCCTGACCATGACGGAAGGCCTCCAAAAGCAGCTCATCCTGCGCAATGCAGGCCAGAATACGCAGCTCAACCTGCGAATAATCACAGCTCATCAGAAGATCATAGCCTGCTCCCGGAACAAAGATGCGGCGAATCTGTCTGCCTTCTTCCGTACGGGCAGGAATATTCTGCAGGTTAGGATCAGTGCTGGATAAGCGTCCTGTTACCGTCACCGTCTGCTGGAAGTGCGTATGAATGCGTCCCGTTTTGGGATTAATCAACGGCTGCAGGCCTTCCAGATAGGTGGATTGCAGCTTCGCCAGCTTGCGATGCTCCAGAATGGTAGCAATCAGCGGATGCTTGCCCTCCAGTGCTTCCAGCACCTTGGCATCGGTAGAATAGCCTGTTTTGGTCTTCTTGATTACCGGCAGCTGCAGGCGTTCAAACAAAATCACGCCCAATTGCTTAGGAGATTTCAGGTTAAATGCTTCGCCTGCCTGCTCCTGCGCCAACGCCTCCAGCTTAGCAATACGATGACCCATATCTTCGTTCAGCTGCAGCAAAAGCTCCTTGTCCGGCGTAATACCGGCAAACTCCATCTGCGCCAGCACCGGTGCCAACGGCAGCTCAAATTCTTCGTACAGCTTGAGCTGCTGCTGTTCAGCCAACAGTCCGCGCAGCTTAGATGCGAGCTGCAGCAGATTTTCACAAGGCGTTGCCAGTACTCCCGGCAGATTGCGGCGGCTCAAATCCTCCAGGCTGTAGGAGCTGTGGCCGGGGTCGGCAACATAGCCTGCCAAAGCTACATCATCAACTATTCCCTGCACCTTCACCTTGCGGCACAGGCAGCATTTATAAAGCTCCTTGCTGTCTATCGTTATCTTTTTGCTGCCTGCGTCTGCCAGCCAGCTGTCGAATTTATCCCAACAGCCGCTCTGCGCGTCCAGCACATAAATTTTATCATTAACCAAAATTTCGGCACTGCTGAAATACAGCTCCGGCAGCTGTCCTGCTACCTGAGCATGCACGGCAACAGGCTGCTTTGCTTTAGCCAATGCACCAAAGAGCTCCTCTGCCAGCTGCGGTGTATTTACTGCCACCTGCGGCAAGCCTTCCTGCTCAACAGCTTCACCGAAAAGGTCAAAGCTGTCCTGCGCACCGCCAAGTACCGCGGCAAAGCGCTCGTACATATTGCGGAACTCCAAATCCTGCAGCAGGGTGCGTGCTTCCTCCTTCAGCGGCTGCAGCTCGTAGGTCTGCACAGCAGTATCAACCGGTGCTTCCGTGCAGATTGTTGCCAGCTGCTTCGACAGCAGTGCAGATTCCTTATTGTCCGTCAGCTTCGTCTTTAACGACTTGCCGGAAACCTTCTCGATATTCTCCAGCACCGTTTCAACATTACCGTATTCCTTGATCAGCTTCATCGCTGTTTTAGGACCTACGCCCGGAACACCGGGAATATTATCCGAGGTATCGCCCATCAGGCCCTTCAGCTCAATCAGCTGCTTCGGCTGCAGTCCTTCGTAGTTGGCAGCAAATTCCGCTTCATCAAAAACTTGAATATCGCTGATGCCGCGCTTCGTATAAAAAACCTTGGTACGCTTATCAATCAGCTGCAGCTCGTCGCGGTCACCGGTTACAATAATTACCTCAACCTCCGGCGGTGCCTGCACAGCAAAGGTGCCGATAATATCATCGGCCTCGTAATCGTCCAGCTCCAGCGTTTTGATTCCCATGCATTCCAAAACCTTCATTGCCAAAGGAAATTGCTCGCTCAGCTCGCTCGGAGTAGGCTTACGCTGCGCCTTGTACTCCGCATACAGCTTGCTGCGGAAGGTTTTGCGCGATTTATCAAAGGCAACCGCCATATAACGCGGCTTCACCTCATCCAAAAGCTTCAGCAGCATATTGCACAGGCCGTAAACTGCTCCCGTATGGATACCCTGACGCGTAGTCAGCGGCGGCAGCGCAAAAAACGCTCTATGTATCAGGCTGCTGCCATCTATAACTAAAAACTTATCTGCCATAATTGCTCCTCCTCTATGCCGCTCACATAGAATAAACATTAATATAATTATTATATCATAGCAAGGCAAGAAAATATGTAACTAATATGTAAGAAAGCCCAAAGTTTATACCGTCCTTCAGCATCTGCCGCTGCATTATAAAAAAGCGCAGAACCACCTGATGTTTTGGTTCTGCGCTTGAGAATCTATATTAAAAATACAACTTTTCCTTAGGATAAGTGCTATGCAGCAATTGCCGCAAACATCTGAAATCATCAGATTTGAAGGGCACCAGCATATACTTGTTTTTCAGATAAGCAAGAAAATCCTGCAGATTAGCACATTTGATATAATGCTCCTGCGAATCATCATTAATATATTCACCAATGACGTTATTAATAAGCTGAATAGTCTCCGGCGAAACACCGGTATCCGGTACAAGATATAATTGCGAAATAATATTGTTGAAGCTATAGGCCATCGGCTTGTGCCAACGGCTCTGCGTCAGCATAAACAAGCGGGCAAAGGCTATAAGATTACGCAAGCTTCTATTGGCAGGATGAACATTTTCGTCCGCTTCATCATCCTGCTCAAAGGCTGTCAGCTTCGGTGGCACCGGCATCTCCCATGCTTCCAGCAGCCTGAGGCCCATTTTTTCAGGAAAGACAGGATAATAGACAAGCCTTTTTTCCAAATCACAGACCTTGAGCATGATAATGTTATCTTTCAGGAAATGGTCACTGCCATTAGCGTTATGAACAAGGCTCCAGGGTGGCAGCTCCTCATATGCTTCTACACTAACATGATACTTAGTATTTAATGCCAAAGCATGGGCCCAGCTTTCACAATTATCTCTATAAAAAGCAATAGTTTTTTGGATACTCGGAGGATTACACTTATGCATTACATCACGCCTTCCGTATTTATTATTCTTTACCAAATTCATCAATAAACAAGGACTTAATCTTCCTCCTTTCCAATACCCTAGCAAGCTTTTTCTTATACCTGGTTTAGTATAAGTTACACCGCCTCAAATTCGTTTGACTCTTTGTTATTTTCTGAAAAAATCGCTGAAAAATATAACTCCCTGCGATTTTGTAAGCAATCACAGGGAGTACCGATACCTTTTATCATCTGCAAGTAAGAATTTTCCAGTAACTGTTTCACAAGCGTAATTATACTACTAAGTAATGCATTTGTCCAGCGCTTTCTAAAAGAATTTTTCATATTTTCTTACTTATCATTAATATGCATTCTATTTTTTCTTTATTTCTATTGAGAATATTAAACATTCCTTGTAGTTATATATTAGCTCAATCACACTGCTCATTCAGGCGTGCGCAAAGCAGTGTCAAGCCCCCCAAGGTCCAAAACAGTAATCCCATTTGGGTATTAAAGTAAACGTGGTCTGTTAAACCGCCAATGATAATACCCACTGTTGCCAGCACATAACCGCGTCCCATGGCCTTCAGCCACAGGCTGCGTCCATGATAGGCCAATCTCCAGCCTGCAGGCAGAAAAATGCCGAACCAGATAACAAGAAACACCAATATGCCATGTGCTCCCAGCTCTGCCCAGATATTCAGGAAAATATTGTGGCAGTGGTACATGATGACGTTCTTATCTGCCAGATAAAAATTGTACGTGGGGTAAACAAAGCGATAACCATACCAGCCTACACCAAGAGGAAATTCCTCAATAATCCACTTGGTGCTCTTTAAATAGGCCATACGCAAAGCAATAGAGGTGTCACCACCATAGCCGCCGTGAATAGATTCCAGACGCTGCAGCACCGCCTGCCCGCCAAGTGCCAGCGCAGCAGCACCGCCGCCAAGGACAGGAATAAAGGCCTTACGGCAGAAGAGTACGCAGAAGGCCAGCAGCATCACAGCGCAGGCCACCCAGTTACCGCGTGAATACGTATAAAGCAGGCAGACTGCTGCCAAAAGTCCCGTTGACAGAAAGGCCAGACGCCATTTTTTATACGCCTTCGTCTGGTTGAAAAAGGCTGTGCTGTAAGCCACAACCAGCACCAGATAGCCTGCCAGGATATTTGGATTGACCAGCGTAGAGAAAACGCGCACCTTCAAATCTGGGAACTGCGCCGGATCCACCCAGATACCTTCAGCCGTAACGCCAAAAATCTTCTGCGCGATACCGATGGCACTCACCAGCAGCGATACGATTAAAAAGGCGCCCATGAGCTGCAGCGGACGCGGCAGCATGCCGAAGCGCTGCCACGCAAGTACCAGCCTTTGCTTAGTGTCGGCATTTTTCCAGGCCTCACTTTTTGTCAGCGGCTCAGCCTCGCAGGCAGTCAGAATTGCCCTGTCCTGCTCACTGCTGCGACCGTAGCGCAGCAGCACAAAAAACAGCGCCGCATACTGGCCTACAACATATACCAGATTCCAAAAGGACAAAAATCTGTCCAGGGAAAAATATACTGAAACAACCGCAATCAGCAGCAGTGCATAAAACGCTCCCTGCTGCCACGGCTTCAGCACATTCTCCTGCTGCGGACGTCCCTTAACATGCGACACAATCACAGCACTGATAAAGGTCATCGCCACACAAAAGGAGGTAAATTCCTGCTCCAGAGGAATAACCGCCACAGTAAACAGCAGCATATACCATATTTTATTTTCGAGATAATTTGCCAGTTTTGTCATGATGCACCCTAACAAAAAATTCTATTTTCTAAACGAGCAATTAATATATCGCAGTGCGATATTTAATTACGACGCAAATACGCCCCCTTCCGCCTCGCTAAGCTCGGCACCTTCCCCGAGAGGCAGGCAAGAAGGTTAGCAAACAGCCTTAACGAGCAATTAATATATCGTGTAAGGAATAGCAATTTTAGCAAATGAGTGTCCGGAACCATAGAAGCAAGGGTACGTAACTTTCTCTTACCGTCTGACAAATTTTACCGAAGCTTCGTCCTGGTTCCACACTAAATTTGCGTTGTGCCCTAAGGCACGGGAAAATTGCTTCTGACTGGAACGATATTTAATTGCGACGCACGTGCTCGTTACCGAAGTCAATAAACCTCAATACCGCCTTCAGTTCATCCCACGCTTATCCGCCAGCAGCATCTTCTTAAACTCGCCCACCAGATACAAGCTGCCGCAAACGCACACAACACCGTCAGCGCCTGCATTGCGGATAGCAGCATCATACGCAGTTGCCAAATCTGCCTCCGCAACTGCATTGCTGCCCACCAGTTTTGCCAGGTCGGCAGCCTCCGCAGCACGCGCACCCTCATCGGCACGCACGGTATAAACAACATCATCCTGCTTAATCAGCGTTTTGATAACACCGCTCATATCCTTGTCACCCATCATGCCAAAGACAAACTGCACCTGCTTGCCGGGATAGTACTTATCCAAAGCATTACGCAGAGCCTTGGCCCCGTCAGGATTATGCGCACCGTCCAGAATAATATCCGGATTCTTATGGATGCGCTCCAAGCGTCCCGGCCAAACGGTATTGGCCACGCCCACATGCAGCGCCAGCTCGTTAATGCGGTCATCCTGCTTGCTGACAAGCTTGGCAGCAACAATCGCTACGCTGGTATTCTTGATCTGGTGCTCGCCCGGCAGCTTGATTTCATAATCAGAATGATAGAAATCACCTGCATGCAGCGTAAAGGTCTGGCCCTCCATCGAGCTTGTTACCTCCGTGCCATGAAAAGCCTTGCCGTAAAGATAAACCGGCGCTTCCTTAAACATAGCCAGGCTTACAATAGGACCAAGAGCTTCATTGCCCTCGGCCGCAGTGACCAGAGGCACCTTCTCCTTGATAATGCCCGCCTTCTGCATAGCAATGCGCTCCAGCGTTTTGCCACAGCGGTCGGTATGGTCCAGCGCAACGTTGGTAATAACGCTGACTACAGGCGTAATCACGTTGGTGGAATCCCACAGGCCGCCCATGCCTACCTCAATAACAGCATAATCCACCTTCTGCAGATAAAAATATAAAAATGCAGCAGCAGTCAAAATCTCAAACTGCGTCGGCTGCTCGCAGACACCCTTTTTGACAACGCTGTCGGCAGCAGCCTTTACCGCAGTAATCGCCGTAGCAAAATCCTCGTCGCTGATATCCTTGCCGTTGAGGTTAATGCGCTCGTTATACTTCACCAGATGTGGGGAAGTAAACTTGCCCACCTTCAGGTTTGCTGCCAGCAGAATATTCGTAATCATGCTGGTAACAGAACCTTTGCCGTTAGTACCGGTTACATGCACTGTTTTAATCTTTTGCTCCGGGTTTCCCAGCTCACGCAAAAGTCCTTCAATACGCTCCATACCGAGCTTAATGCCAAATTTGCCCAGGCTGTCCAAATATGCCAGGCTTTCTGTATAATTCATTGTGCTTACGCCTCCATCAATAATTAACTGACAGTTTATTATAACATAGTTTCGCACGCCGCGTCTTGCGAAAAAGCGCAAAAATAGCCGCTGCGTCACAAGAACGAGCGACTACTTTGCTAAGTGAAATACTTACATATTATATATAGCAGCTTTCAGCTGCCAAGGCAAGCCTACTGCTGCAAGGGATCCTCGCCATATTGGTTAGGACCTTCGGTTCCTTTGAAGAATAAAATATAGATGTAAAACAAAATGTTAACCAGCGGCACACAAAAAAGCAGCATCCACCAGCCGCTTTTATCCAGGTCATGCAGACGACGTGCAAGCATCATAATTCCGGCTACAAAGCCAAATATACCTAATACATAAAGCAGACCCGTAAACAAAAGCTCTAATGCATCAATGTAAGCAGCTAAAACCGCCAAAATAATCCGTATAATGTTTAGCACAAATGATAGGAAAAAGTTTCTGTAAATATAGGATTTGCGGTTCAGGCGTCCTTTAGACGTAAAGAACAGCTCCTTGAAAACTGCCTCCTTATCCGCACTGCTGTCCTTGAACAGCAGGTTCAGGCCCTCGCCGAGGTTCAAAAACTTCTTGCCTGCTTTAGGTGCTGCCTGAGCGCTATAAGCATCGGTGTCAGCTTCACCGGCAGCATTGGTATGCTTAAATTCATCAGGATCAGGATTAACCTTAGGATTGCCATCAGCATTAGCGTCAGTATGTACATTTTCTTGAGCATTAGCAGCAGCAAAGCCTTCTTGCTCAGGACTGTCATTAATACTCTTTTTATAGCTTATATCAGCACTGCTGGCAGCACCGGCTGCAACACCGGCAACAGCAGCAGCTCCAGCTTCTGCCTGCGGATTTTGCTCCTGCTCCACCTTCTGGCCGCAGTTCACGCAAAACTTAGCGCCAGGATTCAACTCACTCCCGCAATTAGTACAGAATTTAGCCATCTTTACCGCCTCCCTTTGCTTTTATTGTACCGCAATCAGCACTGTAATTCAAGAAAATGTGCCTTAGGCAACAAAACAAAAAGCGTACAATGCCTGCACTCCTCCAAAACCGTACAAAACTGTACAAACCGTACAAAGCTACATGCTGCAAGGCTTTGCGCCTGTACGGTTTTCTGCCGGTGTACGGTTTTATTCCTCTTCCTGCAATTCTTCCAGCTGCTTATACGTAGCCATTAAATGCTTTTCTAAGCTGGCATCATTATAATGATAACGCCATTCGTCATATTCCTTGCGGGTTATTTCCCCCAGCTCCAGCGCCGTCTGCATATCCAGCCATTCCTGCAGCACATAATCATCAAACGTCTTCTGCGGTCCTGCTGTTGCTGTGCCAATCACCACTGCAAAACGACCATCCACTTTAGTAAGCTTCCAGCCTGCATAATCCTCCAACGCAAAAAAGGTCTGCATCAGGCCGGCACGGTTATGAATATCAGGAATCCTGAACACTGCAGGATCCACGCCAAAAATCTCGCCCAGCTTTTCCAGCATTGCCTCCTTCGGCCGCCTGTTGCCGTGCTCATACTGGTTGACGCGCACCTCCGCTGTGGATTCCGAAAATCCCAGCAGCAGTCCCAGCTGCTTCTGCGTCAAATTATGCTTTTGACGAAAATAGCTTATGCGTCTGCTTACTGCCATAGCAAACACCTCCAACTAAAACAAATTCTGTTATCTTTAGTATAATGTCAGAAAACTCTACTGGCAAGTTTGGTTATCATTTTCAGAACATTTCTGCTACTTTTCTTGACTTAACTAAATTAGTTTATTATAATAGGAGTATCTACTAAACGCTTTTTGCTTTAGTAAACAGAATATTTCGAAAGGAGTCCTTCTATGACGACAATTAACCACGTATTTCAACCTAAGCAAGCCTTTACTGCAGCACCGGAGCTGCAGACGCTTTCCATGCCGGAGCTTTATGACACGGAGTTTCCCGTGCCTCAGCCAATTATCCCGGATCTGCTCTATCCGGGGCTGTATATTCTGGCTGGTGCACCGAAGATAGGTAAATCGTTTCTGATGGCGCAGTTTGCCTACCACGTTGCCCGCGGTGAACAGCTATGGAACTACCCCGTACAGCAAAGCGGTGTGCTTTACCTGGCACTGGAGGATAAGTTTTACCGCCTGCAGCAGCGCCTTGTGCGCATGTTTGATATGGAGGTCGCAGAAAATCTGCATATGGCAGTCAGTGCGCAGGATGTTGATAACGGCCTGGAGGAGGAGCTGAGCTCCTTTATGCAAAAGTATCCGGACGTGCGCCTGATAATTATTGACACCCTGCAGAAAATACGCAGCGCTCAGGACGAAAAATGTAATTACGCCCGCGATTACAGCAGTGCAGCTAAGCTGAAGGAATTTGCTGATAAGCATAATATTTGCCTTCTGCTGGTACATCATACGCGCAAGCAGCAGTCTGAAGACTCCTTTGAGATGATTTCCGGCTCCAACGGTCTTTTGGGTGCGGCGGACGGTGCTATGGTGCTGCGCAAAAATCAGCGCGGTGACCATAAGGCTTCCCTGGAGATTGTCGGCCGCGACCTTGTAGACCAGCTGCTTTCGCTGAGCTTTTCGCAGGCACGCTGCCTCTGGAAGCTGGAGCGAGCTGCTGCAAGCCGCTTTCTGCAGCCACCGGATGAGGTTTTGGAAGCAATCAGCGCCTTTGTGCAGCAATGCGACGGCCATTGGCATGGCACAGCGCAGGGACTGCTGGACGCTATGCATTACAATAAAATTTCCAACAATAGTTTGGGACGCAGAATCAACGCCAAAAGGCAACAGCTTTTAGATTCCTATAATATCGTATCTAATCGCTACCGCCGGGATATTGACCTGCGCTATTTGCCGCCACAGGCACAAGCTGCGTAAATAAAAATGCTGCTTGTTTTCATATTCACCTATAATAACGATTGTAGCAGCAGCCGATAGCTTTTCCTACTCCTAAAAAGTGTGCAAATGCACAGAATTTAGTAATACAGTTATAGCCAAGCCAACTCCATACCGTACACATATAAACAAACCGTACAGCCCCAAAGCCGCATGTGGCAAGGGATTGTACGGATTGTACGGTTTTGTACGGTTTTCAGGGAGCACGGCTTGCAAAACAAAAAGCGTACAACACGAAACCTTCACAGCTTGTTCGTTGTACGCTCTTCATTCTTGTGGTAAAATATTTTTATGGTGCTTCCATAACGGTAGGCGGTTGCCCTCTGACGTGATAAATTCAGTTTCACTGAAAATCCCACAAGAGGGAGGTGTTACTGATGGATATACTCGATGTTATTGCTTTACTAAGCTTATGCATAGCCTGCATTAAACTAGGTATAGAAATCAATAAAAACGCAAAAAAATAGCCGCCCAGCTCAACCAAAAGCAGCGACTATTTTTTAGTTAAATTCTTTTGAGGGCAACCGTCTATCGGCGGCACCTTTTCTATATTTATAATAACACAGATAAGCGCTTTTGACAAGCGAACACAGCTTATTTCACAAATTTTGCACGGCTTTCGCCGTGCTTTTTTATTTTTCGGTCAGCGCCTTGTACAGCTTCATCAGCTCTGCTACGCAGGCTGCTTCGCTGTTTAGCTTGCCCCAGAAGCCATAAGCTTCCATGACTGCCTTGTCGTTGGCGCGGTGCGCCTTGCGCAGCTCCACCGGCATGGTCAGCTCATCGTACAAATCAGCCAAACTGCTTTCGGGGTACAGTTCCCGCGCGTCCAGAATCGCCTGCGCTGTTTTTTCTATACGCTCTTTTTGCGCAGGGGTTGGCGCAGGCCAGGGGAAGTTGTTGTAGACGATATCCTTAGAATAGCGATAATCGCTTTTCAATCTGCCTGCGACAGCACGCATCCACGCCATGTGTACGTTAGATGTAAGAATGCCAAAATGATATACTTCTACATTCGGTATTATAAATAATAAATCTGTAGGAATAGTTTCATCATTTAAAAAGCCTATCGGTATATACTTTCTTCGTTCAGAAGACACTTTCGGAACTACAACAAATTTTGCAGGGTTTTGCGTTTCTCTGAAAATACTTGGAGTATCAGCTAATTTTTGTCTTCCCTTATCTGGTGAATTCAGTCTAGCAGAACGACATAAATCAATACGCTCCATTACTGTAGGCATTTTCCTAATAACAGAAGGACTTACTCCTACTAACCATAAGCAATACCTACGCTTATTATTTATAAACTCTTCTGAACCCATCAAATGTTTTATATAAGGTAAGGCAGCAGGCTCTTTTTTGACAAACTCATCGTATTCTGCTGCTTCAATAATCAGATGACCACCATCCGCAGGCCTGTTACCTGTTGTCATCTTCGGCACATCACACAAAGGCAGTTTATTGCTTTCAATAAAAATATCCGGCGCTTCAACCAAATATGCATTGATATTCTCCGCCTTCTGCACGCTGCCTTCATCATAAATCATGCGCGCTGCAGCGTTTGCTGCTTCGCTGAAGCCCACAATCACGCAATGCACATGCGCTTTCAGGCTTGCCTCGCTGTCCCAGCGGAAGGTGCGGTGCGCAAAGTCAATATGCACGCCAAAGCGCTCATACAAAGGCTTCCACACGCTAGTCACCTGCTCGCCCTGCGTAATGCTGTTCGTCGATACAAAGGCTGTGCGGATAGCAGTACTGTACATCAGCTGCGCCGCCTTAAAATACCAGCCTGCCACATAATCAATCTTGCCTGCAGTCTTATAAGGCTTGCCCTTTTCATCAACATAAATCGCCAGCATATCCGCCTTCTGCTCCTTGCTCTGCAGGCTGTAGCCCACAAACGGCGGATTACCCATAATATAATTCAGCCTTGCCTTCGGCACCACGCTTTCCCAATCAATACGCAGCGCATTGGCCTCCGTAATATAAGCATTCGTTTTGAGCGGCAAAAAGTCCAGATTCATATTAACGATATCTTCCGTTTCCTTCATCATCTGGCTTTCGGCAATCCACAGCGCCGTCTTGGCAACCGTCACCGCAAAATCGTTGATTTCAATGCCATAGAACTGGCTGATGGAAACCTGAATCGGGTTTTCCAAGGCACCCAGCACAATCTGCGCACCCAAAAGCTCCTTCAGCACCCTGTTTTCCAAACGGCGCAGGCTGATATATGTTTCCGTCAGGAAGTTGCCGCTGCCGCACGCCGGATCAAGAAACACCAAATCCGCCAGCTTGCTTTGGAAGGCACGCAAGCGCTTTTCTACCGTTGCCGCCTGCTTCAGCTCCTTAATCTGGGCAAACTCATCCTGCAATGCATCCAAAAACAGCGGGTCAATAACCTTATGGATATTTTCGATACTCGTATAATGCATACCGCCGCTGCGACGCGTTTCCGGGTTCAACGTGCTTTCAAACACCGCGCCGAAAATCGTCGGGCTGATTTCACTCCAGTCAAAATCCTCACTGGCATTGGTCAGGATAAGCTGGCGAATCTCCTCCGTAAACTGCGGAATCTCAATATTTTCGTTTTCAAAAAGACCGCCGTTAACATAAGGAAAGGCAGCCAAATCCTCCTCCAGGTATGGATCGCGCTCCTCGGCTTTAGTATCCAACACCTTGAAAAGCTCTATCAAGGCACGGCGCATATCCTTAGCAGAATACTGCTCCAGATAATCATGGAACATGCTCCTGCGCCCGAAAATCCCTGCATCCTCAGCGTAAAAGCAAAAAACAAGGCGCACGCACAGCATATTAAGGCTTTTGAGGCTATGCTCGCTCGCTGCATCCTTATATTGTGCCAGCAGCGCATCATACAGCCTGCCCACAATCTCACCGGCAGCAATAGAAACCTGCATCTCCTTTTCGATATGCTCGCTGCCGCTGTCAACAAGAAACTGCAGGCGGTAATAATCCTTCTCCAAATCCTTCAGATAAACCACTTCCGGCTCGCCAAAGGGCTTTTCCATATCATAAATATAAAACTCTGCAAAATTGCAGGTCACAATCCAGCGTGGACGCTTGGAATAAGGCAGCTCCGCCGCATAACGCTTGGCCTGCTGAAACGGCGTCAGCAGGCTGCCGTCCGACTGCTTAATAGGCTGGTTCAGATTTTTGCCCAGGCTCTTCTGCTCAATCAGCACATGCGTGCTTTCGATTGTACCGTCGATAAAGCTTGTATGGTCAAGCATAATCTGGTTTTCAAAGCTGATAAACTGCGCCGGATGCTCCACGCCCAGCACCTCGCCGAGAAGCTGCAGCCAAAACGGCTGGCTTTCGCCCTTTTCATATCCCTTGCCTGTCCAGCTCTGCACAAAGCTTTTCGCCGCCAGGCGCTGCTTGCTGTCCATCATCTATATCACTCCGCTCATAACAAAATATAGCTTTATTATAGCATATCTTGCAGACAAAATAAAAAGCGCACAGCGCCAAACCTTCACAGCTTGTTCGTTGTACACTTTCCTTTATATATGTTGAAATATTTTTATGGTGCTTCCATAACGGTAGGCGGTTGCCCTCTGACGTGATAAA
>OCRP01001131.1_pt1 | contig 16106 bp, 17 predicted proteins | sample 1538871 | NCBI WGS metagenome assembly OCRP01 (sample SAMN04571731, study PRJEB22368) | human gut metagenome | biome: human gut; material: stool | host: Homo sapiens | place: Luxembourg | collected 2012-09-20 | reverse complement strand
CGCGATCTGTCCGAGTCCTGGCAAGCAGACCGTGACTATATGGGAGTGCACTGTGGTCAGGGAGTACACGAGAGTCAGTATACACTCTCCAGGCTCAAAAACCTAACGTGCAATTCCTCGCGATCGCGTACGAGCATGCGAGCGAATGCGAGGGCATCCTCGAGCCTGGTGCAAGTCTTCACGCGCCTGTCGTTGCAGTTGAAGTCGTAATACCAGATGTTGAACTGCTTGAAATCGGTCATCGGAAACCTTCCTTTCTGTCTGCCTTACAAGTTATATAATAGCACTAACCGTTACAAAAAACAAGTTGCAATTATAACAACAGTCACTAAAATAATAACCAAGTTCCAACAGACGAGTGAAAGGGTCGTCATGAACAAGTCCGAAACCGAGGCCCTGTGGAGGGCACTGTGCGCGACCACGTGCAAGCCGGGGACGCGCGCACCCTACGACAGCGTGTGCGTACACAATCGAGTCGTCTACGCGACGAACGGCTATGTACTGCACCGCGTCGAGGGACTCTTTCAATCCGGTATGCTCTTCCGCGCGCTTCATGGGCACAGCCTCGCATATATCGACCGCACCGACGTCCTGGACGGCTTGCTCAAGTACCGACCGGACAATCGCGAGTTCGCTAACATGATTCCCGACTACGACCCCGCAAGGCTCATGCTCGCGCTGCGACCGCATCGAGCGCTCGGCTCGACGGTGAAGTTCTATAGCGGGGCACGTCGCGAGTATGCGCCCCTGGTCATCGTGAGCAAGACGAACACATCCAGGGAGCCGGTCATAATCACGACCGTCATCCAGGGTGAAAGGAATGGGTGGAAATAATGGAGCGGTACGAGATTCCAGTCGAGACGCTGTGCGACCGCGCAAGTTATTGCAGGCGTTGATGGAAAATTACGCGAATGGCATATAATACCGTTAGGCTTACGGGGACTCGGCAAAGGGCCGGGTCCCTTTTTTTCCGTCGGAAAGGAGGCAATGGAATATGGACGTCAAAGTAGTTACGGATCTGGTGAGCAACGTGGCATTCCCCATCGCGGCATTCGTGATGATGTACTACAGCAACACGAAGACTATCGAGGAGCTTCGCAAGACCGTCGAGGAGAACAGCCTGGTCATGGCCAAGCTCTCCGAGAAGCTCGATAACCTCAACGACGACAAGGAGGTATAGCGACATGAAACCGAACCGCATCGTGCGGAAGAAAGGCGCGGCACTCGCCGCGTTTTTCCTCGCCCTCGCGATCGCATTTGCGACTCCGACCGGAGCGGAGGCGTACCGGAGCGTCGACAGGTACGTATCCAACGGCCACGGCTACCTCAATGCGTCCTACCCCGTCATCCATGAGACGGCGAACCCGGGCGCGAGTGCCTACAACCACACGTTGCTGTGGGCGCGTGACGATACCTATGCAGTGCATCACGTTATGGAGCTGGACGGTTCCACGGTATATAACACCGTCCCGGAGAACCGCCTTTGCTGGCACGTGGGCAACGGCAACGAGTACACGATCGGAATCGAGCTCGCGCACGCGACCAATGCAGCCGATTTCGCCAAGCAGTGGCGCGAGGCCGTCAAGTGGACCGGGGACGAGCTGCGAGCCCACGGTTGGGACACGTCTCGACTCTTGAGCCACTACGAGGCGGCCCGGCGATGGGGCGGCTCCGACCACACCGACCCCAACGGATATTTCCGCCAGTACGGAAAGACGTGGTATGAGTTCAAGCAGGAGGTCGCAAGGTATCTCGGCAGCGGCTACGTGGCTCCCATCGCGCCTACCGACGGCAACGGCGGCACGTATCAGCCCCCCGCTTCCGCAACCCGTACCAAGTTCCCCAAGTCCACTGGAAAGAGCGTGAACATCCACTACGCGCTCCATAACCGCCATGGTGCGTGGAACGATGCCGTTACCAACTTCAATGACAGCGACTCCGAGGGATTCGCCGGTATGCCATACGGCTCTCACGACATGCTCATCGCTTGGGTGGATAGCGGCACACTTCGCTATCGCGTCCACACCGAGGAGGCCGGATGGCTCGACTGGGTGCAGACCGCGAACTACAACGATTCCGTAAACGGCATGGCGGGCATCTGGGGCCAGACTGTCGACGGCGTGCAGATGTGCTACATCACGCCCGATGGCGACTACAAGCAGGTCTACTACCGCTCCCAGGACGTCGCGCACGCCGGCTACTGGGACGAGGTGTGCGACGACGGCACCACCTACGGCGGAGACGATTACGCGGGCATGTACGGTTACGCGCTCGACCGACTGCAATGCTATGTCTCGGACGGCACTCGTCGGTAACTGAAATTTTATTGGAATAACAGTTGACACACAAAGCGCCCTCTTTCTATAATGCTGATAACAGCAACGGGAAGGGGGTGCATCTAATGACAAAAGCAAAGAAGGAGCGCGGCCGAATCGGACGCCGGATACAGATCTGCCATTGCATCGGCAAGACAGTTGCCAAGGGCGAGCTGATTGATTTCGAGTACGACCTCTACGGCAACTATTCGGACCCGGTGAAGGCCACGAACGCGCTCCGCCAACGATTAGGTGATTCGTTCATCTCGATCACAGGCGTCGAGACCGAATCGGACTATTACTCAATCCCGATAAGACTTTTCCTTAAAGTCGCCATGAACTACGCAATCGGAAAGGAACCTCATTATGACTAACGACAACACCCAGCTCGCACCTATGGACAACTGCACCGACCTCTACACCCCGGCAAGCTACTCAAGCATCCAGGCCACCGACGCCGCGACCAAGAAGCTCGTCGTCAACGCGATGAACAACGCCGAGTCCCTGTCCGACCACGAGGGCGAGACGCTCAACGTCATCGGCGTGTTCACCAAGCCCGGCATCCGCCGCGCGCGCGACAAGAACGGCGTCGACGCGCCCTGCACCAACACCACGCTCGTCTGCGAGGACGGCACCGCCTATTTCTCCCAGTCCGAGGGCGTGCGCAACGCCGCCGATAACTTCATGGCCGCGGGCCTCTTCGACGAGGGCGAGATCGTCCCGATGAAGCTCGTTTCCAGCAAACTCCCCAACGGCAACACCCGAAAGACGCTCGTGCTCGTCTAGTCAAGACTTAACCCCCAGCTCCCGTTGCTTTAACATCAGGCGGTGCGGTCCAGGCCGCACCGCTTTTATTTTGGAGGTCGAGCCCTATGGCACGTGCGAAAAGGACATCGGACGAGGTATACAACGCGCGACGCCGCGCCAAGCGACTGCTGGCGCGCCTGGAGCGCGAGGACGTCAGCGGTATGAGCACGTCGCAGAAGCGAGCGCGCGCCGACTATATCGCGAGCGTGCGAGAGCAGATCGCGCAGTCCTACCAGGGTACGCGGCAGGTGCGCCAGGTGCCCGAGGCGCAGACGCGCACCAAGGGGGCCGCGGAGCGCCTGGACCGCATGACGACCGCGCCGCGCAAGGCGAAATCGCGCGCCGCGAGGTCGAACCTCATCTTCCAGCGGCAACTCAACCTGGCGCGCTCGGGCGCACCCAGTACGCTCGGGCGGAACGGAAAGGAGGCCGTGTCGGTATTCTATGCGGCGACGCGCCGTTTCTGGCGCGGCAGGGACCCCAAGGAGCGCAACAGGCTGATCATGGAGGGGCTCGGCGTCACGTCGCTCTCCGAGGCCTACGACCGCGTCATCGGGGCCAACGGGAAGGCGCTCGACAGCCTGATATCGTCCGGCGCGCAGACGTCGCTCGTGGAAGGGCTGACCTCAGAGAACGAGGCCTTCTACGGAGAGGTCGATTTCGACGCGGAGCTGACCGGCTCTGCGGTATGGGCCTCGAAGATCGCAATGTTCGGGTAGGAGAAAAGGTGCGGGGATGGGATTCAAGTCGAAGAGGCCGGAGTTTCGGGTAGCGGCGAGCTACGACACCGAGACGTGCAACATATGCACCGACCGCGCGGAGAACACGTGGCGCGCCTATCCCGTGCTCTTTATCCTCAACGACCTGCGCGGGTGCGACCTGCGCGCCTATGAGCCGGGTTCGGGGCATATAGGCTTCTACCGTCACGAGGCCGAGATGCAGGCCGCTATCGACGAATATATCGCGTGGGGGGAGCGCGAGCGCTGCATCCCGATCGTCTGCGCCTACAACCTCATGTTCGACCTGCAGCCGCTCATGCACGACCTCAACGAGCGCTGGGATATGGAGGTGTCCGCGCAGAGCGCCACGAGCGCCTACACCGTCGATATCGTGCGCGACGGCGCGGTCAAGCTGCGTTTCTGGGATACCTTCTACCTCGAGATGCGCGGCCTGGCGAAGATGGGCGAGGCTGCAGGGCTTCCCAAGGCCGAGGGAGATTGGGACTACTCCAAGATACGCACACCCGAGACGCCGCTTACGCAAGAGGAGCTTTTCTACGCGGGCCGCGACACAGAGGTCATCCCGGCATATCTTCGCTACCTGCTCGAGTCCAACGAGTGGCTCCGTCCCGAGTGGCTCGGCGTGCGCGTGCTCACCAAGACGTCGCTCGTGCGCCAGGCGGGCAAGATGGAGACCGGACGCCTTCGCATCCCCCGTGCCAAGGGCGGGCCGATATCGGTGCAGGCCGCTTTCGAGCGCATGTGCTCCGAGGAGCTCGCGCCGACCTACGCGCAGTATGCGCTGCGCAAGGCATGCTTTCGAGGCGGTTTCACCCTCACGTCGGCGCGCTATTCCGGAATCGTTCAATCTAACGTCTATTCGATTGACGAGACGTCCGCGCACCATGCCTACATCAACGGGCATATGTGCCCGGTCCACTTCCGCGGCCTTCTGCCGCCCGTGCTCCAGGCGATGGCCGAGACCGTGTGCTCGACCGACCTCGATACGGCGATGCGCCACTGGGAGGAGCCGTTCGGGTGCGCCTTCCACGCGCAGATAAGGTTCGCGAACATGCGCCTGCGCGAGGGGGGCGCCTTCGCGTGCTGGGATATCGCGCTGCTGTCCGAGGCTAAATTCAAGGCCAGGGGACAGCTGGGCGACTGGGGCGGGCAGGCCGACCGCGACGGCGTGACCGCAGTTCGCAGCGCCGGATATGTCGATACCGCATACAACGGGCGCTTCGCATTCGGCAAGCTGGTATCCGCGGACTCCGCAATCGTCAACGTGTCCGAGCTGGAGCTGTGGTGCATGAGCCGGGTATATGCCTGGGATGAGATGGAGGTTATTTTGGGAGAGGGCACCATGTCGTTCGTCAAGCCGCCCGATTACGTGACGCTGCTGTCCAACCTGTTCTACGCGCGCAAGGCCGCGTGCAAGGAAATCCTCAAGACCTACGCCACCGGCACGCCGTACGCGCCGGAAATCCCCGAGACGATTCCCGAGGGCATCGCCGCGCGCATCCGCTCGGGCGAGATGGAGCGCGCCGACCTCGAGGCGTACTACAACTCGACCGTCAAGGGCATGTTCAACTCCATCTACGGCATGGAGGCGCAGGACGTGTTCAAGCCCGGCTACAAGGTCGAGGACGGCGAGATAGGCGTCGACCGCTCCACCGTCGTCTCGCGCGAGACCTATTCGGAGCATTACGAGGACGCGAAAGGCAAGCTCGTGCTCTATCCCTACGGCCTCCGTATCGTGGGCGGGTCCCGTATGGCGATCGTGGCCGCGATCGAGCTCATATACCGCGCGCTCGGCGAGCGCGTGCGCGTGCTGGGCGGCGATACCGACTCGCTCAAGATATCGTGCGATATGGGCGTCACGGCGGGCGACATCATGGACGCGCTCGCGCCGTTCCACGCGGCCGTCACGGCCTCCATCGACTCGTGCATGGGCCGCATCCGCGCGAACTTTCCCGGCTATGCCTCGACGCTCGCGGGCGTGGGAACGTTCGAGGTCGAGGGCGAGGCCTATCCGCTCCATATGGATGCGTGGAACAAGGCGCGCGTGAGCTGGGACGGAAGCCACGCGCACATCACGTGCGCGGGCCTGTCGCGCCCGACGGGCATGTACCATATCGAGAACTGGATTGACGACATGAGCGCGCGCCACGGTTTCGCCGAGGTCGCGCCGCGCGTGCTCGGATGGGGGGTGCGCGTGTCGCATGCCGTCTGCCACGCGCTCGAGCGCTACCGGCCCGCATCGGCCGACGTGCTCGACATGGACGTGACCGACTACCTCGGCGAGACCGCGCACGTGAGGACGCACGAGTCGATAGCGCTCTATCCCTCCGACCGCGTGCTCGGCGATTCGGAGAAGGGCGGCAACGCGCGCACCGTCGCATACATGCGCGAGCGGTACGGGCGCGAGGTGGACACGGCCGAACGAGTCATCGACTGCGACGGCGGGCGCGCGAGCTACACTTATATCGACGATGAGGGGAATGAGGCCGAATGGTGAACCTGAACGACGGCGTACACTACAACTGGGAGAAGACGCTCAGCTACAACGCGGATATCACGATGGTCGTGGGCGCGCCGAACAAGGGCAAGACGTACGGCCTGCGCGCCTACGCGCTCAACGCGGCGATAAGGCGCGGCGAGCGTTTCGTCGAGGTCTGCCGCACGCTCGACGAGCGCGACAGCGTGAAGAGGGGATATTTCGACAAGCTGGCCGCGACCGACGATGAGTTCGCGAGATACGAATATAAGTGCGAGAACAACGAGTTCAAGTACCGCGCGCGCGGAGCCGAGAAGGGCACGCCGTGGAAGGCGTGCGGCTACGTCGTCGGCTATGCCGAGATGCAGGGAACCAAGAAGAGGACGTTCACCGACGTCAAGAATATCATCTTCGACGAGGCGATCATCGAGAACATCGACGCGAGCCACACCTACAGGCGCAACGAGTGGAACATGCTCGCGCGAATCATCGACTCGTGCGTCCGCGAGGACCCCTACGACGGGCACCGAATAAAGCCGCACGTCTTCCTGCTGGGAAACGCCGTCGACCTGCTGAACCCCTATTTCGCCGCGATCGGCGTGAAGGGGGTTCCGAGATTCGGCTATACGTGGTATCTCGACAAGATGGTCCTGCTCCATTACGTCGAGCCGGACGAGCACGACCGCTACCGCATGGACAACACGCTCGCGGGCCGCATGGGCCAGGTAACCGGCTACACGAAGGCCACCTACGCGAACGACTTCGCCGAGGACAACCGATACATATCGAAGAAACCCGCGCGCGCCAAGTATGTCATGGGGTGCGTGCATATGGGCGACGAGTACGGCATCTGGATCGATATGAGCGAAGGGTACTATTACGTCACCGGCAAGATTCCCAAGAACGCCGAGCCGGTGTTCGCACTCACGAGGCGCGACAACACGCCGAACCGCATCGCCGCGCAGCGCGCCGTGAAGACGCTGCGCGTCATCGTCCAGATGTACTACGAGGGCAGCGTGCTCTTCGATTCGGTGAAGGTGCGCGAGGGCTTCCTGGACGCCATGGCGCTATATGGCGTAAAATGACCGCGACGCCCGCGACGACTCGCGCGGCAGGCGGCGAGTAGGGACGATTCGGGACAGTCACACCGTTCGGTCGGTGCCCGAACCCCGCACGCTCGGCGGCGTGTTTCAGCCGCACGCGCCAAAGTTTCGCAAAGGCGTTATATAATGGGCGCGATGCGCGGGCGAGAGCCCGTTCGCGTCGCGCCCTTATTTACAGCTATGGAAAGGAGCTGACATGGACGAGGACGAGAAGCCCGGGACCGGGGACGAACCGACCCCTGACGGGCAGGAGGCCGAGGACGGGACCGGCACGTCCGGCGAGGAGGCGCACCGCATCGGAGAGCTCGACGACCTGCGCGACCGCCTGGATCGCATCGAGAGCGCGCTCGGCGACATCACCGAGACGCTCGAGTCGATGCGCACGACTGCGGCCGCGATCGACATCGACAACGGCGCCGACGTGGTCGACGTCGACGGCGACGGCGACGCCGACGTCGCGAACGACGACGAAGCCGACATCATTCCCGACTACGACGACATGGATTTGGACCTTTAAGGAGGTTAATAGATGGCAACTGACAACACCACGATCGCGGGCCGCGTGTACCTGTCCGCGACCAACGATTTCCAGCAGCGCGTGCCCGACCCGACCGTCGCGGGCATCGACGCGACGAGCAAGTTCCTGTTCAAGCCCAACAACGGCCGCTATCTGAACGAGTTCATCGACGCGTACATCAACCGCGTCGGCGACCAGATCATCCACAACAAGGAATGGGAGAACCCCCTGCGCGCCTTCAAGGGCGCGACGATGCGCTACGGTTTCAGCATCCAGGAGTCGGCTTTCAAGTGGGTCAAGGCGCACACCTACAAGGTCGACGACGCCGTTCTCGAGAAGGTGAACGCGCCCGAGGCCGCAGTCTGGTACCACAGCGTCAACCGCAAGGACCGTTACGACATCTCGCTCGAGTATCCCGACCTGCGCCAGGCGTTTCTCGACGAGTACGGCCTGAACCGCCTCATCGACGCCGTGCTGACCGTCCCGCGCAACTCGGACAGCTACGACGAGTACCTGTGCATGCTCAACCTCATCGCCTACTACGAGCACAACTGGGGATTCTTCAAGCACCACGTGAGCGCGGCCCCCGCCGACGAGGCGACCGGCAAGGAGTTCCTCAAGGCCGTGCGCGCCTACGCGAGCAAGCTCGAGTTCCCGACCGCCCTCTACTCACCCGTATCGGCCGAGTACGGCATCCCCGTGTTCGCCAAGCCCGACGAGCTCGTGCTCCTCATCACCGCCGACGCGATGGCATCGGTGGACGTCGACACGCTCGCGGGCATCTTCAACCTCGACAGGGCCGATATCAAGTACCGCACCGTCATCGTGCCCGAGCTTCCCGTGCCCGACGCATTCGCGCTCCTCACCACGGACGCCTTCTTCGTGTGCCAGGACGTCGTATATAGCAACGAGAGCTTCTACAACCCCGCTACGCTCAACACGAACTACTACCTGCATCACTGGGAAATCGTATCGGCCTCCCCGTTCGTCCCCGCGATCCTGTTCACCACGGGCGCCGCGACCGGTATCCGCACGCTCACGCAGACCGTGGCCGGCGTAAACATCACTGCGGCATCGCAGGAACTCAAGCCGGGCGAGACGACGCAGATGACCGTGAAGCTCGCCGGCGACGTCAAGGGCGACGTCACGGGCGACGGCCTCGGCGTGACCGTCGAGCCGAACGCCGTGACATGGAGCGTGAGCGCCGAGACCGCCGCACCCGACAGCAAGCCGATCGCGCTCAACTCCGCGACGCGCGTCGACCGACTCGGTGTGCTGCACGTGCAGAAATCCGGCCTCGAGACCGGTAGCGTCCTCCACGTGACCGGTACGGCCTCGTACGTCAACCCCTCCGGCCCGACCACGCCCTATACCGAGACCGTGGACATCACGATCGCCTAGCCTATATAATCTATAGCGCAAGGCGCCGCGCCCCCGCTCATGCGTGAGCGGGGGCGCATTTTATCAAGGAGGAAAGATATGGGCGATTTCCCGAACCTCGATAACGTCGACGTGTACCGCTACGACAACGCGCTCGACTATTCCCGATTCAAGCCGACCGCCCGGCTCAAGATGTGCAACGTCCCCTGGTGCGGGGATTACGACAACGTCGTGAAGTTCGACGACGACGCCGCGCGCGATGCGTGGTTCGACGCGCTCGAGGGCGAGACCGTGAACCTAGAGACCATGTTCAACGTCAAACCGGACGGCGCGTCCAAGGTGCCGGTACCGGTGACGTCGGCCCAGGGGTACAACTACCTCGTCGTGGACCTGCCGCGCATGACGAGCGATGCGCGGCCGCTCTCGTATGCGGCCGGGGGGCGCAAGCGCCGCTATTTCTATTTCATCCAGGACGCGCGGCAGCTATCGCCGAACTCGACGCGCCTGATCCTCACGCCCGATGTGTGGACGACCTATATCAACGAGATGCGATTCGATTACGTGCTGCTCGAGCGCGGGCACGCGCCGGTAGCGGCCTCGAGCGTGGCAGACTACCTCGCGAACCCGCGCGAGAACAGCGCCTACCTGCTCTCCGATGATGTGAACACCGGTGGCGAGCCGTATGTCGAGACCGCGCGCGCCGTCAAGAACTACAGCGCCGAGACGCAGCGCGCCTGCATTGCGACCTATGCGGACCTGCAGGGCGATTTAGGTACCGCCGCCGCACCGAAGGTGCCCGCGATTTCAGAACCGGACGTATCCGGCGTGCTCGCGCCGCGCGTGTACTCCGTGGCCGTAGGTGACATCCAGCCGTTCCTGCGGGCTCTCGAGGCCAACGCGCCATGGATGAAATCGACCGTGCTCGGCGTGTTCTTCGCGCCGTCCGACCTGCTCACGCAGTCCGCACCGTTCACGCTTTGGGGCGTGCCGGTGACTGTCCTGAACGCAGTCCAGAAAATCGAGACGTTCATGCGGCCCGGCGTGGCGGATTTCGGCTACCCGGCCCAGGCCGCAGGTTTCGCGAAACTCTACACGTACCCCTATGCCGCGATCCGCATCGGTGACGAGCGCGGGCAGACCTCGACGGTGCGAATCGAGGACCTCGGCGCGAACGGTATCCGGCTCGCGAGCGCCGTCAACCTCGTCATGCCGTACATCTCAATCGACGCGCGCCTGATCGGCATCGCCGGCGCGACCGATAGCCTCACGTTCCAGACAATCGAGGGCCGCACGTACAGCTACGGCGGTGCGTGGGGCGAGTACCTCAAGAGCTGGAACCTCCCCGTGATGCAGATTAGCCAGGGCGCCGCGAGCCGCGCGGCCTACACGACCGTATACAGCCGCGCGCACGCCAGGCTCGCGGCAGACAACGCGCTCGCGTCGTCGCTCGCGTCCAACTCGACCGCGTACACGAATGCCGGCAACTCGGCGAAGAACGTGACCGACAACAACGCCGTCAACACCGAGGCGAACACCGCGGTGACGAAGAACGCGAATGACTGGGCGTTGACCGGGGCCGCGGCATCTAACCAAAAGCTCGGAAGTGACTGCGATGCGGATAATGAGACCTCTACCGCGATGACGGGGCTGCAAAACGAAGTCGTCTCGATCTCGACTGCAAACAACAACGCGTCCGCAATCGCGAGCACTGCCGGGGCCGTCGTGACGGGAGGCCTCACCGGTGGCCCCGCAGGCGCCGCGAGTGCCGCGATCGGAGGCGTGTCCGACCTCGCCGTATCTATCCCCACCGCCAACGCCGCTGCGGCGATCTCGCAGACGAGCAATTCACTGGCTGCGGAATTAGCCAAGACGAACGCACTCAAAAAGACTGGGAATGCGGCCAAATTCACAGCCGAAACATGGCGAATCCAGAATAATGCGACCACCGTCGCGACCACGCTCCGCAACGAGGCGAGCACCAAGGTGGCGAACAACAACGCGGGCGTCATGCGCACCAACGCGGGCAACGCCAAGGCCACCGGGGACGCGAACGCGAACCGCGCCCGCGCGACCGCTATAGACGCGATCTCGGCCGGACTCAACCAGGCGGGCGTCGCGGCCCCCGCGCAGTTCGGAGCGAGCGCGAACGGGCAGTCGGGCGCCACCGCGCCTCGTGCACTCTTCGCCCAGGTCGTCACGCAGCGCGAGTGCGACATCATGAACGCGGCCTCGGCCTTTGCCCGCTACGGGTACGGCCTCATGCGCGAGTTCAGTATGGAGCGGATGCAGGTCATGCGCCATTTCACATACTGGAAGTGCGCCGAGGTATGGTGCAGCGGCAACGGAAACGCGCTCGAGTCCGCACAGGGCGCGATCAAGGATATACTTATCAGGGGCGTGACCGTTTGGAGCAAACCGGAGGAAATCGGTCGCGTGAGCATCTACGACAACCTGTAAAGGAGGCACCGTGGCAGATATCGACCTTAACGCGCTTCTCAGGGCCGAGACCTATCAGGGCATGACCGACGAGGAGATCGACGCGATCATCGACTACAAGGTCGAGCGCGCCAAAATCCATGCGACCATCAGCAAGGACATGGAGGCGCACCGGGCGATCATGAAAGGGCTCATGGACGCGCAGTCCAAATCCAGCGCGGAAGTGCTCGCCTCGTTCAAGACGGCAATCGACACGCCGACGATCTATAAGGAGGTGGGCGCATGAGCAAGGGACGCAGGGGCTACAAGCAGCGTCGCAAGTATAGGCCCGGCGCGCAGCCGACATACTGGCAAACCGAGGCCTACAACCAGCAGCTGTTCAACATGTTCCAGAACGACCTGATCGAGCTCGCGCTGTCGCGTTTCCGCTGGCTAAATCTCCCCGAGACCTGCAACGAGCGCTTTCTGGAATGGACGCTGCTCACCGAGGGGGCCGCGACGCTCGCATACCCGAACGCGGGCGATACGCTGCTGTCCCTGCGAGCCGTACAGCAGGGCGCCCCGAACATGTACGACGAGCCGCGCGCCTGGCGCGCGATGGGCATCACCGGCAAGACCGACTTCATGTGCAATTGGGACAATGCCGTATGGATCTGGGAGAACCGCACGCGCTACCCCCTGCTCGTGAAGATTAACATCTGGGCGCGCGAGCTTACCGACATCATGCGCACGAAACAGATCAATAGGTTCCATATGCGAATGCCGTTCGTCATCAAGGGCAACCAGGACCGGACGTTCGACGTCCAGAACTTCTACAAGGCGATCGCAAACGGCGAGCCTTTCGTCTTGGCATACGACAGTTTCCAAGACATCCAGACGGACGCGACCATGCCCGAACGCGCCAAGGAGTACATCGGGGACAAGCTGCAACAGGAATGGGCGAACACGTGGGACGCGATCTACCGCGAGCTCGGCATCGACTCCATGCCATTTAAAGAGGAGCGCATGATCGAGGACGAGGTCAACTCGACCATGCAGCCGACCGAGATAGCGCGGATGTCACCGCTCAACACGCGCCGCGCCGCGTGCGACAAGCTCAACGCCCGATTCGGTGACCGCCTGGGCGCGCCTATCGCCGTCGTATGGGCGCGCGACAACCTGTCCAGCAACTACGACATATCGCACCGTTACGACACGATGCTCGAGAGGTGATAAACATATGTTCGATTTTCCCGAGGTGAACGCAGACGAGCGATACGACTACATGACGATCACGCTCGGCGAGTGGCACGAGCTGGGATTCTACAGACCGCTCGAGGACGATTCGTGGCGCTTCGACGCATACAGCGACGAGCAGTACACGCGCCTATGCGCGAAATTCCTCAACCGCTTCTATGACCGCGAGGTGTCAATCACGGTGCCGAGCAGATGGAAGCGCGCGTACCTGCGCAAGCTCAACGAGATCATGCCCAAGTACAGACTGCTATACGCGCGCGTCGAGCAGGGACTCAACCCCCTCCAGGAGTCCCGCGACCGCGAGAAGTCGCGCGACATCTTCTCGGACTTCCCCGAGACGATGCTCTCCGGTAACTCCGACTACGCGAGCACCGGAAACGACCGCGAGGCCGACACGATGCACGAGGGCAGTGCGATAGACAAGGCCCTGCAATTCGCGCGCGAGTATCAGGACGTGGATGCTATGATTCTAAATGAGCTCGAGCACGTCCTGTTCACCTCGATACTCACACCGACCGTCCCGCTTTGGTAAGGAGGTGAAGCGAATGTATACACCGCTTCCGTTTTTCAACCCCTGGATGCTGACGAACCCGACGCTCCCCAAACTGTACTGGGAGGTCAAGAGTCCCGAGCAGCTGATCGCGAACCTCTATTGCATCATCGACGCCATTAAAGACCCACTCAATAACACGATTGAGCTTTCCAACAAGAACGCCGAGGCGATCGAGGAGATTGAGAAGGTCATCGAGTCCATCGAGAACGGGCAATACTACGATCGGTACATCGACGGCCTCGCGAAATGGATTGACGCTAATTTGCAGCAGCTCGTCGCGCGTCAATCCAAGTACGTGTTTCCGACGTTCGTCCAGGAGCCTGAAACCGGTGCTTGGAGGTACGCGGTCGTAGTCCCGCAGGGCTGGGAGCATCTCGTATTCGACTGGATTTTCGACGAACGCGATAACACCTACCACGTCCGCATCAACTATTAAGATAAGGAGCACCTATGCCTAACGTTTCCAACTTTGGGGCCCAGACCGATAACGCAGTCGTACAGGGCACCGTGACGGACCGCGCTATGGCCATTCCCGACATCCCCCCGCAGGGCCTTATGTCCGTGGGCCCGCGCGTTACCCCGCATTTCGTCACGGGGCCATGGAACAAGCTCAACAGTTACAATTTCTTCGACGTCGTTAAAGACGGCGCAGGCGCGTCTTACATAGCGATCAAGCCCGTCGTTCCCACTGACACCGAACTCACCGACGAAGAATTTTGGTTTAAGTGGAGCGATCCCGATGCGCAGCTCAATGAGCTGGAGGAGGTCGTGAGGCTGTACGACGAACGTATCTCGCGGAACGCGAGCGCGATCACGGGGGAGGTTGCACGCGCGAAGGCAGCGGAGCAGGCCGAGGAGCAGCGTGCTACCGCAGCGGAGGCCACCAAGGCCCCGAACAACCACGCGAGCGGAGATACCACTTACGGCATCGGCGATACAGTCAATTACGGTCATGTTAAACTTGCCGAAGACACCGGGTCCACGAGCGGGGCGAACGACGGTATCGCGGCGACCCCGAGCCTGGTGCATACGCTCACCGAGGACGTACGGGCAAAGCTCGACGCTAAGATAGCGACCAAGGCCGACCGCGCAGAGTTCGCGGGCAAGACGCTTCTAACCATCGGTGACTCCATCATGTACGGTACGGGAACGTCCGACCACACGACGCAGAGCGTTGCCGCACAAATCGCGGCCATGCTGGACATGACCGTTTACAACTACGCGGAGAACAACGCAGGTTTCACGACTAACGGGTCCGGTACACGCAAAGCGAACTATCTAAACCAGTTGAAAGCAGCACATGCCGAACACCCGGACGCGGACGTTATCGTTATCTCCGGTGGATGCAACGACGCGACCGTTGACACCGACGTGTACACGGCAGCCGTGACGGCTTTCAGATACGCACATGACAATTTCCCCAATGCAAAGGTTTTCGCTGCACCGTTTCAATACGGAGCGTGCCAAGGTGACGACACGATCGCAAACGGCAACAGCGGACGCAACCTCAAGGTCATCAACAACATCTCGCGCGCTGCACTGGCAACGAACACATGTTTGATTAGCCACTGCTGGGAAATGATGGTAGGACAATTGCAGTTACTCTCAGATACAATACATCCGAACGCGGAAGGTGCAAAGATTCAGGCCGCGAAAATCGTGATGGGAATGCTGGGTTACGACTACAGGCCGACATACTATGATCTGCCGACTCCCGACCCAAACGTCAACAGAAACGAGTTCACCGCGTACTGTATCGACGGCATCGTTACCGTACAGGGCACTTGCAAGACGACCGGAACAGTAGCCGCTTACAAGTCGATTATGACACTGCCGGACTACGCGAATCGTGGAACCTCGCGCGTGCTGGGAGGAATGCTTGGAGGTTCTTGGAGTTATATCGGTGTGTATCACACCGGCAAGAAACTTAATACTCCCGTGCCCATCAATGCGAACAGTGACGTGTATATCGCACAAGAGACCTATCCGTTGGGTATGTAACCGACATCCCAACCCCGCGTGAAATCGACTCGGACAGATCGCGACCCCCCGCAGCTGACCCGGCACGTGTCTCGCGTGTCGGGTCTTCTTGTGCGCTCCCATCCCAGACCCGGCTTGCACGTGGTCGCGCACAGTGCCCTCCACAGGGCCTCGGTTTCGGACTTGTTCATGACGACCCTTTCACTCGTCTGTTGGAACTTGGTTATTATTTTAGTGACTGTTGTTATAATTGCAACTTGTTTTTTGTAACGGTTAGTGCTATTATATAACTTGTAAGGCAGACAGAAAGGAAGGTTTCCGATGACCGATTTCAAGCAGTTCAACATCTGGTATTACGACTTCAACTGCAACGACAGGCGCGTGAAGACTTGCACCAGGCTCGAGGATGCCCTCGCATTCGCTCGCATGCTCGTACGCGATCGCGAGGAATTGCACGTTAGGTTTTTGAGCCTGGAGAGTGTATACTGACTCTCGTGTACTCCCTGACCACAGTGCACTCCCATATAGTCACGGTCTGCTTGCCAGGACTCGGACAGATCGCG
>OCRP01001123.1_pt1 | contig 16217 bp, 10 predicted proteins | sample 1538871 | NCBI WGS metagenome assembly OCRP01 (sample SAMN04571731, study PRJEB22368) | human gut metagenome | biome: human gut; material: stool | host: Homo sapiens | place: Luxembourg | collected 2012-09-20 | reverse complement strand
TTTCAGTGCGGAGCTCATCGTAGGTACTGATAAAGGCATTGATATATTTTTTGTTGTCATAAATAGTAGTCAGCCAGTAATCACCGTCACCGGAATCGGCTTCGCCCTTGGCACTGAAGCTCACTGTGGAGCCGTTGCTGCTTTGCTGCACATCATACATCTGCAAGGCAGCAAAGGCAATCGCTTTGGCCTCCATATCACTGATGTAGATACCCTTGCGGCTGAAGCAGGGAGCGACATATTCCTCGGCATATTTTACGGTCATGGTATGCTTTACATCAAAGCGGGTATTTTTCAGCAGAAAGGCTTCTGTTTCGCCGCAGCGAGAGTCAATCTTAGTAGGGAGTCTGCTTGCGGAGGTATTATATACTGCCGCCTCCATAACAGATGTGCCGGTGAAGAGTATTGCTGCTGCCAGTGCTCCGATAGCAAAATTTTTGATTTTCATAACAACATCTCCTTTCCAGATGTGGAACTTATATCCTTTGATGCTTATATTATAGCTGAAAAAACGCTTTTACACCCTACCCCAAAGGGTGATTTCGGGTAGGGATGGCGAAAAAAAGCGTAAAAAATTATGCGCCGGTAAATTTTTAACTGCAGATGATTTTCATAATGTTTTATTTAAGAGCTGTTTACAGTCTGTTCACTTGTCAAAATATTGCGTAGGCTGTATAATTTATGTTAGAGAAATATATCCGAAATGAGGTGAGTCACATGGGTAAAAAGTTGATAGTGATTTTGACTATTGCCGCTTTAGGCATCTTTACACTTGCTGCCGTTGGCTGTGCTGCTGTGACTGACCAGCGTGCCGCTGTCAGCGGTATTGTAGTTGCCGATGGACTGGTACAGGAGGGAACCTCGGTTAAGCAGGGCGACATTCTGGTAAAGGTAAAATCTATAGCTGGCGGCAGTATTGCTGCTGCACGTGCTACAACTGCAGGTAAGGTTAGCCAGGTACTGGTTAAGCCTGGTGATAAGATTGAGGCACAGCAGGTTGTAGCTAAGGTTAGTGAATAACGGTAAAGAAAACCGGCGAGCTTCTTAGCCGCCGGTTTTTGTAGTATTACGAAGACGGCGGCCGCAAGCTGCCGGGTAAATATTTTATTTTTAGGAGCGAGTATGAGAGTATTTTTATTAGCATTATTATTTTGCTGCCAGCTGCTGACGGCAGCTGCCGCCAATGTTCCACTGATGCCGGTGCGTGACCTGCGCGCAGGTATGCAGGGCATAGGCAAAACTGTTATCAGCGGTGATACTATTGAAACCTTTAACGTAGAGATTTTAGGCGTCAATGGCAATGAGGCGATGGGTTATAATATTTTTGTGCGCCTTTACGGCGATCTGATTGAAAAGACAGGCGGTGTTGCTCAGGGCATGAGCGGCAGTCCTGTTTATGTAGACGGCAGACTTGTCGGTGCTGTGGCCTTCGGCAAGACCTTCAATGACCCGCATTACTGCTTCCTGACACCAATCGGCAAAATGCTGCCGCTGCTGGACGAGCCGAGAGAGCTGCCGGCAGACTGGATTCCCAAGGGAACGGCGCTGATGGCAGGCGGTTTTACGGAATATGGTCTGGAATATCTGCAGGAGAAGCTGCAGCCCTTCGGCCTGACTGCTGTCAACAGCGGTGCTGCCGGCGCTTCCAGCGCTAAGCCGCTGGAGCCGGGCAGCAGTGTCGGCGTGGCTCTGATGCAGGGTGACATGACTTTGGGCGCTCTCGGTACTGTTACCTGGACCGATGACAGCGGCAAGGTTCTGGCCTTCGGCCACCCCTTTATGCAGCGCGGCAGCAGCAATTTCTTTATGAATAAGGTGTGGGTGCTGGGGGTAGTTCCTAACCTGCAGAGCAGCTATAAGGTAGGCAATCTGGGCGAGGCTATCGGCAGCATTACGCAGGACCGTGCCAGCGGCATTGGTGGTGTTGTAGGCAAGCAGCCGGATTCTATTCCGATGTTTGTTACGGTTAACGACAGCAGCCGCGGTCAGGCCAACAGCATGCGTATGCGTCTGATTGATGATCCACAGCTGGTGCCTTCGATGGTCGATGCAGCAGTAGTCAATACTGTGAGCAAGACTGTGGACCGCAATGGCGGCGGCACAGCCAAGCTGCATTTTACAATCACCGGCGTGGACAGCAAGAAGGAAATGCTGACGATTGACCGCGAAAATATGTATTATTCCAATGACGCGCTGCTGAAGAACCTCGATGCAGAGCTGACGGAGGCGGTAACGATTCTGATGCAGAATAAGTTTGAGCCTGTGCAGCTTTATGGCATCAACGTAGAGGTTGAGGTAAGCAATGCGGTGCAGGTGGCGGAAATTCTTAACGTGCGCACCAAGAACGCTAAGGTTAAGCCTGGTGATAAGGTAGCTGTTGATGTTACTATGAAGCCTTACCGTGGCGAAGAATTTACCAAGACGGTTTATTTCAAGGTGCCTAAGGATCATCCGGGCGGTAAGCTGGCGCTGAATGTACGCGGCGGCAGCAGTATGGCCTGGGCGATTGATTTGCTGCGCAAGCAGCAGGCTGAAGGTGTTCCTGCAGCCAAGAAGAAGGAAACCCGCCATAAGCTCAGCGATTATATCAAGAGCGTGAATAATGCCGATAAAAATAATGAGCTGATTATTGATGTGGCTACCGGCCAGCTGAAGCCTGATATGGAGGCTGCCGCTAATGATGCCGGTCTTGCAGGTATGCTGCAGGGCTCGCCGTTCAAGCAGAAGTACCCCTTTGATTTTATTATTGACGGTGAAAGCGAGATTGTGCTCACCGTTGACAAATAATTTTGTCTGGCGGTTAACAAAAATTTTCCCGTTACTGTAACAGTACGGCCTCTTTGTGTCATACATTCGCCATAATTTGGCGGTATAATAATTAAGTAGAAAAAGCTGAAGATAAGGATATAAAAATGCTGAAATCTATCTGTGAAGCAATGGGCAACAGAATATTGGCCTTTTGCGCGGCCAGCGGCAGGCTGACGCTGCTGCTTTTGGCGACGCTGCGTCGTCTGAAGGACGCTGATGCGAAGGAGGTTGTGCGTCAGATGGCACTTTTGGGAGCAGATTCGCTGCCGATTGTGATGATGACGATTCTCTGTACCGGTATGGTTTTTTCCGTACAGACAGCCAAGGAGTTCGTGCGTCTGGGCGCGTCCTCTACCGTAGGCGGCATTGTGGCTATCGCCATGGCGCGTGAGCTGGTGCCGGTGCTGACAGGCGTTGTTGTTGCCGGCCGTATCGGTGCGGCGATTGCAGCGGAGCTTGGCACGATGAAGGTTACCGAGCAGATTGACGCGCTGCGTGTTATGGCTGCCAATCCGGTGAGCTATCTGGTGGTGCCGCGCTTTATTGCGCTGGTGCTGATGATGCCTTTATTGGTGCTTTTTGCTAACCTTATCGGTAATATCGGCGGCTGGGTGGTGGCGCATTATTACGCCGGCATCGGCAGCTTTACTTATGAAAATTCTATCAGGACACTGGCGGAGTTCTATGACGTGTTTGGCGGCATGGTCAAAAGCTGTGTCTTTGGTGCGATAATTGCTATCGTAGGCTGCTATAAGGGCCTGAACGCGCCGAATGGCGCGGAAGGCGTTGGCCTGGCGACTACAGCCTCGGTAGTGCTTTCGATTATTCTGGTGTTTATCACCAACTATTTTCTTTCGATTATTTTGTATGTGTAAGGAGCCGGAAAAATGTCAAACGAAGCAATGATTCAGCTCCGACAACTTAAAATGGCCTTTGGCAGCAAGGTGATTCTTGATAATCTGGATTTGAATGTACGTCAAGGGGAAACGCTGGCAGTTATCGGTCCCTCAGGCACCGGCAAGAGTACCATCATCAAGTTGCTGACAGGACTGCTGGCACCTACTTCCGGCAGTATTGTTATCGACGGGCAGGACGCAAGCGCTTTCACTGAGGATGAATGGGATGGGCTGCGCCAGCATATGGGCGTAGTGTTCCAGTATTCCGCCTTATTCGACTTTCTGAACGTAGGAGAGAATGTAGCCTTCGGCCTGCGGCGGCATTTTAAGCTGCCGGAGGAGGAAATACAGGAACGCGTCGGCAAGCTGCTGGAGATGGTAGGCATGCCGGGTACGCAGAAGATGATGCCGGCAGAGCTTTCCGGTGGCATGAAAAAGCGTGTTGGCCTGGCGCGGGCGCTGGCCATGCAGCCGCAGATGGTTTTTTATGATGAGCCTACCTCCGGTCTGGACCCGGTGATGACGATGACCATCAGCAGGCTGATACGCAAAACTCAGCAGACGCTGGGAGTAACATCGGTTTTGGTAACACACGATATGGAATCGGCCTATTATGCCGCAGACCGTATCGCTATGCTATATAATGGACGCATTGTGCAGATAGGCACAGTTGCGGAGATAAAAAACAGTACTAATCCTGTCGTGAAGGCTTTTATTAACGGCATGGAATTGAAAGAGGAGGAGAAAAATGAGCAGCAGTGAGGTTAAGGTTGGTGCCTTTGCGTTAGGCGGCGCAGTAGTGCTGGCAGGCATTATTACCTTTATGGGTGCTTTCAGCTTTGGCAAAAAGGGCTATGAGCTGCGCATTAACTATCCTCAGGTCAGCGGCCTGATGCCAGGACATGTTGTGCGCTATGCAGGCGTGCAGGTGGGCACGGTCAAAAAGATTAATGTGGCACCGGATAAGGTAGAGGTTATCACAGAAATTAATGACGATATCAAAATACCGCAGGGAGCAACCTTTACGATTTCTTCTGACGGTATTATGGGTGAAAAATATGTCAGTGTTATCCCGCCTACCAAGCAGGGACAGGGTTATGTAGCTGAAGGCAGCACGATTAATGGCGTTGCCGGCGGTGGTATTGATGAATTCTTTGCTTCCTCCGGTGATCTGGTGAAGCGTATGGAAAATATCGCCAATGCCTTTGAAAATGTTTTTGGCGACAAGGAAGTCCAGCAGTCAATGAAATCCGGCTTTAAGAATATGAATGATATCGCTGAGAACATGAATACCTTCACGAAGGTTATGGCTGATGTGGCAGTAGCCAACCAGCAGGATATTACTTCGATGATTCATCAGATTAACGAGCTGAGCCAGCGCATGAACGGCACAGCGGCGCATATCGAAAGCATTATGGCCGGTGTGGACAATAACGGCAAGACAGGCCAGAACGTGGCTGCCATTGCCCAGAATATGGCAGATACCAGTAAGCGTATGGAAAATATTGTTGAGGTGCTGGAAACGGTAGCCAAGGATCCTGTGACACAAAAATCGCTGAAGGAAACGCTGGTCAACGTTAAAGAAACGAGCGAGCGTGCCAACAAGATTTTGGGAACGCTTACTGAGGCGAAGGGTTCAACTGACGCCGGCTTTGCCGCCAAGGGCGGCGATTGGCGCGGCAGTTTGGGCGTAACGCTGCACCCGGCAGACGATACCTTCCTTTATATGGGCGGTTATGACATCGGCAATGCCAATAAATTTGATTTTCTCGTAGGACGTCAGTATGGCAACGCAGCCTTCAGCATGGGTGCGATGCAGGGAGATTTCGGTGTCGGTGCCAGCTACGATTTAGGCAGGGACTTCAGATTGTATTCCCAGTTGTATGACTTTGATGATCTCAAGGTGCGTCTGGGCGGCGAATTCCGTTTGCATGATAACCTGTCGCTTTATGGCGAAACCATGGATGTGCGCGGTAATAAAGCTAATACTTATATGGGTGTGCGTACTTATTTCTAAAAAATATTTGACAAACAGCCCTAAATAAATATATAATTTTACTACTGACTGGTTAGTCAGTTTTAGAAAATGGAGGTTTTTCGGATGAATAGAAATAAATTGACCAAACGTTTCTTGCTTTTATCTGCAGCACTGACCATGGCACTGGGCCAAAGTGCTTTTGCAGGTGAAACTGTTGCTTTAAACCTGGACGACGCTATGCTGCGTGCTTTCCAGACCAATCCGACCGTAAGCATTGCTCAATACGAGCTTGACAGTGCACGTGCCAGCTACAACGCTGCCCGCCAGAGCCGCGGTATCAGCATCACTGCTAACCATACTACTCAGCGCGGCGGCTATGATGATGCTCATGAAGCTGCTCCCGGTCTTTGGACCAAGGGCATCGGCAATAATCACGCCAACGGTCTGAGTGCTTCTCTGCCTATTTTTACCGGCGGTAAATTAAGCGGTAGCATTAAACAGGCCAAGGCTAACTATCAATATAACGAGGTAGGCGTACAGCGTACCTATAACGAAATGCGTTCTACTGTTACCGACGGTTATTTCAAAATGCTGCAGGCTGATAATATGCAAAAGCTTAGTGCTGAATCCGTTACCCGTCTGGAAGACCATCTGAAAAATGTTCAGGCACAGTATGACGTTGGCGTGGTAGCCAAGGTAGATGTGCTGCGTTCTCAGGTTGAGCTGGCCAATGCTAAGCAAACCCTGATTCAGGCTGAAAATTCCTATCAGGTTGCTGAAGCAAACATGAACAAAATCGTCGGCCTGCCGATGGACACCACTCTGAAGCTCGACAATCTGCTGGTTTATAATGCCTATGATCAAAACATGGATGACTGCCTGGCTTATGCTGCCGAGCATCGTCCGGAGCTGATGCAGGCTAAATACGGTGTTGACGCTGCTAAGGGCGCCTTGATGGTTGCTCGCAGCGGTCATATGCCGCAGGTTGCTGCTAGTGCTACTCAGCAATGGAGTGACAGCAACTGGCCTGGTGATGAAGATGGCAAATGGGGCGTGGGCGTAAATGTCAGCCTGAACGTTTTCGATACCGGTGTAACTCTGTCCAAGATTCATGGTGCCGAGGCTGATTTGAAAAAGGCTGAGGAAACATATCGCGATACCGTGAATGCTGTAAACCTTGATGTTCGCAGCAATTATCTGGGACTGCGCGAAGCAGAAAAACGTATCAGCACCACTAAGCTGGCTGTAGAGCAGGCTGATGAGGATTACCGTATCGCTCAGCTGCGTTATATGTCCGGTGTTGGCACCAACACTGACGTGCTCGATGCTCAGGTTGCGCTGACTCAGGCCAAGACCAACTATACGCAGGCTCTGTATGATTACAATACCTCCAAGACAGCACTGGAAACCTCTATCGGCGTGCCGATGGAAAATCCTGTGACTGCTGTAAAGGTGCAGGCTGCCAGAACTGCGAAAGCTGTTAAAGTAACCGAAGAAGCTGCCCAAACTGCAGAAGCAGCAAAAGCAACTGAAGAAGCCAACAAATAATTAAGGCTTAATTTAATATTTGATGATACAAGTAAGCTGGTGAGGCGTAGGCCAAGCCAGCTTTTTTGTATGCGAAAATTCTCTAAAAGCTGCTACTAAAGAAATTTCTTCTCAATAAGAGGATGTTTTCTGCTGATGTCGAATAAATAAAAGTCGGAGTATATAAAAAACAGTCTTGTCATATTTTTGTCATAGAATTTTGTTAAACTATTGAATGGTGAAGTGTCATGAAAAAATATCTGCAATTTATAGGAGCATTAATCATTCTGCTTGCGGCAGGCTATATCTTTTTAGTTCATACGGTGATGCCCAAGTATATTAAGCAGGCGATACCGCAGATGCAGCAGCTGGCAACGGAATACATCAACGGCAGTGTTTCTGTTGGCGGCCTGAAATGGGAAGGCGGTCTTACTGCCGAGCTGACGGACGTTGTCGTAAAGGATGCCAAGGGCGAGAAGGTAGCGGAGCTGCCGCGCACTGTGCTGACGCTGCGCCCCTGGCTGGCTATGCAGAAGAGCGAACGTGCGCTGAGCAGGATTGATGTAGTGCGCCCTAAAATATATCTCACAATGAATGACAAAAATAAATGGAATATGCAGAATCTGCTGAAGCCGTCAGATTCCGAGGAAACGCCTTTTTACGGTACGCTGGCGGTGGACAAGGGCGAGCTGCTGGTAACTACGCCGCAGGGCAAGTGGCAGTTTGCTGTGGAAGGCAATATCGACGGCGGTGCCAATCCTGATTTTGCGGTAGATTTGTCTGTGACAAGCGGTGCCGATAAGCTGAAGCTGGCCGGCACGATGACTACCAAGGGCGAGGGCCGCATGAAGCTGACCGGCGACAAGCTGGCGCTGGCACCCTATGCTGCTTTGGCTAAGCAATACGGTAATGTTGATGAGCTGCAGGGCGGCTTAGGCAAGCTCGCTCTGCTTTATGTGAATAAGAACGGCAAGCAGCGCTTCAGTGGCGAGGCGAAGCTGGCAGCGCTCAGCGGTAAGCTGAGCCTGGCAGGCGAGCAGCACAGCCTGCAGCTGGACGGCCTTGTACGTGCGGACGAAAACCTTATCAGCGTCAGCAGTCTTGACGCTGTGGTTGACGGTCAGAAGCTGCACCTGGAGGGTGAAGCGGATTTGCGCAACACCGATTCTCCTTCAGGCTTTGGTGTGCTGAGCAGTGATGTGTTGGCCTATAAAGGCTATAAGGCGGAAAAGCTGCGTGTGCCGTTTGATGTATCTAAGGACGTTGTGCAGCTCCATGACGTGAGTGCGCAATACGGCGGCGGTACGATTACCGCTAACGGTACGTATGACCTTAAGGAGCAGGTGCTGACGGCAGACGCACAGCTGCAGCAGGTTACGCAGAATTTACCCGGCAAACAGCAGGAGCAGGTACATATCAACGGCAAGCTGGCTGTTCTGGCCAAGCTGGTGCAGGACAAGCTTACGCTGCACGCTGCTGCCGATACAATGGATATCAGCTGGCGCAGCCTGAAGCTTAACCGCTTGGCCTTTGACGGAAGCTATGACAGCAAGGGCCTTAATATTGACGACCTCAGCTTTTTTGCCGACGGCGGCGGTACCTTGGCTGCCAAGGGCCATGTTGCTGAGGATGGCGCTTTGGCTGTTCACGGACGTATGGCCGATTTCCCGATTGATCCTGTGCTGGCAGCAGCCGGTCAGGATGGACGTGGTCTGTGCTCTACCGGCTTTGATGTCGGCGGTACGCTGGATGCACCAGAGTTTTCCGGTATGGTACAGCTGACGCAGGCCGAATTTATGTCGCAGAAGCTTAATGAAGCGCATGGCATTATCAGCATGAAGGATAATATCCTGGGCTTTAAGGATTTTACCGCGCATATGGATCAGGGACAGCATATTATTAACGGTACGATTAACCTGCAGGGTGCAGAGCCTGTGGCGGACCTTACGCTGACAACGAAGAATGTGCGCATTGAGCCGCTGATGGTGCTTGTGGGCAAGCCTGATATAGTTACCGGTAATCTTGATAATACTATGCAGATAAAAGGCAGCCTCAGCCACCCCTATATTCATGGTGAAGTGCATGCGTCCGACGGCAGTGCGGCCAAGCAGCTGTTTAATAATATCAGCGGTCATTATGCTTATGAGGACGGCTTGCTGCGCTTGCAGGATTTTGTAGTAGATGCCTTCTATGGACGTCTCACATTGGATGGCACGATGACTGCCGACCGCAGGCTGAACTTTGTTATGGATGCTCAAAATATTGACCTAGAGCATTTGCCGATCAGTGATGATACAGTCGATTTGGGCGGCAAGCTTAATGCCAAGGGACATCTGAGCGGTACACTGACAGCTCCCTTCTTTGATGGTGAAGTCAGCAGTGACAGAATAACGATTAACGATGAACCGTTGACGGAGCTCAAGGGTACGCTGGCCAGCAATGGTCGTGATGTGAATAAGCTGAACGCTTCCTTTAAGCAGCCTTATCGTGATGATCCAATCAACTATGGCCTGTATAGTGCAGATCTTAATATTAACCTGGTTCAGCACTTTATTGAAGGCAAGGTAGAAAACCTTTGGGGCGATATTGGTGGCCTGCTGCGCATGGCGCGCCAGGATTACGATATCAATGGCCTGATGCAGGGAGAGCTGCTGTTCAGCTACAAAGGCCATGGCGAGGGTGTAAAAATTAAAGCTGCCGCTGATAACGTAAAAATCCATGATTTGAACTACGCGCAAATGCGTTTTGAAGGACGCATTGATAAGGGTGGCGTGCTGCATTTTGACAATGTCAAGCTGCAGGAGCAGGATGGCGTAAGCGATAGAGGAATTATTGCTGTCGGCGGTTCAGTAGATCTTAAGCAAAGAATGCTGGATATCGAGGTTGCAGCAGTGAAGGCTAACCCGGCGATTGTTACGGCAGTTATGAAGGACCCGCCGGAAATTAAGGGCGAAACCGATATGCTGGTGCAGGTGCAGGGCAGCTTTGATAATCCCAAGGGAACTGCTTCGCTGGAAATTACCAACGGTTCTGTTGCAGGCGTAAGTGTAGACGATATGACGGCGATGCTGGCCTTGGCAGACGACAACATTAAGCTGCAGCAGCTGATTGCGACAAAGGATGCTTATGGCGTCAGTGCTTCCGGTGATATTCCGCTGGATCTGTTCCGTGATAAGAAGCAGCGTCATAACCCTGATGCGCAGATGAACATTGTGATGGACCTGGATAAAGCGCGTTTGGGAATTTTGCCTGCGCTTAGCAAAATGGTTGAATGGGGCGTAGGAGATACGCAGGGCAAAATCCGTCTGGCAGGCACGCTGGAGGAGCCGCTGCTGTTCGGTTCGGTAAAAATTGCCGGCGGCAGTGTTAAGGTTAAATATATCAATACTGTTTTTGATGATATCAATCTGGACGTACTGTTTAACGGTAATACTGTACAGCTGAAGAACCTGTCTGCTAAGTTAGGCAAGGGTATGCTCAGTGCTGAAGGCAGCTATGCGCTGCATACGGATGCAGATACAGCCTACAGCCTGCATATCAAGGCTGATAAGGCGCAGCTGGCCTCTAAGATTTTCACCGGTACGATTACCAGTGACGTAACTCTGCAGCCGGAAAAATACCCCGATATGAAAAACCGCAAGGGTAATGCTGCGCCGCCTATGGCGTTCCGCCCGCGGCTTGCCGGCAGTCTGCGTCTGGATGACGTGCTGATTAATATGCCGACAGTTCCCGAGCTGAGCGAGGGGGACAGCAATATCGGCCTGGATATGAAGCTAATACTGGGCCCGAAGGTGCACCTTTATAACAGCTATCTGTATGATATCTGGCTTAAGGGCGGTATTGATATCAAGGGCAGCACGCTCTTCCCAATGATTGACGGTACGATTAAAGCTGATAAGGGCACTGTTAAATATTTACGTACCGACTTTAAGCTGAATAATGCCAGTCTGGTATGGGTTGATCCGGGAAGCTTTTTGCCGAATGTCAGCCTCGACAGCACGGCGCGCTTCAGCCGTTATAACATTTTTATGAAGATTAATGGCCCGGTAAGCGAAATGGATCTGCAGCTTACCAGTGATCCTCCGCTTGATAAAAACACGATTGTGCGTATGCTGACGCTGCAGCGCGAAAGTGCCGGCAGCAATGAGGTTACCAGTGATGATATGGCAAATCTGATGACAGTTGGCCTGCAGATGACGGTGCTCGGTGACGTAGAAATGTTTGTCAAGCAGACACTGGGCCTGGATCAGTTCCGTATTTATACCGGTAAAACGCGCTCTGGCATAGGTTTTGAAAGCGTTCATGACCGTAATAAAGAGTTGACGGCAGACGAGAAAAACCAGTATAATGTTCTAGTAAGCAAATATCTGAATAATAACTTTATGATTGGTTATACAACAAGCTTCGATGCTGTCGACAGAAGTATTTTCGGACAGTATGATATCAGTAAGCACATGAATATAACATATTCCCGCAGCTATGACCTGTCCAAGGATCCCAAGGATTGGTATGGCCTGGAATATAAGATATCGTTCTGAGCATTGCTGTGCAAATGTAGATAAGAAGGGAGGTGAACAGATGCTGCAAGGCTATTTGGAAGAGCTGAGAAAGACTTCGCTGCTGGAGCCGGAGGAAGAGCTGGAGCTTTGGCGGCGTGATGCTGACGGTGACGAAGCGGCGCACCAGCGCCTGATGACGGCTTATCAGCCGTTAGTTTTTAAAATTGCTGCCAGCTTCAGGCTGCCGGAGGCAGAAACAATGGAGCTGATTCAGGAGGGCATGGTTGGCCTGCTGGAGGCTGCAGAAAGCTACGATTACAAGCGGCAGGTAGCCTTCAGCCTGTTTGCTTCCTATCGCATTAAGGGAAGCATGGTGGATTATCTGAGGAAAAGCTCAGAAAAGGGCATGCTTTACCTGGACAGTGAACTGTCCAATGGTTTTACCCTCAGTGATGCGCTGCCTTCGGAGCTGGCTTCGCCCAGCGAGGTTGCCGAACAGCAGCTGCTTTGTGAAAAGGTGGCGCAGGCTATGGACCGCCTGCCGCTGAAGGAGCAGCAGGTGCTGCAGGGCATGTATCTGGAAGACAGGCCGGCGCAGGCAGTTGCCGACGCTATTGATGTAAGCCTCGGTCATGTCTACCGCCTGCAGAAGCAGGGAGTGCGTCGCATCCGTGGAATGCTTTCACGCTTTATCCATGAATTTAACAAGGAATAATATATAAGTCAATATATGACGAAAAATAGCGAAAATGCCAGTTAGCCTTACTAAATCTGCTGTAATCATCTTAAATGGCTTGTGAAAATACAGGACGTCAGCTGATTATATAAGACATAGTTATTAAAAACAATTATGTACAGAAAGGGGTAAAAGCATGACGCAGCCAAGCCGCACATTGTTCCATCGCATTCGTTGCATAAAAAGCAGTCTGGATAAGGCGGAGCAAAGCTTTATGGATAATAAGGATATCAGGGGCGAGCTTGATTTGATGCTGGCGGAGGCCGAGCTGAAAAACCTGCGTCGGAAAAAGGACCGCCCCTGGAGCTGGAACCGTCAGGTTCTGGCAGTCTGTGCAGCATTTTTGTTAGTAGCTGCCGGTTTTGGTGGCTGGTGTTTTGCCAGAAACCATTACCGTGCCAAGGCGCAGGCCGTGTTGCCGCCGCCTGCGGCAGCACCCGTGGTTAAGCCGGAGCAGAAAATGCCGGTACAGGATTCTGTGCCCAAGACTGCAGCTATACAGAAACAGCCTGCTAAGGATACACCGGTACGGGAGAAGCAAGGCGCTCCCGACCGTGTTACTATATCTAAAGCCGATATGCACAAATTAGTGCAGTCAGCGCGAGTTGAGTTGAGTGACTCTAAATGAATCATGAGGAGGAATATCGATTGAAGAAACAATACTTATGGCGGCCTTTGACAGTAGGCCTGGCAGCAATGCTGCTGGCTGCTCCTGTTTACGCCGAAGAAATCCCGACACCTGCTGCAGGTGCTGGTACCTCTGTAACGCAGACTGCACCGGAAAGCCAGCAAGAAACAAGCCTGGCACCATATTTGGGAAAGACCATTACCAAGCAGATTATTGCCGGTAATAAGACTGTGCCTGAGTCAGAGATTGCTGCTGCTTTGAAAACCAAGCCCGGCATGCAATTTACTGAAGCTGGCCTGAGCGAGGATTTGAGTGCTATTTATGACATGGGCTGGTTCTATGACCTGCGCCCGGAATTCAAGCTGGTTCCGGAAGGCGTACAGGTAATCTATCATGTGATGGAAAACCCCGTTTACCAGAAAACTGAGGTTGAGGGCAACACCGTGCTGAATAAGCAGAAAGTGGCAGGCTTCTTTGACCTGGAGCAGGGTAAGATTGCTAACCTGAAGAATATCAATAAATGCGTCCAGAAGCTGGAGGAGGAATACCGTTCCAACGGCTATATTCTGGCGCGTGTTACTGACGTGCATATGGAGCCGGACGGTACCTTGAAGGTTACTGCCAACGAAGGCATCGTAGAAGGCTTTAAGGTTAAGGGTAATGTTAAGACAAAGGATTATGTTGTTACCCGTGAAATGAAGCTGAAAAAGGGAGAACCCTTTAATGCCAAGGCTGCACGCCGCAGCATGCAGCGTGTCTATAACCTGGGCTATTTTGAAGATGTTAACATCAAGCTGAATCCGGGCCGTGAGCCTAATGGCGTTGAAGTAGAGATTTCCGTAGTAGAAATGAACACCGGTACTTTTGGCATTGGCGCAGGCTACAGTAATGCTGATGGCTTTGTCGGCATGGTTTCTATCGGTGATAAGAACTTCCGCGGTATTGGTGACAAGATTAACCTGCGTTGGGAGTTCGGCGGCGAGGATAACAAGAACTATGACTTCAGCTATACCCGCCCCTGGCTGGATGACAAGGAAACTAGTGCTACCATTAACCTTTACGATATCACCAACGAATATGCCGATTATAATATCGACGGTGACGAAATTGCCCGCTACGACAAAAAGCGTCGCGGTCAGGAAATTACCTTCAGCCGTAAAACCCATAATGAGTTCGTCAGCAACTACATTACGCTTAAAAACCGTGATGATATCTATAAGGGCGAAGCTGACGGCTACGAAGGCGACTCTAACCAATATTACGAACCTGGATTTAACAAAAGTGATAAATTTGAGAAGGACTGGATGCCTGAAGATTATCGTGAACGCCGTAAGGAAAACTTTGGTGTTACCCGCAGCATTACCTTCGGCCGCGTATATGATTCCCGCGACAACATCTATGATCCGCATGAAGGCAAGCGTATCGGCTACAGCGTAGAATGGGCCGGCGGCATGGGCGGTGACTTTGACTTCACCAAATGGACCGCTGATTGGCGCTATTACTACCGTGCAGGCGGAGAAAGCGTTTGGGCACTGAACCTGGGTGTAGGCTATGCCAGCGGTGACATGCCGTTGTCTCAACGCTTCACCATGGGCGGCAGCGATACCCTGCGTGGCTACGAGGATGACCAGTTCCGCGGCAACAGCATGCTGAAGGCAACTTTGGAATACCGCTTCCCGATTGTCAAGAAGGTTCAGGGCGTGCTCTTCACCGATAACGGTTATGCATGGGATAAACGCCATGAGGATGAATTTGATATGGGCCTGCTTAAGAACAGCTACGGCGTAGGCCTGCGTATCAACTCCCCGCTTGGTCCGGTTAAGCTGGACTATGGCTATGGTGAAGATGGCGGCAAATTCCACTTCAGCTTTGGTGGACAGTTCTGATTTTGCGGAGAATATTTAGGCTATGAAGCTGAATAAGATTCTGTTCTGTGCTGCAATGACAAGCATCTTGCCATTGCAGCATGCTTTTTCTGCACCGGTTAACAGAGTAGAGGTGCAGGTTATAGATACAAACGGTGGCACCAGCCAGCTGCTGCTGCAAAAGATGAGCGATAGCATGCAGGTGGTCGCAGACCAGCTGTTTCTTGATAAGGATGCGGTGAAAATTGCCGCTGCCGGGGAGGATTATGCCAGGCTGCTGACAGAAATCGGTGACAGGGTATTTACCGGCTACGAGCTGACTGATGTTCAGCTTGATGTAGGCGAAGCGACACAGGTGCGCTTGTATGCTCGTCCTTGGAACAAGGTTATCGAAAAGCCCTTTATCGATTTGCAGTTTTCCGGCGTAGAGCCGCAGACGGCGGCTCTGCTGGAGCGGCGTATTCCGGCGCTGCAGGCTCAGCTGGAGCAGGCCATCAGCGGTGCCTCGGTAGATGCAGGTGACTGGGCTGGCGGCGTACTGCGCAAGCTGGTACGCAGCGAGGTGCAAGCACAGCTGCCGGAATTTAAGCCGGCTGTTGACGTGCTGCAGGAGGATGGACGCACTGTAGTGCAGGTTGTTATCTATCCCGTAGGGCAGTTGGTGCGCGACATTCGCTATGAGTTGCGCAGTGAGGATATTCCCAATGTGCTTTTGATGCAGGTGAAGTACAAATACGCCGGTGAGTGCGACAAGTTGCGCGGTTTGCCGGTGGCTTATGTGCAGCGGCACCGACAGGAGCTGGAGCAGCAGCTTTTAGAGAAGCTTATGACTGAGCCGGAGGTAAAAAACTATCAGCTGCGGCCACAGGTGAAAATCACCCCGGGTGCGGATCTGGGTGTCAGCATTATGATTGAATCAGATGATTATAAAATCTGGTTTGAAGGCTATGGTGATATCGGCCGTGATAAGGATAACCTTTCCGGCAAGGCGCATCTTGGTAAATTTATTTCGCCGCGTGACGAGATTTTTGGCGAGGCAGAGGTTATCCTGGATGATGTCCAGTGGCGCTTCGGCACCGGTTATACGCATTATTGGGGCAAGAGCAGCTGGAGCTATGTACGGCGTATGCCTATGGGTGACAACAATTACCGTCTGGAATATTGCCTGAGTCCTAAATGGCGCTTGCGGGCGGAACATTTTTCCGGTGATGACCGTAACGAATTTGGCGTGCGTTACCGTATTCATGAGTTCCTAAGTGCGGAATATATTTATGGCGGGC
>OCRP01001099.1_pt1 | contig 16523 bp, 10 predicted proteins | sample 1538871 | NCBI WGS metagenome assembly OCRP01 (sample SAMN04571731, study PRJEB22368) | human gut metagenome | biome: human gut; material: stool | host: Homo sapiens | place: Luxembourg | collected 2012-09-20 | reverse complement strand
GGTCGTTGAGCTTTTCCAGCTTTTGCTTCACGGACTTTTTAGACTTTTCAAGCTGTTTAATGGAGAAGTTTTCTCCACGATTTCGCTTCAAATCCATAATACCGTCTGTCAGTTCTTCAAGCTGTTGCTCAAGAATTGCCCTCTGTCTTTCAATGGACATCGGGATTTTCTCAAACTGAGAATGACCGATAATTACTGCGTCGTAATCTCCCGTAGCAATTCGACCGCAGAACTTTTTGCGGTTCTTGGTCTCAAAATCTCGCTTTGTCGCCACAAGAATATTCGCCGCCGGATAGAGCTGCAAGAACTCCGCCGCCCATTGCTCGGTTAAGTGATTCGGGACTACGAACAGAGACTTATTGCAAAGTCCGAGTCGTTTGGACTCCATAGCAGCAGCCACCATTTCAAAGGTCTTGCCCGCACCGACTGCGTGTGCCAACAGCGTATTTCCGCCGTACAGAATGTGTGCAACCGCATTTTTCTGATGTTCACGGAGTTCGATTTCCGGGTTCATACCGTTGAAAACAATGTGGCTTCCGTCGTACTCACGGGGTCTTATGCTATTGAACTTTTCGTTATACATCTTCGTGAGTTTTTCTCGGCGGGTAGGGTCAGCCCATATCCAGTCCTGAAAGCCCTGCTTTATGAGTTCCTGCTTTGCCTGTGCGATTGCCGTTTCTTTTTTATTGAGAACGGCTTTCTTTTTGCCTTCGTCATCTTCGATATAGTCAAAGATACGGACATCTTTCAGGTTCAGCGTTTCCTCAATTATCTTATATGCGTTAATACGGGAAGTACCATATGTGCTGTACGCTTTTACATTGGAACGGTCATAGCTCTTTCCCTCAATGTTCCATTCGCCGGTAAACTGAGAGTAGTGAACCTTGATATTCCATTGTGCATAGCGTGGGGTGTCGAGAAACTCAAACATAAACTGTTGGAATATTTCGGGCGGAATCCAAGTCGCACCGAGCCTTACGGAAATCTCGCTTGCCGTCAAATCCTTTGGCTGCACCTTTTCAAGTGCCTGCACATTGACGGTGTAATCTTCGGGATACAGTGTCGCAGACCTTTTGGCTGTCGCCAGCTTCTCACGAACATTGCCCGACAGATATTCGTCTGCCATCAGATATTTCGGCTCATAAGAATTGCCGTACTCATAAAGGGGATTTAAGAAGATTACACCCTTTAAGTCAGAGAATAATTCCTCCTCGCTTTTGCCGGAAAGCTCCATCATATATTCCATATCAATGGCTGCTTTTTCACCCATAGAGACAGCGAGAGCTTCGTCTGCGGTGTCAACCTCCGTTACCGGCTTGTGCGGTTTAATCGTCCTTTTGAAGAACATATCCGCCTTGCGTTCCAGTTCGCCATCTTCGTTGATTACCTCAAGAGCGGAGAGCAGAGCATAGGAGCTGTCGTCGGAAAAAGCAGAAGTATTGGCACGGCTGTTAATCAGTCCGTACTTCTTTGTGAAGCTGTCATACAGAGCGTTCAGCTTATCTTGTGCCTGTTTGATTTCGCTGTCGGGGTAATCCTCGGTTTGCAGTTCAATCAGGTTGCGGACGCAATCTCTTATCCCAATCATACCCTTAATGCGGTTCTCGGCGGTTGCCGATACCTCCACCGGGGACATACGGGAGTTCTCACGGAAATAGATTTTATCGTCCAATACCGTGTAAGAGAAGTTCCTTACCGTAGGGTCTGCGGGGATAGAATTATCTTCTTCCTCCAGCTCGTCGGCAACTTCGTATTCGGAGATTTCTCCGTGAATGTTTGAGACTGCTTCGTTCAAAAGTTCCGAAAGGTCGGCATTTTCAAACGGCTCACAGGTTTCTTCCGGTCCAAAACGACCGCTTACCATTTTCATTTCGCCGAGTATCATTTCCGGGTGCTGAACAAAATATGAGTTCATCCTTATACCGTTTTCGTCTGTGTCAAGATGAACCCAGTCCGGCTCAATATCAATAAGTCTATCTCGCTTTTGCAGAAACAGAATATCGGATACAACCTCTGTTCCGGCATTGCCTTTGAAAGTGTCATTCGGAAGTCTGATTGCTCCGAGTAGTTCCGCCCTCTGTGCGATATATTTACGCACATTGGAGTTTTCCTTGTCCATAGTTCCTTTGCTTGTCACAAGAGCCATTACACCGCCGGGGCGTAATTTATCAAGCGATTTTGCAAAGAAATAATCGTGGATTAAGAAATTGTACTTGTCGTATCGTTTGTCGGATACCTTGAAATCTCCAAAAGGCACATTGCCGATAACGCCATCAAAGAAGCTGTCGGGGACGTTTACTTCCTCAAAACCCTGTGCCGCAATAGAAGATTTCTGATAAAGCTGCTGAGCGATACCGGCTGAAATGGTATCAAGCTCCACACCGTAAACCTTTGCGTTTTCCATTGACTTAGGCAGCATACCGATGAAGTTACCGATACCGCAGGACGGCTCAAGCAGGTTGCCCTCCTGAAATCCCATCTGTTCCAACACCTTATAAATGGCGGTTGATACTTCAGGCGGAGTGTAAAATGCAGTCAGGGTGCTTTCTCTTGCCGACGCATATTCCTCCGGCGTCAGGATGTTTTTCAGCATTGCATACTCTGTATGCCAAGCTCCGGCTCGTTCGTCAAAGGCTTCGGGAATACCGCCCCAACCGACATATCTCGACAAGATTTTCTGCTCATCGGGTGTTGCAAAACGGTTTTCGTTTTGACAATCCTTCAAGACCTTAATCGCTGCATAGTTTCTGTGGAAACGCTCTTTCTTGTTCACTTCCTCGACTTGATTGTTAGCAAGGTCAAAGTTGTGTCGCTCGGACATAGGAATATCCGGGTGGAGGTCAAAGCTCTTTACCTTTGACTTTTTCTTTTGCTCCCAAGCGGGAACTATCGGCTCAGGTTCTTTCTCTCGGACATCCTTAACTTCAACGCCGTTGTGTTCGGATAAAGCCTTAAAGTCATCAAGCAAGTCAGGTCTGATACCAAGTACAGAACCGTCATCTTCAAATACAAAGGCTTCATCAACAAGAAAATGATAAAGCTCTGCACCGTGCCATTCGTTATCGCTGTCCCTTGCAACAAGACCGTTTTCATCATAACTGAGAGCAATGTCGTCAATCTTTAATCTGCCAAGCACGGAATATAGGATTTCTGTTTCTCGGTCATAAACCGGAACTTCTGAAACCGCAGTAACAAGGCTCTGCATTGTCGCTTTGGTACAGTCTGTGAAATCAGGCTGTTCCAAAAATTGACTTTCTGCTTCCTCAAACCATTCTGTACCTACATCGGCAAGCTCCTGATTTGCAATACTGCCGAGATAATCAAAGAAATCCTCAGCCGAGTCATACTCCCTTGCAGCTTGCTGTATCTCGTCAAAAGAAAGCGTATTTGTAACATACTGACCTCCGGCATTGCTGTCGGGGTTATAGTACATCCAAGTTACACTTTCATTGTCCCGGTCAATAAAGAAGGCGTCGTCATAACCGGTTTTCGGACTGAAATCCGGTACGGTTTCAGTATCGTTTTGAGCTTTATTTTCGCCTGTAACGGTTTTTTCTTCCGCCGGTAATACACTGACCTTCAAGTGGTCGTTCATCGGATTTTCACGCACTTTGCGGTCAAATTCTTTCCTTGAAAGTTCCTTGTTGAATAAGGGCATATCGAAGTCATAGAGCATTACACGGTTTTCATCAAAGGACAAAATCTCATACTGAGAAGCCCCAATATACACGCTGTCGCCGAGATGATATTCATACTGTGCTTCCGGCTCGTCCTCTTTGTTTTCAGGTTCAGGCGGTGCGGTAGAAAGTATCTCACGGTTTTTTCTCTGCTCTGCAAGCTCGGCTCGCCGTTCTTCCTGCTTTTCAAGCCATTCAGGGTACTTTTCTTTTTCCTTTGGGTTTAGGTATCTGTCCATACGGATAAGGTCTCCGATACGCTTTTCCACCTGAGACCAAGAAAGAGTAATGTGCGGCTTGTCGCTTCCGATACCTTTTGAAATTGTGATACCTTTGCCGTCGTGCTGTTCGTCAATGCCTGCACCGATGATGACCGGATAAGAGCCGCCCCAACCGTATTCGTTTTTCAAGAAGTCGGCGTTCTCTTTTGCGGAAATGCTCTTTTCAAACTGCTCATAGATACGCATTTTACCCTCGGAAACTCCGCTTCCACGGGTCAATACAGCGTCTATGATTTCCTGAGAAAAAGTAAAGGCAGAGGTTTTTTGTTCCTCTGCCTGATTTCCCATAATGAGAGTCAACTGACCGTCCATAGACGGAATCGGTTTCATTGTATCGGTCAATTCTCCCAAAAGTCTCATTGCTTCAAAATGCTGTGCGATAACGCCCCAGTCGTAGAAACTCTGAGCGGTTCTGTTTTCGTATTCACCCTCCCACAAGTGGAGGACATTCTGAAATGTTTTGTATCCCACAAGCCTGCCGTCGTTTAAGGTAAGCCGGGTGTAGTCGTTATTGAAGATACCCTTGATATATTCGGTACGGGTTGCATTGTCCGTATTTCTCTCATAGAAGTCTTTGATTTCTTCCTTTGAAGCGGACAAATGCGGGGTAGTACCGAGTATCTCTCGGATAGTATCATCGCCACCGAAAAACGGCAGGCTCTTGTCCTCGTGGTTTCTGTCGTAATACTCTAAGCGAATATTACCTGATTCTTCACGATTTCCTGTGCCGAGTTCCTGATGTTGTTCATCAGGCGAACCCACTTCATCATATCTTCCGCTTTCATCTGCTCCGTCAGCCCGGCTTTCTGTGCCATCTGCTTCACGAGAGTTTCCTCCAGTTCGCTGGCTCTCTGCTGAACCTCCGCCAAGTGACTGTTCAGAATTCCTTTCGTCAGAAGATTGTAGTACAGGATTTTGTGATGTTCCTTCAGATAAGTTCTCCTCATCTGCGACCATCTGCCGAGAGTCACTTCCGTCTGCTCCGGCAGTTTCAGGTTCGGAAGATTGTAATCTCCCACCATCGTGTATGTGATTTCGCTCATCGCTTTGACTCCTTTCGTCTTTGATGTCTTTATTGTATTCGGATTGCTCCTGTTCATCAATTATGCGATTTTCCTTGCTGAGCGTGCTGATTGTTCTGCTGACAGGGAGCAACGCCATTTCTGCAATGTCGCTTGTAGCAATACCCACCGCATTGAGAACTTCCTGTGAATTGAAACTTGAAATACCGGCAAAGTCATCGGGAGAATAGACCTTGTCTGCGTTCAGTCCCAATCGTGCCATAACCATATATGACACGCTGTTTCTGACAAGCTCCAAATACAAGGCATTTGCTTCGTCGGCAGACAAATACTCAATATCGCTTCCTGCACCTAAGCTCATAAAGTCGGAGATATAGTCTGCGATGTTGTCCTCGACGGCATTGGCAATGCTCTCTTTGACGACATTTTCAATACTCGTTGTATCGTTTACCGCACCGAAAGTGTTTTCAAGCGTTTCAATAACCTCTGCTTCAAATTCGGGTCTCATCTCCCAAATCGGAACAGGGCGGGAATATCTGCTTTCGTGGGTGTCCGATATATCAAAGTAATGAATCAGCCTTTGACGGCTTCTGTCTGCGTCCTCAAATACGGCAATACCTTTTGCTCCTCGATTTACCCAGCGACCGAAAGTGCCGTTCCATCGTTCGATTTCAAGCACGGCTGTTACATCGGGTCTTTGGGCATAAATGAGAAGCTGTTCATCAAATCGGAGCCTGAAATTTCTGCCTGCTGTTTTCAGAAACGATTGCCAGTTTACCGGATTGTCTGTAACTGCAAAGCAGGTTCTTTCATACAGCTCCGAAATCAGGTCAAATTTCCTTGCCACCTCGTCTGCACCTCCTTATCGTGTTTTTTCTTTGTCCTTTGCAGGCTTCGTGTTTTCTTTTGCGGCTGGTTCTACGGTATGACCGTTTCTCTCGCAAAGCTCGGCAAATTCGCAGATGTGGTAGAGATTTGTACCGACCTCCAAATGGTAGTCATCAATATATCTGCAAGTCCTCTCCATTGTTTTTCCGTCGCCGAGCTTAATTGAAATTTTCTCTCCGTCCGCAATGCGAAACTGCTCCTGATAGTGCGGGTCGATAAATCGGATACCACGCTCGGCATTTTTCAAGTGGCTGTTCAGCCACTCTTTCTGATAGCAATAGCAGTACAGATTGTACTCGCCCCTATTGGGGTTAAACCTCATAAGATAGCTGTACTTTTCCGTATCAAGACGAATGCCGTAGTGGTTGCGGTCATCATTAAAGGAACTGTCGGGAGTGGAATAACAGTAAGAGGACATAGCCTTTCTGCCGGACAAAACATCGCCGTCACGCAATCCGTTTATCACATCGTCAAATTCAGCCTTAAATTCATCGGTTTTCAGGTCTTTTCTGAAATCGTTCCAAGTCGTCCAAAACTCGTTCCCGGTAGAACCGAAGTCGGCACGCAAATATCCGATAAGACCGGTCTGCATAGAGAGCTGCTGACTTTGGCTGAAGGTGTATTTACGCTCTGCTTCGGTCAATACTCTGTAATCCATTTTCATCACCTCGCTTGTTCGTTTGGTTGTCTTTGCTTTGGAATAGAAAAACCATATACGCCGGCAATATCATCGCCGAGTCTTTTGGTAACTCGTGTGATGTCGGCTCTTGTGGCTTTTCCGTTGTAGATTTTAACTTGCAGATTTTCAATCTGCGTATCGGTAACACCGTCTTTGAATACACGGTAAAGATAATGGTTTGTACCGTCGTGATGAACAGCGTCGGCTCGAAGGTCTCCGTATTTGTCAACATACCATTCTGTGTAGTCGGTGTCAGAATAAAGGCAGTCCTTAATGTTGCCTGAATCAATCATCTTGTATCCCGACACTCTGCCGTTCCATCGGCCGAGGTCGCCGATTACGATAATCGGCTGTGAAAGCTGAATGTTGAGATTTGCTCGTTCATCATAAAGATTTTCGGCATTGGATTTTACCATAATGTCGTAAAGCTCATCATCGGAATATCCGGGATACAGTTCCTCCAAAGACTCTCGCCAATCATCAAGGTCAAGGCTAATATCGCTCCAAATGATATGGCGGTCATTCTGTTCCTGCCTGCTCATCAGTGCCACCTCCCAAATAAGAGAACAGCTTATTGGCTTTGGTCTGCTTCTGAAACTCGATAATCAGGCTCATATCCGGAATAGTGATACCGGGAATTTTCAAAATGCTCTCCATATCAAGCTGCTGCAATTTCTTTTCGGTATTGCAGCCTGCGTCAAACAGTTTCGTCAGAAGCTTTGTCTTTTGCTGAAAAGTGAAATTTTCCTTCATTGCTTTGTCCTCCTTATCGTTCTTTGTCTTTGTTTCGCTTCTTGTTTGAAAGCTCCTGTGCCTTTTCCTTTGCCCATTCAGGCAGACGCTCAGGCTTTACCTCGCCCATAACATCCATTCTTTCATATCGGGTTGATTTGCCGGTGTGAAGATTGGTACAAAACACGGCGCTTCCACGGCTGTTTGCCGACGCACCGAAACCACCTGTAACATAGTAGAGCTGTCTGTCGGCTCTCTGAAATTCAGGCTTTAATACCTTGGGGTCAATGGCTATGATTTTGCCGTTGATGTCTTTGGAATAGTGGTCGGGGATACAGTCGGCTTCTGTTATGAGTGTGATTGGAATATCCAGTTTTTCGACCTGTTCCTTGAAAAGCTCCGCTTCATTTGCCACACGGCTTCCGAAAAGGTGTACGATTTCGATATAGTCATCGCTTACCATACATTCCGAACACAGTTCAAACAGGTCGTTTCGCTCTGCAAAGCCGCACATAAATTTATCGCCGTTTGTGCTTTGCTCATTGGAAGCCAAGATAACTTCCTTTTCGCCCACATTGACCGAGCAAAGAACAGTGTATTCACCGATTTTTCTTTTTCCCTCGTTCATATCCACACCTCAGCTTACTTCAATCACAATTCTGATGTTTCCGCAGTCGCAGCCACTGCACTGCCTTGACAGTTCGGGAAATAGGGATTGCACTCTCTGTCTTGCTCTGCGGATAGTCTCAAAGCACGGCAAGCCGTAGCCTTTATAGTTGTTGACTATATCCTCAAGCGGTAAATCTCCGACTCTCATATAGCTGTATCGGTTGTAATAGCAAAGTATAAGCTGCATATCATCATACCTCGTTTCGGGGCATTCTCTGAGTATTGCAAGCACCTTGCTGTCAACCGTCTTTTGCTTATTCATAATGCACCTCCGTAAAAGAACGGTGGGCGAAGTTTTCACTCCGCCCACATAAGCGTTCCTTATTTCTTTCTGTTCTTAATCTGCAAGAAGATAAAGCCGCCGATAATAAAGGCGACTAATACAACTGCTACGATTGTTTTAGCGTCCATTACTCATTGTCCTCCTTCTTCTTTTTTCTGTACGCAACAACGGCTGTGCCTACAATACCGAGGGCAGAAAGTCCCGCAAGTGCAGTCCACAAGCCGACATTGCTGTTATCTCCGGTCTTTGGTGTGTCTCTCAGCTCATTGTGCATTTCCACAACGGTAGTAGAGCCGACCTTTACGGTTGCAATCTTATCCGCAGGAAGCACATAGGAAGCAGAAACAGTATCCTGAACCTCGGAAACGGTGTAATCGCCGATACGAAGTCCCTCGATAATGATTTCGCCGTTCTTATCGGTCGTGAAGCTTCGGTCGTAACCGTTTACTCCTGTTACTCTGAAAGTGAAACCTTCGACCTTACCGTCAGAGGAAGTTTTTACGATTTTCAGGCTTCCTTTCATTGCCGTGTTAATAAAACCGACGCCCGCTTTGTTTTCAACCTCATAGGTCATTTCATCTTCCTCAATGAATACGGAGTACACACCCTTATCAAGTTCAAAGCCTTCCGGTGCTTTGGTTTCTCTTACAAGGTATTTTCCGTAAAGAAGCTCCTTCATCTCGTAAATACCCGTAGAAGTTTCGTTGAGTGTACCGATAAGCTCGTCGCCGTCGTCCAGTTTGCCATCGCCGTTTACATCTTTGTAAACCTCAAAGGTCGCTCCTGTCAGCTTGTTGTCCGGGTAATCTTCATCGACCTTAGTCAACTTGATATTGCCGTGAACATACTCATTGACGATTTCGACCTCAATGACCTGAGCGACTTCGGAGATTTTAACTTCATAAGAAGCTTCATCAAGAACGAAGCCCTCCGGCTGCTCGATTTCTCTTACAAGCCAGTTGCCATACGGTACTTTCTCAAAAGAAAAGCTACCGTCTTTTTGGGAGGTAGCAGTCATCAAAGCATTTTCTTTTGTAAATTCGGTTTCATCAGCCTTAAACAGACCGATTACAGCACCTCCCAGTGCTTCGCCGTTTTCGGTAATCTTCTTACCGGAAACAGAACCATAAATGAGCTTGTTTTCAATCGGCTTACCGTCGTTGACTGCAATCTCAACAGTTTCGGTATCCTGTCCCGCATAGCTGAAAGTAAACGGATATTTGCTGTCGGTAAGGATATAATGCTCATCGGTTGCAAGCTCTTTTACATAGTAGCTTCCGAAAGAAAGGTCGGTTTTGATAACAGCCTTGCCGTTTTCGGAAAGTGAGATAATCTCAATCAGACCGTCTGCCGGGATAGAAGTACCGCTTGCAGAAACAAGTTCTTCGGCGGCAAAAAGTCCGAAGCTGATATTCTTCACTTCATCTCCGTTACCGATATTGAAGATGTCGTTCTTTTCGATAGCCTTTTCAAGACTTACCGTGACCTTTTGTCTCTCGTTTACGAAGCTGGTTGCGGTTTCAGTTACGGCAACTTCCTGACCTGCGTAGGTTAGCTCGACCTCGTGTGCTTCCTTGTTGATAACCATACCCTCCGGTGCGGTAATTTCAACTACCGTATATCTGCCGAGGTAAAGCTCCTTACTCTTTGCAAGTCCGTTTTCATCTGTGGTAACAGTATCTACGACCTCGCCCTTTGCATAACGGAGTGTTCCGTCAGGAGTGATAATATCTTCTGCTGCGGTAATCTCATAAACCGCACCTGCAAGACCTTTCACTTCATAGACAGGCTGATAAATCACATCGGCATTTTCCTCTCCGGAGATATTTACCCCTGAGAATACCTCGCCGGTCTTTTCAATGCTGACAGTACCTTTCTGTGCCATATTAGGCTTATCGACCTTAATCACGGTAATACCACCCTCATCGGAAGAATGTTCCTCTGCCACATCAAAGTACACCGGTGTGCTGTCAAGCACATATCCGTAAGGAGCCTGAACCTCAACAAGAGAATATCCCTTGCCGTATTCCAGTTTCTCCGGTGTAACAAGCTGTCCGTTTGCATCAGTGTAGAAAATATCTATCGTTGTCGGAGTAGGATAAGTGAAGGTCATTGTTACCTGATTGCCGTCCGGGTCAAAGATTTTGAACCCAGCACCGGCATAAGGAATGTTTTTACCACTTTCTGCGTCCACCTTAACCACCTTGATATAGCTTTCAAAGTTTGCGTTGTTGATGAGATAGCGGTAGGTCTGTCCGTTCTGAGCAATGAACACATCGAAGTCGTCCATTAACTCACGCCCCTCCCAACCGGAGGTCTGATGAACGGTATATACGCCGTAAGGCATATCCTTTGTCTGACCGAAGCCGTTTTCATCACAAACAATTACATCTCTTTCATCTTCCTCTGCTGAATCAAAGCTGCCGGAAGATTTCAGATAGATTTCAAAAGTTGCACCGTTTTCCGGTGTTTCAATCTTTGTTTCGCCGTCATCGGTATGCTTGATGATAGCGATATTGCCTTTCATAACCTGTTCGGTAACATCATTTGCGGTCTGATTGTGTTCCACCGTATAAAGCTGCGGTTCAGCACCGACCTTATGGATTGTACCGTCGAGCAGATAACCCTCGGACGGCGTGATTTCACGGATTGTCCAGTCATCATCACAGATATATTCCTTTGTGGTAAACTGCCCGTTCTTATCCGTAACATATTTGTCCACAAGGGTTTCGCCCTTATAAATGCCGTAAACTGCTCCGGCAAGGGTAGCGTCGCCCTGCGGTGTGCCTTCCTCTCGGTCGCTCTTTGTTACGGTTACGCTGAACTTTTTGAGAATGTTCGTGAAGTTTCTTGTGGTTACTTCTTTCCAGTTAATCGGTGCGGTCTGATTTGCAGGCACAACATAACGGATTGCGGTATCCACTTCCTCAATGGTGTATGGGGTAGTGCCGCTTATAAGCACATCATCGAAAGAAGCAACACCGTTCTTATCTGTCACTGCATATTCATCTACGGTAATACCCGCAAGCGAAGTTCCGTAAAGGTGGAAAGTTACACCCTCGACCAGATTATCCTCCGAAGATTTGATAACCTGAAGATTACCTCTCTTGAGAACATTATTGAAGTTGACCTTTGCCACCTGACCGGCAACAACAGTAACTCTGTGAACCTCCTGCGGTACATATTTGTCGATAGACTGTTCTGTTACCGTGTAAACACCGGGCATAAGGTTATCCAGTTGGAATTTGCCGCCGTTTGCGGTTGTTACAGTCTGATTGACACCGTTACCGCTGATGGTAAACTGAATACCGTCAACCTTTCCGTCCTCACTTGTCTTTACAATCTGACAAGAGCCGTAGCTTACCTTCATTTTGACAAATCCGCTGACAGGGTCGCTGACCTCCTGAGCATAAGTGACCACATCCTGAATGCCGTTGCCATTCTGATGGATACCGTCAGTCCATACAACTACACCTCTGCGGACACCGTTCTTTTTTGCGGCTGTGATGGTAAATTCCTTGCTCGGAGCTTTCTCCATCGAAACAGTCAATTTGTTTCCGCTGACAGAGAACGAAACGCCGTCAATGTTTGCCGAGAAGTTGTAGTTGCCAAGCACACCGTTTGTATCGGTGAGAGTTGCAACATACTTGCTTCCGTTCCATTCAAGCTCGTTTACCTTGGCAGAACCGCTTGACCTTGTGCAGAAGCTCGGAACTTTCGTATGGTACTGAACGCTTGTTACCATACTGTTGTAGTAAGACAGGATTTTACTGCGGAGAGGGTGTGCAGAGCTTACACATTCAAGCACGGCATTGTACCCGCCCGTAGAAACGTGATTGAAGCCTGCGTCTCTTTCGCCGACAATCGTTTCCCAAATCAAAATCTGAGTGGCATAAGCGTGGGCGATACAGTTTGCGTCGCTTTCATTCTGCGACTTCCAGCTTGTCGAAATTCCTCCACGGTAGCCGTACTGCAAGATACGACCGATAAGCAGGCGAATATCATCGCCGGAAATCGTACCGTTCGGACTGATGTTGTTGAAGAAGTTCTCGTCCTTTTCGGTGAGAGTATCTCCAGTCCGCTGACCTGTACCCGGCTCGATACAGTAGGCGATATTGCCCGAATACGAACCCATTGCACGAAGTCCCGTATATTTCGTGGACAAGCCTTTCCAACCGTTCATATAGTTGAGATTGCCGTGTCCCCATTCGCCGTTGTTATTGGTATCTCCGCTTCGGGGATAATCGACGAGGTACACATCGGCTTTTTCGCCTACGGCTGCAAAGGCTGTCGTTGCCCCAATGCCCATAAAAGCAGTGAGGCTCATAACCGCCGCCAACATAAGCGAGACGGCTTTCTTGAATTTTGTTTTAACCATTGCGTTTTCCTCCTTGAAATGCAAAAACGCACCGATTTTACTCAGTGCGTCCGCTTAAAATTATTTTGTTTTAGCAGTAGCCGATATAGATGCTGTACTCCGTATCGGATAGCTTTTCTGTCCATATCCACACAGCGGTAAAACCTTCGCTGTTCTTGTATCGGTTCAGTCTGCTTTCAATATCAGCCTTGATACCGCTTCGGTTTGGATTTGCGGATATGGGATTGTCCCAACATTCTGTCGCCGTGCTGTCAAGAGAAAGCCCTATGCCAACCGCATACTCTTTTGCGTAACTTACATAAGGGCTGACATCAAATGCCTGCTTGGGCGGCTCTGTCGGTTTCGGTTCTGCCGGCTTTTCTGTCGGTTTTTCAACCGGCTTTTGTTCGGCAGTTGTCTGTTCTTTCGGCTGTTCCGGTTGATTTTCGGGTTCAGCCTGCGTGGTTGTCTGCTTCGGTGGCTCTGCCTTTGTCTTTTCAGTTACAGGAGTTTCAGCCGTTTTATCTTCCGCTGGTTTTGTCTGAACCGTCGCAACCGTCTGACTTTCAGCGGTTGATTGGCTTTCTTCTGCCGTAATCGGTGTTTCTTCCTGAACTGTCGTGCTTTCCGGTTCTTCTGCCGTTTCTTCCTGAGAATCTGTTTCGGTATTACCAGCCGGAAAAGAAGTCTCTGTTTTCGTAATCTCCTGTGCAGCTTCTTTGGCTGTGTTACCGGTACAACCTACGAGGAAAATCATCAGGCAGACAAGAACACAAGGTATCAGCCTGTTTTTCATATCCATCGCCCCTTTCTGCTTTAATCGTAATCAAAACCGGTCAAAACATCAAAGGTGCGATTGGCTGAACTTTTTATCGTAGCAGACATTTTGCTTTTGCTCCAAATGTGCAAACCCTTTAATAGACAGCTATATGTTATTGAGATAGATATACTCAAGGGAGATAGAGTATATTTTTCAGCAGGTTAATAGCCGGTATATATAGGGGTTAGAGTGTGAGAAAGGGGGAAGGCTATCGGCTGTCACGGTCGGCTCTGCTTCGCAGAAACTTGTTGTAATGCTCCAATGCCTTGCACACAAAATCCTCCGTTTGGCTTATGGGAATGTTCTTCGGGATAAGCTGTCGAACTCTGTCGCCCCTCAAAACAATTTTCTCCCTTTGGTTTGGCTTTTCCTCCGACATAATCGCTTGGATTGCTTCGGTTGTGAGCTTGCCCTCCTCAAAGAACTTTCGCATACGGATTGTTTGGTCGTGGGATGGGGTTGCGTCGTTCAGGTCAATTTCGTCAACCACATCACGCTGACTGTCCTCATCGAGAAAAGACAGTTCAACCGCCGGTCGCATTTTAATTCGGCCCTCGTCAACATATTCCAAAAGTTCGGGAACAAGGTTGGTAAGGCGAATATATCTTTGAATTTGAGTGTTACTGTCTTGACCTTCGGCAGCTAAAATTTCTCTTGATTTACCCACCAAAGAATCGTGTCCCACTGGGACACCATTTTCTTTACTCGGTCTGCCTGCCTGTCTTTTCATTGCTTCCAAACGCATTTTGTAGGCATAGGCTTTTTCTGAGGGAAGTATCTGCGACCTTTGGTAGTTGCTCTCAACCATTAAAATCGTGGCTTCGTCTCGGTTCAGTTCAACGACCTCACAACGGAGAGTATCAAACCCGGCAAGCTCACAGGCTCGCTTTCGTCTGTGTCCCGATATGAGTTCGTATCTGCCGTCCTCTTTCTGCCTTACCGTCGCCGGAGTGATTACCCCTCGTTCCTTAATACTCTCAATGAGCTGTGCCATATCCTCGTCATCACGCACCTTAAAAGGGTGGTCGGGGAAATCGTCAATCTCAGTCAAGGGAATATCTCGGATTTTTGAAAGTTTTTCTTCATCTCTCTGTTCCTGCGTTGAGAATAAGTCATCGAGCTTCGTGAGAGTGAAGTCGCTCTTTCTTCCTGCCATCGGCTAACACCTCCTTTGTAAATTCGGTGTACGCCTTTGACACCGTACTGTTGGGTTCATAGGCAAAAATGCTCTTGCCTTTGGAAGAAGTCTCTGCGGCTTTTACGGCAATCGGGATATATGTTCTATACATCTTGATTTGATTACCAAAGTTCTCTCTCAGAGCTTCTACCGTGCTTTTGGCGAGGTTGGTACGGCTATCCACCAAAGTGAGAAGCATACCGTCAATCTTTAAGCCCGGATTGATACGCTTCTTTACTCGTGAAATGGTCTGAACAAGCTGCGTCATTCCTTTTGCAGGTAAATACTGAGCCTGAACAGGAATAATAACACTGTCTGCCGCAGATAGCGCATTGATTGTTACCATTCCGAGGGAAGGCATACAATCTATTAAGATATAGTCGTATTTGTCCTTCACTTCGCTTAGATAATTTCTCAATGCCGTCTCTCTGCTCATTGCGTTGACAAGGTTAAATTCCATTGCAGAAAGCTCAAGGTTTGCCGGAACAAGGTCAACACCTTCGTCGTGGTGCAGAATACCGACCGTAGGGTCATTCATCGTTTCGTTTATGACATCTGTGAGTTTCGTCGCAAGCGTTAACCCTAAGTTATCCGTATCCTGCCAACCGAGACAGGTGGTTAAGTCGCCCTGTGGGTCTGCGTCTATGAGCAACACTTTCTTTCCTTGCATTGCAAGACCGACGCCGAGGTTTACCGTAGTGGTTGTCTTTCCAACTCCGCCTTTTTGATTGCATATGGCAATCGTTTTGCAGTTCGACACTTTGTGCGTCCTCCTTTCGTAAAATTCATAGCCATCGCAGTATGGCTATGTACTTGACCGGCTCATTTCCTAACCGGTCGGGCAATATTTGTTCTCAACACCCCTTGCCGAGCAAAAGCTTACGGGAAGTCACTAAGGAACAGACTGCTAATCTGTATCATAGGAATTTCACCTCTGCCGGGTACTCCGCCAGCTCCGTAGAGAAGTATCATTATCCTTCTAACTGTCATCGCCGTAACAGGGGCAACCTGTTACTTATACCGGGAGTTCTCGCTGTTCTGCAATGCAGAAGTCACGGCGTACCCGATAAGGTGGCTAAAATCATCAGAATTAAAGTCTTAGTGAATGGTTTATTCAGTTGTCAAAATACAAGTGAAAGGGCTGACCTTTTCGTGGCTCGGAATTAACCCCTTCACTCATTTGGACAAAGGGGGTCAAAATGCACACCCAAAATCACCCTTTTTTCAAAAATTTCTTGAAAAAATTTTTTTAGAAACAAAAAAGCCGCCTATTTCCCTCGTAATTGAGGTCAATAGACGGCGGGTAGAAATATTCATAATTTTGGTGTATAATAAGAGTTAATCAAAAGAAAAATTTGAATTTGCGGAGATGATAAGATGGTCAATATAACAGATGTAAAACAGATTCTTCAATTTGCAATAGATGCGGAGATTAAAGTCTTTCTTGATGGCGGCTGGGGTGTAGATGCTCTTCTTGGATATCAGTCAAGAGCCCATAACGATATTGATATTTTTGTAGAAAAGAAAGATTATCAGAACTTTATAGAGATGATGAAAGCTAATGACTTTTATGAGATTAAGATGGAATATACAACATTGAACCATACTGTATGGGAAGATGCGAAAAACAGAATTGTTGATTTGCATTGTTTTGAATATACGGGCGAAGGTGAAATTCTTTATGAGGGGGATTGTTTTCCGATAGAAACTTTTTCGGGCAAAGGAAAAATTGAGGAGATAGAGGTTTCCTGTATTGAACCATATAGTCAAGTAATGTTCCATCTGGGATACGAATTTGATGAGAATGATGTGCATGATGTGAAGTTATTGTGTGAGACATTTCATATCGAAATTCCAAATGAGTATAGATAACTACAAATTCCAATTTTGATACCTACAATTCTTTAACACCTAACTGGTATTATAAAGTGTTACGAT
>OCRP01001095.1_pt1 | contig 16615 bp, 15 predicted proteins | sample 1538871 | NCBI WGS metagenome assembly OCRP01 (sample SAMN04571731, study PRJEB22368) | human gut metagenome | biome: human gut; material: stool | host: Homo sapiens | place: Luxembourg | collected 2012-09-20 | reverse complement strand
CTTTTTGACCTGTTTCATTCGCATAATCAGCTGAGAAAGTAACTTGTTCAATGTGATTTTTAAATTTCTTGATTTGACCTTCTTGATCAATTGTCAATTTACCATTTCCAACTGTTTCTTTTAAACCTTTAGCTGTAAATGTTCCACAATAAACAACGACCGGTGAAGTTTGTGTGATATTAATAAATCCACCACATCCTGCAATTTTTGGTCCAAAACGAGAAACGTTGATATCACCTTTTTGATCACATTCTGCAAGTCCTAAGAAGGCTTGATCTAATCCACCACCATCATAGAAGTCAAACTGATATGTTTGATCAATGATTGCATCTGGGTTTGTACAAGCACCAAAGGCAGTCCCATTCATTGGAACACCACCGATTCCTCCAGCTTCAACTGTCATTTTAAGTCCTGGAAGTCCTTCTTCATTGGCAACATTTGCGATACCTTCTGGCATACCAATTCCTAAGTTGATTACAGCTGTTGGATCCAATTCCATAGCAGCACGACGACAAACAACTTTACGTGCATTTAATGGCATTGGTTCAATTGAATCAACTGGTACACGAATTTCTCCACAGAATGATGGGTTGTATGGATCTGAATATGTTTGCCAATGGTTTTCAGGTTGTGCAACAACGATCGCATCCACATAAATTCCTGGAATCTTAACATCCATTGGTTTTAATGATCCTCGTTCTACAATTTTTTCAACCTGTAGAATAACTTTACCACCACTGTTTTTAACAGCTTGCGCAATACTGATTGAATCTAGAGTGGCTGCTTCTTTACACATTGAGCAGTTTCCATCTTCATCCGCATATGTACCACGAATCAATGCAATATCTAATGGGAATGATTTATAACGTAACCATTCTTCCCCATCCATATTGATCAATTCAACTAAATCTTCTTTAGTGCGTTCATTCATTTTCGCACCTTCTAGACGAGGGTCGATAAATGTTTTCAAACCAATTTTTGTGATAACACCTGGACGGTGTCCTGCAATTTCACGGAACATCAAACTGATTGTTCCTAAAGGTAAGTTATAGCCTTCAACTTTGTTTTCAAAAACTAATTTTTGGAAAGTAGGAATCAATCCCCAGTGTCCACCAATGATTCTTTTTAACAATCCTTCATGACCCATGTGGTTCAATCCAAGATCAGGTGTACCATCTCCTACACCGGCAGAGAACATAACGGTTAAATCTCTAGGATGTCCTGTTTCTAAGAAACTATTTTCAATGGCAACACTAAGTTCTTGAGGGTGACCCATTCCAATAAATCCACCAACACCAATTTTGTCGCCATCTTTAATCAAACTGATAGCTTCTTGGGCTGACATTACTTTTGACATTTAAATCATCCTTTCAAATAAATTATTTGTTTTTAAATTCTTTTTCTTTTACTTTGTTTACGAAGCATTCCATACCATATGTTTGGTCTTCAGTAGCAAAGCAATCAGAGAAATCTTTTACTTCGATAGCGATAGCTGAATCCATATCTGTTTGAAGTCCAGCATTGATAGCTTTTTTAGATTGTGCAACAGCGATTGGAGCATTTTTGCAGATTCCATTAGCCATTTTTAATGCAGTAGCCATTAATTCTTCTTGAGGAACAACCGCATTTACTAATCCGATAGCCAATGCTTTGTCTGCTTTGATGTTACGAGCTGTAAAGATCATTTCTTTAGCGATTCCAGCAGGTACTAAACGTGCTAAACGTTGAGTTCCACCAAAACCTGGAGTGATTCCTAAACCTACTTCTGGTTGTCCAAAAATAGCATTTTCACTAGCGATACGAATATCACAAGCCATACTTAATTCGCATCCTCCACCTAATGCAAAACCATTAACTGCAGCGATTACTGGGCAGTGTAAAGTTTCAATTTGACGGAAGATCTTGTTTCCATAAGCTCCATATTCAGCCGCTTCTTCAACCGTTTTATCTTTCATTTCTGCAATATCTGCACCAGCAACGAAAGATTTGCTTCCAGCACCTGTGATAACTACACAATATGTTTCTTTGTCAGCTGCAACGGTGTTAACAGCTTCTTCTAAATCATTTAAAACAGCTGTTGATAATGCATTTAATGCTTTTTCACGATTGATTGTGATAATTGAAACGTGACCTTGTTTTTCTAATAATACGTTTTCCATGATTTTTCTCCTCTAATATTTAAATAAAAAGTGAAACAACGAGTGTTTCACTTAAGTTATTTCACTAGTTGTAGCTGTAGAATCCTTGTTTAGTTTTTTGACCTAATTTTCCAGCACGAACCATTTTCTTTAATAATGTACATGGACGATATTTAGAATCTCCTGTTTCAGTATATAATACTTCCATTACATCTAAAACAATATCCAATCCAATTAAGTCACCCAAAGCCAATGGTCCCATTGGGTGGTTAGCTCCAAGTTTCATAGCTGTATCGATATCTTCAACACTTGCCAATCCTTCTTGGTAAATGAAGCAAGCTTCATTGATCATTGGAATCAAGATACGGTTAACTACGAATCCAGGTCCTTCAGCAACTTCTACTGGAGTTTTTCCTAATGATTTAGAGCATTCGATGATAGCTTCTTTTGTTTCAACTGGCGTATTTTCACCAGAGATAACTTCAACTAATTTCATACGATCAGCTGGGTTGAAGAAGTGCATACCGATAACATTATGTTTGATTCCGTTAGCAATTTCAGTAACACTTAAACTTGAAGTGTTTGTTCCGAAAATGCAGTCTTCTTTACAGATTTCGTCTAAAGTCTTGAATAAGTCTTTTTTGATTTCCATTTTTTCAAGAACAGCTTCAACGATTAAATCGCAATCAGCTAAATCTTTGTATTCACCAGCAGTTAAGTTAGCTTTGATACCTTCTGCTTTTTCAGCAGTAATTTTTTCACGAGATACTAATTTATCTAATTTAGCACCAATTTTGTTGATTCCATTTTGTGCCCATTCGATTTTAATATCACATACAGTTACATTGTATCCAGCTGTAGCAAATGCATTGGCAATACCTTGCCCCATTGTTCCAGCACCAATAACACCTACATTTTTCATTTTAAATATGCTCCTTTTTTTATTATTCAGCTTTTGCAGCTTTAATTGATTCAACTAATAAAGGTAATACAGTTGCACAATCTCCAACGAATCCCATGTTAGAAATATTGAAGATTTCTGCTTGAGGATCACGGTTGATAGAGATGATCAAATCTGATTTATCCATACCAGCACAGTGTTGTACAGCTCCAGAAATACCACAAGCGATATATAATGAAGGACGTACAGTCTTACCTGTTTGACCTACTTGACGATCTTTGTCTAAGAATCCATCTTCAACAACGGCACGTGTACAGCAAACTACACCACCTAATTCGTCAGCTACTTTTTGAAGTACATCCAAGCAATTTTCAGCACCACGACCAGCACCTACTAAAATATTAGCTTTTGTGATATCTACATCAGCTTTTACTTTTTCGATTACTTTTTCTACAAATACTTGAGGATCTGTAGTTGTCCATGATGGAGTAAATTCTTCAACTTCACCAGTACGAGTTGTATCTGTTGGAGCCAATTCGAATACTTTTGGTCTGATTGTAGCCATTTGTGGACGAGTGTCTTTACATACGATTGTACCAAATAAGTTACCACCGAATGTTGGACGAGTTACGTCTAATAATGATTCACCAGTTTCTTTAGCATATTCTAAGTCAACTTCAATTTTAGTAGCATCTGCAGTTAAACCTACATTTAAACGAGCAGCTACACGTGGTGCTAAGTCACGTCCTAATGGAGTTGCACCAGTTAACATTGAGTCTGGTTTGTGAGCTAAAACAACTTGTGTTAAAGCATCTGCATAGAATTGAGTTGAATAGTCTTTTAACAAAGCATCATCAACAACAATTACTTTGTCAGCTCCATGACTAATAACTTCTTGAGCTTTTTCTTTTACATTTTCTCCAAGCAATACACCAACTACTTTGTATCCAAATTCAGGGATAGAAGCAACTAGTTTTCTTGCTTCTGAAATAAGTTCATAACTTACTTCTGCAATGTTTCCGTTTTCTTGTTCAACGAAAACGAAGATATCTTTATATTCTTCAAATCGAGCCATTCTACTTCATCCTCCCTACTTTGTAATGATTTGCTTTTCTTTCAAAGTCTTAGCAATCATATCTGCAGTTTCCTGCTCAGACAATGTGAATACTTCTGTTTTGTCAGTAACATCTTTTGTGAAAGTAGTTTTAACGGATGTAGGAGAACCTTTGAAACCAACTGTTTCAGGATCGATTCCCAATTCAGCATTTGTTAAAACTTCAATCTTGTCTTCTTTACATAAGTCAACGATGTTGTCACATTGCATGTGACGAGGTTTGTTCATTCCTGATAATGTAGTGATAACGCATGGTAACTTAGCTGTTACGATTTGTTCAACATCTTCTAATGAACGTTTAACAGTGATAGAATCTTCTTTTACTTCTAAGATTTCATCTACATAAGTAACTTGAGGAATATCCAAACGTTCAGCAGTTTGAGGTCCTACCTGAGCAGTATCACCATCGATAGCCTGACGACCAGCAATAACTAAGTCGAATCCTACTTTTTTCAAAGCAGCAGCTAAAGCGATACTTGTAGCACATGTATCAGATCCACCTAATACACGGTCTGTTAATAAAACACCTTTGTCAGCACCCATAGCTACACCTTCTTTTAACATTTCAGCAGCTTTAGGTAATCCCATTGTCATTACAACAACTTCAGTGTCAGGGTTTTTGTCTTTTAATTCCAATGCAGCTTCCAAACCAGCTAAATCATCTGGGTTTGTGATTGCAGGAACACCGTCACGAATTAACGCACCAGTTTTTTTATCAACTGTAATTTCAGTTGAATCCGGAACTTGTTTTTCTAAAACAACAATTTTCATTTTTCAACACCAATTCCTTTCTTACTTCAACATAGCGCCAGAGATGACCATACGTTGTACTTCTGAAGTACCTTCGTAGATTTCAGTGATCTTAGCATCTCTAAACATTCTTTCTACTGGTAAATCACGAGTATATCCGTATCCACCTAATAATTGGATAGCTTTTGTTGTAATTTCCATAGCTGTTTCAGCAGCAAATAATTTTGCTTCAGCTGCTAATTGAGTATAAGGACGGCCTTCTTGTTTAGCAGTAGCGGCAGAATATACTAACCAACGAGCTGCATCTGTTTTAGTTTGCATATCAGCTAATTGGAATTGAGTGTTTTGGAATTTAGCAATTGGACGACCAAATTGTTTACGTTGTTTTACGTAAGCAACGGCTTCATCGATTGCACCTTGAGCAATTCCTAATGCTTGAGCAGCGATACCAATACGTCCACCATCAAGTGTCTGCATGGCAATCTTGAATCCCATACCTTCTTTTCCTAATAAGTTTTCTTTTGGAATACGTACATTATTGAAAATTAATTCACATGTAGCAGATCCACGAATACCTAATTTCTTTTCGTGAAGACCGAATGTGAATCCTGGAGTTCCTTTTTCAAGAATGAAAGCAGAAATTCCACGAGTTCCTTTTGTTTTGTCTGTCATGGCAAAAATTACATATACATCGGCTTCTCCAGCATTTGTAATGAAGATTTTTGTACCATTGATAACATATTCGTCACCATCTAATACAGCTGTTGTTTGTTGTCCAGCAGCATCTGTACCAGCGTTTGGTTCAGTTAAACCAAATGCAGCCAATTTCTTACCTGTACATAAATCTGTTAAGAATCTTTGTTTTTGTTCTTCAGTACCAAATTGAGCGATTGGCCAAGTACCTAATGAAGTGTGAGCTGATAAAACTACACCACTTGTTGCACATGTTTTAGACAATTCTTCGATTGCTAAAATATAGCATAAATAATCTGCGCCAGCTCCTCCGTATTCACGTGAATAAGGAATACCAAGCATTTTTGCTTGACGCATCACTTCTACAGATTCCTTAGGGAATCTTTCGTTTTCGTCAACATCCGCTGCGTTTTCTTTTACTTCGTTTTGCGCAACTTCTCTGAACAACTTTTGCATCATTAATTGTTGTTCTGTTAAATTGAAATCCATAAATGAAGTTCTCCTTTCCAGTTTCTTGAACTATTCGAATTAGGACATCGATAGCATGAGAAAGTATGTTAAACTTTTCACACAGTCATATTCTACATACTTTTTTGAACCTCGTCAATGATTTTGTTAATATTTTAACAAATTATGTTAAATGCCCTATCTTATTAATATATGTTATTTATTATTAACATGTGAAAAATTAAACAAGTTATTGACATCCCCTATTTTAAGGACTAGACTAAGCATGTAAAAAGTGAATCTCGATTCAGAGTAGAAAGTAGGTATACAAATGAGAAAAGCTTATATTGTTGCTGCTAAACGTAGTGCAATTGGTACTTTTTTAGGAAGTTTAACTGATGTAGATTTAGCTACTGTTGGAGCAACTGTTTTAAAAGAAACAATCAAACAAGCAAATATTGATCCAGCTAACTTAGATGAAGTTATTATCGGTAACGTAATTGCTGCAGGTTTAGGACAAAACATTGCTCGTCACGTTGCTTTTGATGCAGGAATTCCTGTTGAAGTATGTGCGCAATCAATCAATATGTTATGTGGTTCAGGTTTAAAAGCCGTTATGGAAGCTACACTTCGTATTCAAGCAAACTTTGGTGACTTATATGTTGCTGGTGGTGTTGAATCAATGACTCGTGCTCCATTTATGTTGAGCTATAAAAACCGTACAGGAACTAAGATGGGAGACCAAAAATTAGTGGATGCTATGTTACACGATGGTTTAACAGATGCAATGTATGGAATTCACATGGGATGTACTGCTGACAACATCGCTAAAAAATATAACATTTCTCGTGAGGCACAAGATGAATTCGCATTTGCTTCTCAAGAAAAAGCTTTAGCGGCTATTGCTGCAGGTAAATTTAAAGATGAAATCGTTCCTATTACTTATAAGACTCGTAAAGGTGAAGTAGTATTTGATACAGATGAACACCCTCGTAAAACAAGCTTAGAAAAATTAGCTAAATTACGTCCAGCCTTCAACGCAGATGGAACTGTAACTGCAGGTAATGCTTCTGGTATCAATGATGGTGCTTCATTTACCATCGTTGCTAGTGAAGATGCAGTTAAGAAATATAACTTAACTCCAATTGCTGAAGTTATCGGATTTGGACAAGGTGGAGTTGACCCACGAGTTATGGGACTTGGTCCAACACCAGCTATCTTAAATGCATTAAAATATGCAGATCTAAAGATTGAAGATCTTGACTTAGTTGAATTGAACGAAGCATTTGCTGCTCAATCATTAGGTGTTATCCACGAATTAGAAGAAGCTACAGGTATGGATCGTGAAGCATTCTTAGCTAAGACAAACGTAAATGGTGGAGCTATTGCTTTAGGTCACCCAGTAGGTGCTAGTGGAAACCGTATCTTAGTTTCATTGTTATATGAAATGCAAAAACGTAAATCAAAAATCGGTCTTGCTTCCCTATGTATTGGTGGAGGACAAGGTGCCGCTGTTATCGTAAAAATGTGCGATTAATCAATAAGGAGACATGTTCTCCTTATTTCTTTAAATTCACTTGTGAATTTTTTAATTTGTGATTGATTTTCATCATTCACTATGATAAAGTTTAAAAGGTAAATGACTAATAGTCTTACATGGAGGAATATTAATATGACAAAAAAAGTAGTTTTAGCAGGTGCATGTCGTACTGCTATTGGTAAAATGGGTGGAGCTTTAAGTAACACTCCAGCTGTTGATTTAGGTTCTATCGTAATTAAAGAAGCATTGAACCGTGCAGGTGTTAAACCTGAACAAGTTGACGAAGTATTAATGGGATGCGTTATCCAAGCTGCTCAAGGACAAAACGTTGCTCGTCAAGCTAGTATCAAAGCTGGTCTACCAATTGAAGTTCCTGCCGTAACATTAAACGTTGTTTGTGGATCTGGTTTAAACTGTGTTAACCAAGCTGCTGCAATGATCATGGCTGGCCAAGCCGACATCGTTGTTGCTGGTGGTATGGAAAACATGTCAATGGCCCCATATGCTATGACTAAAGCACGTTTTGGTTACCGTATGAACAACGCTACTATCGTTGATACAATGGTAAACGATGCATTAACTGATGCATTCAACCACTACCACATGATGATTACTGCAGAAAACATCTGTGATCGTTGGCACTTAACTCGTGAAGAATTAGATGAATTCTCAGCTAACTCTCAACAAAAAGCAGAAAAAGCTATGGCTGAACACAAATTCGATGATGAAATCGTACCAGTTCCAGTTAAAGTTAAAAAACAAATCGTTGAATTCAAAGTGGATGAAGGACCTCGTCCAGGAACAACGGTTGAAACATTGGCAAAATTACGTTGCTGCTCTGGTAAAGAAGGCGGAATGGTAACTGCTGGTAATGCTTCAGGAATTAATGATGGTGCTGCTGCAATTGTTGTTATGAGTGAAGAAAAAGCTAAAGAATTAGGTGTTACACCAATGGCTACTTGGGTACAAGGTGCATTAGCTGGTGTTGAACCAGAAATTATGGGTATTGGACCAGTGGCTGCTACTCGTAAAGTTATGGAAAGAACTGGATTAACAGTTGATGATATGGACTTGATCGAAGCAAACGAAGCATTCGCTGCAAAGTTAACGTTAACGGTGGAGCCGTTGCATTAGGACACCCTGTTGGAGCTAGTGGATGCCGTATCCTAGTTACATTACTTCACGAAATGCAAAAACGTGATGCTAAGAAAGGTTTAGCTACACTTTGCATCGGTGGTGGTATGGGTTGTGCTACTATCGTAGAACGTGACTAATTTATATATAATAACTAACTAAACTACTTCTAAAAAGAGATTCAGACAATGCTGAGTGTTTATAAGGAAGTATTCTAAAAACACAGTAAAATCGGCATTGCAAGGGCGAAAATAGGCACTGACCAAATTGGTTGGTGCCTATTTTTCTGCAATCGGCACATTGGTTTTATTGAAAAATCTTTTGTAAAATGTAATTACACAAAAACAAAGGAGGATTTTCAATGAAATCTATTTATGAAAATCTTGGCGGAACTTATAAAGCAAACGGTGATTACAGTCTGCCGACATTTGTACTACCAAAGGAAGAACCATTTGAAATTGGTGTGTGGGGACAGCGATATCTAAGACATCTGAAAGAAAATCACCGCATAATTTACTACAACTATTTAACAAAAGGCATACTTAACAAGCACATTACAGAGGTAGATATACGAGCCGAAAAAATATTTCAGCAGCTTGTGAAATCACTTGCCGAAAAAGAAAATGTTACAGAAAGTCTGAAAGCCAAAGATATGATGTTATGGGTTCAGAAGATGAATAACATCCGAAATCGAGCAAGTGAAATCGTTAACACGGAAGTGATATTTGTATGAGAAAGTATCATATTTATCTCACACCGGAAGAACGAAAACTAATAATCGAAAGCCTTATTTCAGAGAAAAACACGCTTATCTCAGCAGGCAAATATACGGACTGTATTGATGATATTCTGCTCAAAATTCTGCAAGCCAAGAAGAAAAAAGTCAAAGTAATTTATACATAATATAACGAAAAGGCACAGCCTTCGGAACAAAAGAATCCGTTGGTTGTGCCTTGTTTTGTATGAGCCGAAGTTTTCTGCTTAATCTTAGCGAGCAGTGTATTTGGATAACCACGGTTACCAAATACCTCGTTAGGGGGTGCACCCTAAGACCTTGCTGTACACTAAATGGTTTTAACTTAACTCTTATAGCTAAACGACACTGTTTTCAGCAATAGCGGTTTTTCCTATTTCTGAGATATTCAAATCTACAATTTCCTTTAGCACAAGATATGCATTTTTGAAAATCAATTGCCATTCTTCGTTTAATGGGTCGATAATTTCGTGAAAAAGTGCATTCCTTAAACGATGGACAAAACTTAAAAACCAAATTACGCTATTTTGATTTCTTGTTTCGTATAGCTTTTTATACCACGATTCTTCGCTGGCTGTCAAAACTCGATTAGGCTGTAAATCAACTTCCATATGATATTCAAAATAATTCAAAGGGTTTTGCCTTATAACTTCGTATGAATTGCGTGACCGAATCATTTCATCGTACGTTTTATTGCTATCATCCTTTGCATTAAGCGTAAATATAGACCATATAATTGAGAGTGCTCGTTTTTCCAAACTCTGAATTTTGGTTAATTGTCTTGAAGCATATGTCGTATGTTCATAATGTTCTTTGAATGCCTGAATTATACTATGACTTACTTCGCTGTTAATTTCCCTTAGAATCCAAGACAAATAGTCTTGTTCGCTTGTCTTTGGGTGCTTGCTTATGTAATCGGTTGATTGAGATAAAACATCTGAAATATTACAAGCAAATTGTACATTTTCATTATATTCTACGCCGTAATGTTTACCGAACAATCGTACGAACCCAGTAATGACGAAACTCCATTTTGTACCGCGATTTCGGTTCATCTTCATACCGACAATCAAACACTCTGATTTGTCAGGCGGAACATCACGATAAGTATACTCGAAGTCTTCGTTCGCTCTGTAAAAATCCCAAAAATAATATTCCGGATAGTTCTCCATAATCATCTTTCTGCCTTCACGATACAAAGCTTCAATATGTCCCATTATTGTATCGTCTACTATAAACTTCTTTCTGCCTTCTTGGAGGTAGAACTTATTGTAGGCATACAAATATTTGCCGTCTCCTCGAGTGTTTTGTGCTTCAGGAAACATTACTCGTAATGTAGAAATATAGGCAAACCAAGTCTTGATAAAAAGTGACACGAAATCAGCTTCAGTAACAGCCTTCCAATTCTTATATGTTTGTATCTCTGACATAGTTATACCTCCGCATTTTTACCTTTCAACCATTTCATAGCTTTTTCTTCTCCCAGCTCAATAGCAATCTCAACTGCTCGTTTTGCATTTTCAAGAAGTTGTTCAGATTGATGACGCAGGGCAAAGGATTCTTGCACTTTCGTGGCAATCTGTTTTTGTACGGATTGCTCGATTTTCGGCAAAGGCATACTCAAAAACTCGTCTTTTGTAATAGCAGTCAAAATTGTGCCCGAGCAGCGTTGCTTTAATAACGCTTGAATCGGTTTAGATTTAAACAAAACAAGAAGTGATTCCGGATTGATATAATCAGAGTCAACCACATAAAACCCTGTAGAGCACAATGCACCACTATATTCATCTGTAATTAGCGCACAACTTTGTAAGGAGCCTTCAACAGATGCAATAATAACCTGACCTGATTTTACCTTTCTACGAGCTCTTGATGGAAGATTTTTCCCAAGCACACTATCAACATCATTTATGTCACCAGAATTGCCCACGTTTGCAAGTTCGATGTAAGCATATTCAACGTCGTCTTTAGGAACAAAATTTTTATCATATAGATTACACAGGGTATATACGGTATCTTCCGTTTTCAAAGCCGCCTTATAGTCATCGTATATGGGTTGGTAGTATTCTGCGTCCAAACGACCACTTGTCAAAAAACTTTCCGAAAGAGATTTGAGCGACGTTATGATTTTAGTTGAACTTCGATCTACCATATCAATAGTGGAAACCAGCATCTTTTCGGCGTAACGGTATTTTTCTTGAGATGCTGCAATTAAATTCTCACTATTGATTATGAGATTACTTATTACTTTATAAAAAGCATCTGAAAAGGTGGGAATCGGAATTAAACACATATCTCCAACATTAAGTTTAGGTTGAGCATTGCCACTTGTTCTTCGAGCTACTAACTTTTGAGCAAGTGAGCAGTTAAGATAAGCAACTAAATAATGCTTGAAACTTTCTTGATACTTTTCTAACTTAATACCAATATTGTTTTCACTAATATTACAATAGGGTATTCGCTTATCTATACGTGCAAAATATCCAATGCTATTTCCTACTTTTGACAATACTATATCGTCCACCCTTAATGCGGAATTTTTAATACGATTATTGTCTTTTTCAGAAATATACATAATGTTTAATGTATTAACATAAAATCCACCTTTTATATTTTCAATTCTAATAAATGGAACAGGTCCCTCAGACAAATAAGATGCACTCTTTAATGTTGAACCAAAGGGGCCACTTACAACATCTTCTTTATTTAAACAAAGATGTGACATTTTTCTAATCTGTGTATCAATAGTGATAGCTCTCTTGTTGTAAAACTCTGCATCAATCCTAAAGATTGGATTCCAATTGTGAATTTCATTAAAACGAATTTCACTGCATTCCAGCCCATCCATCAAAGCCTTGTACTTGGCTTCATTAAAAGGTTTAACAGATGGGCTCATTGAAAAAAACTTAAACCTTCTTTTTTCGCAAATTCTATAAAGGCTTCTGCGATACCGTCTTCTGTCATTCCATCGTGATTGTATAAGTCGTGGTCAACAATAAAGTGATTATGGTGATCGAGTAGAATTTCGCCGTTTTCATTTTTTACATAGATTTTTTCACCGGAATTATCCTTGCTTGGCTTTTGCATTGTTGCAAAGAAAATAGGATAATCTTCTTTTTTAGGGCATAGCTCATCATCCCATTTCTGCACAAACAAAACCGAGGTTTTAGTTCCAGTATGGGGTTTAAAAACATTTCCGTGCAAACCTACGACAGCAAGAATACGGCAACGTTCAGCGATAAATTCACGAATATACTTATCACTGGAATTGTTAAAACGACCTTGTGGGAGAACAACAGCCATTCTTCCGCCCGGCTTCAAGAAGTTTAGGTTGCGTTCAATAAACAGAATATCTCTGCCAACTTTTTTCTGCCATTTGCCTTTATCGTTCTTTGCAAGTTCGTAATGGGAAAGAATAGTTTGCTCTTTGATATCTCCTGCGAATGGTGGGTTTGCCATTACAAGGTCAAAATTGAACTTGCTAAAATCACTGCTGCCCTTTGGCTGCAGCTTTTTCAACTTTTTAAAACCTTCATTATATGTATCGTTCCAGTCTTCTTGCTTTGTTACCTCATTCCAGCGAGAGTAATCGAGTGTATTTAAATGTAAAACATTAGTCTGCCCATCACCAGCAATAAGATTAAGGGTGCGAGCTACACGCACAGTTTTTTCGTCAAAATCAATCGCAAATACATTATCACGTACAAAGTCTCTTTCGTCATTTGTTCTTTCTGAAGCGGTGAAATCTTCGCCAGGTTCAAGACCTTTAGAAAGACGAATTTCTTTCCATACCTTAAAAATGCTGTGAACAGTAAAGCCGGAGCTACCGCAAGCAGTGTCAATAATTTTATCATTGATTGTTGGATTCATCATTTTTACGCACATATCAATGACATAACGAGGTGTAAAATATTGCCCTTTTTCACCTTTTTGCGCTTTGCTCATCAAATATTCAAAGGCATCATCAACAACATCCAAGTTGTTATTAAAAAGCTTAATATCTTGTAAAGTTGATACACAAACTGCAAGGTGAGAAGGAGAGAGTAGTATTTTACTTTCTTCAGCAAACACACCTTCCCACTTCTTTTTGCATCGTCAAACAGGCCTTGGATTTTTTCTTTCAATTCAAAGTCAGTATCACCACTATTACGGAATTTTAAATATGCCGTTTTATCGTTGGCGCAAATCAGCTCGTCATACAATTTTGCAAAAATGAGCTTGAATATTTCCTCGAAAGAATCTACGCCGGCACTTGCAAGCACTTCATCTTCCATTTCTTTTATAAGATTTCTAAGAGAACGTTTCTCTTTACTGATTTTATCTCTGCTGCGTAAATCGTCATAAGTGTATTTCTCACTTAAAATCTCTGATAATTTTTGATTAGCTTGCGGAATATCACTAATCATTTCAAAGAAGTTTGGATCTTTGCGGTTATAGCAGGAAACCTGCTCACCGTTTGTCCAAACGCCAATAGGTGCACCTGTTGCATTGCAGTATGATTTGAGTTGTTCTTTTCCGTCAGTTAATTTAGGCTTTTTAAGTTCAACAATTATATACGGAACCATAGGACGGTCTTTGTCCATAATTGTAATATCTGCACGCTTAACTTCACGTCCAAAATGTATAGGTGTTTCAAGCTGAATACGACTGGTTGGATAACCATAATCGTGTACTAATTTCCAAATATATAATTGACGAATCGCTTCTTCCGGTGTTAATTTAATATCTTTTTCTCGAACAAGGCATTTGAAATAAGGAACTTCTTTCCCTTTTATATTTTTAGTAAATATCCCTTTTTCAATGGTTGTGATTGCTTCGGAAGAAAACAATGTATCATCATAAGACGTGTTTTTGAAAAGTTCATTTAATTTCATTATATATCCGCTCCAGTCTTTTTTAATTCTAAATAACGCTTATAGGAAATAACAACATTCTGTGGTTTATTTTGTTTTTGCACAATTAAAACTTTATCGTTATCAGCTACTTCTTTGAAAATTTTTGACGCTTGCCCTTTCAAGAACGGCGTAACCGATTCATAATCAGGCAATACAGGCTTTTTTTGAGACAATCGCTACGCCTCCTTTAAACTATTTATATTAGTGTATAATACCACAAAGTCATTACTTTTGTCAATATAAAAGTAATGACTTTATGGATGAACCTTGCTCTCTTATATTTAAATGATATGCTTCAACACGCTGAGGTGTCGTCAAATGGCGACACCTCACTACGAATTTGAAAATAGCTATTGAAATTCAGAATTAAATGATGTAGACTTGTAATATCAAATGATATTTACGATTTCTAATCGAGCAAGCGGAGATAGTTTTTAAGAAACTAAGCTACCAAGCGCCGTACGAAACCGGATATACGAAGGGATAATTGTACCCTTTTGTGTATCTGTTTCTGCGGTGCTTTTTTGTTGCTCGATTTTGTTTCGTACAGTGTTAGGGCCTTTCCTGCTTGTTCGGGAAAGGACCTTTTTGTGTTTTTTAATGCATTATAACGAACTGATTTTGAAATATCCTTGAAGGAAAATATTATTTTTTGAAAATGAGAATATGTGATTCTCTTTCAGGTCTTAGGGTGTCCCTAAAGAATAAAATTACCGTTTGGATATACAAACGGTCTGCTCGCTAAGATTGAACATAATAGAATTTCGATTTAGATTTCCGAGAGATTTTTTCGGGGATCTTTTTTTATTTCACGCAAAAAATTGAAAGTTTTTAGAAAAACACCCTGACTATTTCCTCTCACAGTTCAAACAAGTGAGAGGAATTTTTTTAGTTTGTGGTTATTTTGGGTGTGCATTTTGGCACCCTTTGTCCAAATGAGTAGAGAGGCAAATATTAAAAAATATAAATTTTTCAACCCCCAAAAAAGCGTTCCCGCTTCTAACAAGTGAAGGGGTAATAAAAAAATATTTGGCAGGGGTTAATTTTTGACCGTTTTCGTTGCCTACCAAGTGAAAGGAGTTTTTATAATGTCGAGATTATCAAAGAAAGCAAAACAAGAATGGGCGTTCTTCCTAAGTCCCATCACCGACAGAAGAACTTACAACAATCTATGCCGTAAATGCTTAAACCAATGCAAACAAAGCTTTCGAGCGGTTGTTGTCAGTTGTCCAAAATATCATTCCAAAAGAGGTGTCAAAAACGCACCCAACGGCAACGATTTTAACGACACAGGATAAGGCAAGGAATTACACTTATTCAAAAATCAAACGGCTTACAGAGGGAAAAATCAGAAAAATTAGCACCTTTTTCATACAGAAAAAGTGTGACTATAGGTTGGAAGTTAATTTCGGAAAAAACAACACAGAAACCCTTCCCCTATAACTATATAAATAAATATATATTCTCTCTACCAGCCGGAAAAGAAATTACTGATTAAGAGAAAGGAAACATTATGATAGCAAATAAAGTATATAGCTGTGCAGAAATGCGTGAGGAAAGAATTTACACGGGAGATTACAGATTTATAGACAAAGAAGGTGAATATATCGCCACATTGATAATGCGAGCAGAAGCCGGTTCAGGAATGCTCCGCCTATTCTTCCGGCTGGTAAACGGAAATAAAATCATCACTCCGGTGTTCTGGTGGCAGAAATATCTTGGATTTTATGACATAGATAACGGAACAAAATTAAAGCTCATATACGAGAAAAATACCAAAGGCATTTATCTGAAAGCCGTAGAGATTTTGAGCTAAAGAGAGGTACTTACAATGACAGAAAGAATTGAAAAGATAAAAATAGACGCCCTTATCCCCTTCGAAAATCATCCGTTCAAGGAAAGAACCGGCGAGGAACAAGCGGAACTTGTGGAGAGTATTCGTACAACAGGTATGTTGGTGCCGGTAATTGTCCGCCCGCTTTTAAGGGGCAAATATGAAATCATCAGCGGACACAGACGAGTGGCAGCTTGTAGGGAGTTGGGCGTTGATACCATTCCCGCAATAGTAAAGGAACTCACAAAAGAAGAAGCGGTTATCACAATGGTGGACGCAAATTTACAAAGAGAAAATCTGCTACCCAGTGAAAAAGCTTTTGCTTACAAGATGAAAGCTGCGGCGATGAAGGCACAAGGAAAAAGGACGGATTTAACTTCGTCGCAAGTTGCGACAAAGTCGGATACTGCAACTA
>OCRP01001064.1_pt1 | contig 16995 bp, 17 predicted proteins | sample 1538871 | NCBI WGS metagenome assembly OCRP01 (sample SAMN04571731, study PRJEB22368) | human gut metagenome | biome: human gut; material: stool | host: Homo sapiens | place: Luxembourg | collected 2012-09-20 | reverse complement strand
TTGATGTGCGCCCGGGCATTACCGGCTGGGCGCAGGTGCACGGTCGTAAGGATGTGGAGTGGCACCATCGAATTGAGATGAATTGCTGGTATGTGGACCACATGAGTCTGGCACTGGATGTGCGTATTCTCTTTGTTACCGCCTTTAAGGTGCTGAAGAATGAGGACAATGTGAACACCGGCGAGACCTTGGCCCGGGACGACACCCCGGCGCAGGAAACGGTGATGAAGAGATGAAAGAACTATTGATCACCGGCGCATGGCGGTGTGGGGAGCAACAGGTGCAGGCGCTGGAGCAGATGGGGTATGCCGTCACTTTTTGGCCGGATGAGCGAAAACCGGTAGATCTGGATACTTCTTTATTTGAAGCAGTGATTTGCGGCGGCTTGTTTTTGACTACGCCGATTGAACGCTTCCCGGCGCTCAAGTGTATTCAGGTGACTTCCGCCGGGCTGGATCGGGTGCCGCTGGACTATTGCAAGGCACACGGCATTACCGTGTATAACGCCGGCGGCGTTTACAGTGCGCCTATGGCGGAGTTTGTGCTGGGCGGTATTTTGCAGCTGTATAAAGAGAGCAAGTTTTTTGCAGGAAATCAAGCAGCGCATCGGTGGGAGAAGCACCGGGGGCTGCGGGAACTTAGCGGCAAGACCGCTTGTATTATCGGCACCGGCAGCGTGGGCAGCGCCATTGCCCGGCGGCTGCGGGCCTTTGATGTACAGACGGTGGGTATGAATCGTTCCAGCCACCCGGCGGCAGAGTTTGACCAAACCCAGCCCACCTGCCGGTTGGACGATCTGCTGCCTTTAGCGGACTTGGTGATTTGCGCTATGCCCCTGACGGCGGAAACTGCCGGCCTGTTTGACAGCGTGCGGATAGCAAAGATCAAACCCGGCGCTGTGTTTGTGAATGTGGCTCGCGGCAAGGTGACAGATCAGCAGGCGCTGGCGGAAGCGCTGCAAAGCGGGCAGCTGTTCGGCGCGGTGCTGGATGTATTTGAAGAAGAACCCTTGCCCTGGAGCAGTCCCTTGTGGGATATGGAGCAAGTGATATTGACCCCCCACAATTCCTTTGTGGGCGAGCACAACGGCGAGCGGCTGCTTCGCCTAATCTGCAAGAATTTGGAGTCATTTGCACAATGAAGGTACTGTTTGTTGCTACTGTGCGTAGCCATATCGGTCAATTTCACATGCCTTTTATTCGGGAACTGGTACGCCGGGGCTGCCGGGTGGAAGCGGCGTTCAAGGACAATTCCGCCGACAAACCCGGTCTGGATCTGAGCGGCATTGCCCGCACTTATGAAGTGCCCTTTAGCCGCAGTCCGTACAGTGTAGATAATCTGAAAGCCTATCAGGTGCTGAAAAAGATCATTGACGAGGGTCGGTACGACGCCATTCATTGCCACACGCCTATGGGGGCTGTGGTGACTCGGCTGGCTGCGCGGGATGCCCGCAAGCGGGGCACCAAGGTGATCTATACCGCCCACGGCTTTCACTTCTATAACGGCGCTGCCAGGAAAAACTGGCTGCTGTTTTACCCGGTGGAGAAGGCGCTGGCGAAAGATACGGACTGCCTGATCACCATTAACAGCGAGGATTATAATACCGCTAAGGCGCGGCAGTTTGCTGCCGGGCGACTGGAACTGGTCAACGGCGTGGGTGTGGATCTTAGCGATTTTCAGCCGGTGACCCGGGAGCAAAAGTTGGCTCTGCGCCGGGCGTATGGGTACAGCCCGGATGATTTTATTCTAATATACCCGGCGGATTTTTCCGCCCGGAAAAATCAAAATATGTTGTTTGATACATTAAAATTGCTGCTGGAAAAAGACAAGCATTTTCGCTTGCTGCTGCCCGGCTCCGATGTGGAAGCCCGACCGTTTTTGGACTATGCCAAATCTATCGGCGTGGCAGATCATGTGGAGGCGCTGGGCTACCGGCGGGATATTCGTCAGTTGGTAGGGCTTAGCGATGTGTCCGTGTCCTCCAGTCGGCAGGAGGGTCTGCCCATCAACTTGGTGGAGGCCATGGCACTGGGCAATCCGGTGGTGGCCACCGATGTGCGTGGCAATCGGGACCTGGTGCAGGACGGTGAGAGCGGCTACTTGGTGCCATTGAATGACAGCCGGGCGATGGCGGATCGGATCTGGTCCCTTTATACCAATCCGGAACAAACGGCGGCCTTTGGCGCTGTCGGGCGCACACTGGCCCAGGACTATGCGGTGGAGCCTGTGCTGCACCGTATGATTGAAATTTATCAAGCGTTAGAACTTTTGTGAGGTTGGCATTTATGCGTGTGTTACAGGTGATACCGGATATTGGCGTGGCTAACGGCGTGATGAGCGTGATTTTGAACTATGCCAAAGCGATGCCGCCGGACATTACATTTGATGTTGCCTATTTTGCGGAGAAACCTCAAACACGGCAAGCGGAGGTCGAGGCGCTGGGCGGTAAGGTATATCGGCTGGATGCTCCCTGCCCGCAGGATCTGTGCAACGGCAAAATGGGACGTTTTTTTGCAGAGCACGCCGGTGCGTGGGAGGCGCTGCATATCCATTGCCCCCACTTTGCGGTGTTTATTGCGCCGGCTGCCAAACGAGCCGGGATTCATAAAATCGCTGTGCATTGCCACACCACTGCGTATTCTTTGGCCGGCAACGGCCACCGAAATCGGCTGCTCAGTCTATATGCCAAGTATATGGTGCCTACGCGTTTTGCGTGCAGCAATGCGGCCGGCAAAATGTGGTACGGCAATCGTCCATTTCGGGTGCTGAATAATGCCATTGACTGTGCCGCTTATGCGTATTCCCCGGAGGTGCGACAAGCTGTGCGTGTGCGGGAACAGGCTACAGACGCTTTTGTGGTGGGCCATATCGGCCAGGCCACGGTCAAGCAAAAGAATCACCCGTTTTTATTTTCCGTGTTTGCGCAGATCGCGGCGCAAAGGCCGGGCGCGCAGTTGTGGCTGATCGGCGCGCAGCCTACGCCGGAGCTGATCGCTTTGGCAGAAAAATTGCAGATCACAAAGCAAATTCGGTATTTCGGCCAGCGGCGGGATGTGCCGGAGCTGCTGCAAGGGAGCGATGTGTTCGTCTTCCCATCTTTCAGCGAGGGACTGCCGGTGTCTGTGGTAGAGGCTCAGGCTGCCGGGTTGCCGGTGGTGCTGTCTGACGCGGTCACCCGGGAGGTGGCTTGCACCCCGCTGGTGAAGACCCTGTCTTTGCACCAGTCGCCGGAAGAATGGGCAGGGGCTGCCTTGCAGCCGCAACCGCCACGCCAAAGTCCCACGGCAGCGCTGATTGCCGGTGGGTGGAATATCAAAGAAGCAGCTATTGAGTTGGCTCAAATTTACAGATCGGAGTAATGTATGCTAGATAAACTGCGCGTACCGGAATGGTGTTGTGCCGTTCGCTTTAACACAGACGGTCATACGGTGTTTGACGATTTGGAAACACCGTTTACCGTGTTAAAAAACAGTCGCCGTTATTGGTGCGCAGATCCGTTTTTGTATCAGCGGAACGGGCAGTATTATTTGTTCTTTGAGGCATATGACAGGCTAAAGCGTAAGGGTATGCTGGGGTATCGCACCGTATCTAAAGACGGCTGTGGCAAAATTCAAGTGTTTTACGAGAGCACTGGACACCTGTCTTATCCATTCCTGTTCGAAAAAGAGGGCGAATTATATATTATACCGGAATCCAGCGCGGAGAAAGAGCTGTTTTTGCTGCGCTGTGTATCTTTCCCGGATCAGTGGGTGAAGGAACGAGTGCTGCTGCAAGAATCCCTTGCCGACACCACGCGCCTTGTGTTTTCCGGTGGTACATTCTATCTCAGTGAGCAAGTAGATGATACCCGCATCTTTGATCGCCTGGATTTGTTTTATGAAGACGGTGCGGGTCGTCTTTGTCCCTGTGCGGCCAATCCGGTAAAACGCGATCTGACGACCGCCCGCTGTGCCGGTGCCTGCTTTCAGCAGAACGATCAGTGGCTTCGGCCCTCCCAGGATTGCGGTGAGACTTATGGCGGTAAGTTGAATTTTAACCGTATAGATGATTTGACAGACGATGGCTATGTGGAAACCTGTATAAGAACCCTCTCCGTTTCTGACATACAGACAAACAGCAGCGAGGTGTTTAGCGGTATTCACACTTACAACGCTTGCGGGCCAGTGGAAGTGGTCGATCTAAAATTGCCGTCCTGTTTCCATCTGCTTAATTTGATTGGTGCTGTGTGGAAGCGTATAAGGAGGAAAAGCGGATGAACAAAGTTGCTTTGATTTCCCTGTACTTTGGCAAGTTTCCTGCAAATTTCGGCTTGTGGCTCAAGAGCGCGGCGCGTAATGCGGATATTGATTTTCTTTTGTATGGAGACTGTGATGTTTCCGCTTATTTGCCGCTTCCGCCCAATGTTAAGTGCATTTCCTATACCTTTGAGCAAATGAAAGCCAAAATCCAAAGCAAGTTTGACTTTACCATTGAGCTGTCCAGACCTTACAAACTCTGCGATTACAAGCCCATCTACGGTTATCTGTTTGAAGAGGATTTAGCAGGGTATGACTATTGGGGCCATATTGACCTTGATACCATTTTGGGCGATTTGCGTGCTTACTTCCCCAAGGAAGCCTATGAAAAGGTGTACCAGTTCGGTCATCTGACGATGTATCGGAATACACCGGAGAACAACCGGCGGTTTATGGCTGATGTAGGGCAGGACTACAGAAAGTCATTTACCACTTCGTTTATCACTGTGTTTGACGAACTTCCGGGTATGAAGAAGAAATACGATCTGTTGGGTATTCCTCAGTACAGCGGACACGATTTTGCAGATATTGCCCGGCGGCGTAAAAATTTTACCCTAAACAGCGAGATCTGCCGCAAAAACTACAAGTACCAGATCTTTTACTATCAGGACGGGCGCGTGTTTCGGGATTATTTGGATAAGGGCACAATGCACACGGACGAATTTAATTATATCCACTTTTCCAAACGCCAAATGCCGGACCATACCGGCGGAAGTTCGGCGTACTACATTACCCGGTTTGGCTGTGTGCCCAAGACCGGCGCCACTACGCCGGAGATCATTCAGAAATATAACCGGCCGACCCCGGTGCAAAACCTGTTTTGTGCCATAGACACGCAGGTGATCCGCCGGATCAAACGCTATTCAAAACTGATATATTACAAAGTTATTGGAAGGTGATCGTGTTGAAATACTCCGTGATTGTACCGGTTTACAATACAGAAAAATACCTTGATCGTTGCATTTCAAGCATTGTATCCCAATCGTTCGAAGATTATGAATTGATATTGGTTGATGATGGTTCTCAGGATGGGTGCCCTGGTATCTGTGATAATTGGGCTCGAAAAAACGAACATATAACGGTGATTCATCAAGAGAATGGAGGCCGTCCTGTTGCTCGTAATTCCGGGTTGGATGTGGCTATCGGAGACTATGTGTTGTTTGTTGACAGCGACGATTATGTAACAGAGGACTATTTTGAAAAGTTTGAACGAGTGAATTTGCCTTCCGGTTGGTTGATTTATACCGATTGTGCTGTAGATAAAAAGGGTAAGCGTCAGCGGATGATTCGTAACATTGACGAAACGTGTGCTTATTTTGATGCATTGAGGTATTTGATTGACTCCAGAACTTTAAATGGCGCATATCCAAAAAAATACAGTCGAAAACTAATAGAAAAATACCATATTCGATTTGAAGATATGGTTCCAGCAGAAGATTTTATTTTTTCGCTTCGCTATGTATTACATTGTAAAGAATTGTTGGCTTACAATGAAGCAATTTATATGTGCGATAAAAGTAACGAGAATTCGATTACGCGGTCACGAAAATACGGGCTCATTGATGTCTATCCGAGAATCTTTGACCGTGCGTTCGATTTAGTTGAAAATTCGGATCTTTCTTCCGTAGAAAAGGATACCATTTATCGTAGTTTGGATAAATTGCATACAGACAGCTTTGCTACTTGTGTAATGGAAGAACTTAAGGATACAGAGGCCACACAAGGAAAAATTCTTAAAAGGATACGCGCGTTGTGTTCCAAATTCTATAGTCAATATCCAGATGTGTACGGATATAAAACGCTTACCCATTTTTGCATTCGATTTTGTATTCGCTATAGATTGGCCCTCCCTTTGTTTTATTTTGGAAAGCTGTATATGAACACTCGAAAATAATCTGCCTGATTGGTTGTGGTGCGTATGAAACAGAAACTTGTCAACTACTGGAAAAGATCAGCTCTGTTTAAGTGAATTACAAATATAGTGAATTCACATTTTCGGCGGCGTTGTCATAATAAAGATTTTACATTATTGACACCGAACTGTATGGCGGGTTTGATTTATTACCGATTGGGTATGCGCTTTTGCTCTCCAACAATTGATACAAGTATGCCAACGGAGGACTTTATTAAGTTTTTGACAGATTTGGACTACTATTTGGCGCAGGATTTACAGGAATGGGTGGACGATACGGTGGATTACCCTGCGGGTATTATACGCGGGCGCACCCCGGAGGACGATGTACGGGTAAACTTTGTGCATTACTCCTCCTTTGCCGCCGGCCGGGAAAAGTGGAATACCCGTAAAAAGCGCATTGATCCCAATAACTTGTATGTGATTTTGTGCGATATTGACGATATTTATGAGAAGGATTACCACCGCAATGAACCAAGAGAAAAAAGTATTGATCGTAAATGAGCCATTGCAATACGGCGGCTCGGATATTGTAGCCGTGCGGTTGCAGCAGGGATTGAATACAGAAGAATTTGACTGCACCTATTGTTTGCGATATGAAGAACCGGGTCCCATGGAGTCTGAGATCGCTGCCACCGGTGTGCGTATTTTGCACCAGCCGGACGATCAGCTTTCCTACCGGCGCAGCTATCGTTATTACAAAGCGTTGTTTGCAAAGGAGCAGTTTAACATTGTGCACTGCCACCTGCCTTTTTACAGCGGCATTGTGCTTGCAGCAGCAAAGCGGGCGGGCATTCCCAAGCGGGTGGCACATGCGCATTTTTCGCGGCCGCTGGAATATGCCCATTCGCCCATAAGTCGGCTTGTTGCCAACTTGTACCGTTGGGTTATGCGCCATGTGGTCAGCGCCACTGCAACGGATATTATTGGGTGCAGTCAGGCGGCAGGCGAATATTTGGCAGGCAAGCGTGGCTTTGCCAAAAAAGGTGTGGTGCTCAATAACGGCATTGACTCGGAAAAGTATCGCTTGTCCGATACAAAGCGCGCTGCCGTGCGCCGTGCGTTAGGTGTAGAGGACCAAATCGTTTTGGGCCATATCGGACAGATGTATTATGTAAAAAATCATCGGTATTTGTTAGAAGTATTTGCCGCATTTCACAAAAAACACAAGAACAGTGTATTGCTTCTTATTAGTGATGGTCCGGATCGTTTGTATTTGGAACAGCTAACGCGAAATTTGAAGATAGAAGACAGCGTGCAGTTCTTAGGTTTTCGCACAGATATACCGGAGCTGCTGATGGCCATGGACTGCTTTGTGTTCCCGTCTATTCACGAGGGCTTCCCACTGACACTGATCGAAGCGCAGGCGGCGCAGCTGCCCTGTGTGGTGTCAGATACCATTACGCCTACAGTGAAGCTTACCGAGGCGTTGCAGTTTGCTTCTATTGAGGCGCAGCCGGAAGAATGGGTAAAAAAAATTGAAACGGCGTTGCGTATCGATCGCCACTCCATTTCCCGCGATCGGGTGGTCGAGGATTTTGATATTGCCCGGGTGTGCAAAAAATTGGAGCAAATTTATTTGCGTAAATAAGAAAAGTAAAAAGAGGATTTCATGTTAGGATTATCTGCACTTACATGGTTTGTGATCATTGTTGCAGGCTATGCGCTGCTGCTTTTGATTTTGCCAAGAGAATATATGTGGATCCCGTTTGTTGCGGTTGTGGTGGCCATGACGGTTTTGGCCTATCACATTGTGCCGGATGAAACGGACGATCTGTATCGCTATTACGGTATGCTGGATATTATGCGAGAGCAGGGGAAGGCCGGGTTGGACTATATCGTCAATCTGAACTGGTACAACTGGAAGACATACATTACATTTCGCTATTATTTCTATTTCCTCAGCTTTTTTCCCAACAACCGCTATGTGGCTGCGGTGACCATGTTTATCGTTTATGCCTTAATGTTCCTGGTGATGTACAAAGCAGCCCAGCGCTATCAGGTGAGCAAAGGCTATGTGCTGCTGGGTACACTGTTTTTTCTGTCTACCTACTGGTTTTATGATACAGCGTCCGGCATTCGTAACGGACTGGCCTTTGCCATTGTGATCGCCTGCGCTTATTATCATTTGGCAGAAAAGCGCAATATCATCCTGTGCCTGTTTGGTTATGTGGCGGCGTGTCTGCTCCATTCCTCACCGATTTTGCCGGTGGCGTTGGTGTTGTTGACCTTATTGACCATGAAGTTTAACAGCAAGTTTATCAATGTGGTTATGATCTTGGGACTGGCTGTTGGTGGTGCGTTTATCCAATTTATTGCTGAAAAATCAGACAATGAATTCATACTTTCTATTGCTGAAAAGTCTGAAAATAATACAGAAGCAGTACGACTAAATACAAGTACAGGCTTTTTGGTTAATATCGTTACCTTAGTAATTGTGCTGCTCGTGATTTGGTACTTCTCTGTCTATTTTGTGCGGGATAAAGAGACAGATCCCATCTATCGCTTTTATCGCTACTGCTCCACCACTGCGTTTTTCATGATCGGCTGTCTGTTCAGTTCCCTGATCTTTTTGCGCTTTGCACGCTGGATCCTGCCGATCATGGGCGCTGTGCTCTTTATGGTGGGTATGCAAAAGCAAGCGGATTTTGTGAAGAAGCAACCGCCTAATTTTATTTACACCGGTGAGAAGAAAATGGTGCTGCGCGTGCGTACCCAAGGCGCCATGCTGCTTGTCTACTTTGCTTATATCTGCGTGCATTTTTTGTATGCTTGCGTAGGCAGTTCATTGATTTGGATGCATTTTTAAGGAGCGTTTATGACCATTAGCGTGATTGTTCCCATATATAAGGTGGAAGCCTATCTTCGCCAGTGCGTGGACAGTATTTTGGCCCAGACTTACACGGACCTAGATGTTGTGCTGGTGGATGACGGCTCAACCGACAACTGCCCGGCCATTTGTGATGCCTATGCCCGACAGGATGCGCGGGTGCAGGTGGTGCATAAGCCCAACGGTGGCCTGATGTCCGCGCGGCAGGCCGGTCTGCGGGTGGCCAAAGGGGATTATGTGGGTTTTGTAGACGGTGACGATTGGATCGAGCCGGATATGTATGCCCGCTTTGCGGCAGCGATTGACCGATATACGCCGGACATGGCTCTTTGCGAGTTCTATTATGCCTTCGCAGACCATAACGAGCCCAGCACCCAGCACTTGCAGCGGGCGTATTATACGAAAGCGCAGTTGGCGCAGGAGATCTATCCCACTATGCTGTACCATGCACCCTATTATTCCTTTGGTATCAACCCCTGCTGTTGGTCCAAGGTGTTTAAAAAGGAGCTGCTGGAGCAGTGCCTGTACCCGGTCACACCGAAGGTGAAGATCGGCGAGGACGCCGCGTTTACTTATCCGTGTCTGCTGGCGGCTGAGAGCCTGGCGTATGTGGACGGCTGTTTGTACCATTATCGCAACAATGCCCAGTCTATGACTAATACATACGATCGCACTTTTTGTGATACGGTGTGGATACCTTTAGAAATACTAGATGCTTGTTTCAAAGGCAATTCAGTAGACTTTTCGGATCAATTTGGAGTCTATGTTTTATATTTATTACAAATGCTTTTTCACAATGAGGGTCATACACCAGGACGGTTTTGCGTACATCGCATTTGGTCTTTGTGTTGTCAGGTCTGCAGCAGAATGAAGCAAGAAAAATGGGTCGATAAAGTGCAGACCAGTGAGCTGCCGAAGCACATTCAACTTCTTGCATTTTGTTTGAAGCATAGTTGCCAAATAGTGCTGGTATTTTATAATTATTTGTTGTATAAAAAGGAAAGACGGAAAGTTTAGTATGATTCATGTTTTGGTATCTTTTGATGCAAATTATATGCAGCATACGCAAGTCATGTTATATTCACTTTGCAAACACACCAAGGAGTCGGTTGAAGTGTGGTTGCTTAATCTTAAATTGACTGATGAACAATGTGCTGCCTGTAAGCGCTTTATAGAAAGAAAGTGCGGAGCAGAACTGAAAATCATCGATATGGATCCTTCAATGTTTCGTGGTATGCCTACTTGTGGTTTTTCAATTGAGTGCTATTCAAGAATTATGGCGCTAAATGTTTTGCCGAAGGAACTGTCGAGAGTATTGTGGCTGGATGGCGATATTATCGTCAATAATGATGTGGCGCCATTTTATCATCAAGAATTGGGCGATAAATATTGCGTGGCGTGCAAGGATAATTGGGCAGATACCGAACATATTAAGACGCATCAGGTTGCATTAGGTATTCCTAATGCGCATGAGTATTTTAATTCAGGCGTTTTGCTGTTAAATTTGGAAATATTGCGTCGTAATATCACACTTGACGATATTCAATCTGCTTTTGTAAAGTTGAAAGATGCCATACATTTTCCGGATCAGGATATATTAAATTACTTATATACAGGACATGTAAAATACGCGGACAATCTCCTTTATAATTGCCAGCGATTTGGCAAGAAAGAAGAAGAAAAGCAAGTGCAGTACGATCAGGTCGTTATATTGCACTATACAGGGATCCGCAAGCCCTGGGATATTCGCTTTTTGGACAAGCGAGCGAAATATTATTGGAAAATGTATGTGCAATGTGGGGGAATAGGTCATGTACTGCATTGTGCCGCATTTTATATTGGCGGTGGTTTGTTTTCGTTAGCCGATAGTTTTATGCGAACTTGTTGTCGTGGACTTTATGATAAAATTAGAGGAAAAGTTTTAGGTGAGTAAATGGATTGGCTTGTAAGTATTATCGTACCAATTTACAAAGTGGAGCCGTATTTGGATCAATGCGTGCAAAGCATCGTGGACCAGACCTATGAGAATTTGGAAATCATCTTGGTAGATGACGGCTCGCCGGATAATTGTCCGGCCATGTGCGACGCATGGGCAGAGAAGGATAGCCGCATTCGCGTAATACATAAAGAAAATGGCGGTTTTTCATCGGCACGCAACGCGGGACTGGACGCGGCAACTGGTGATTACATACAGTTTGTGGACAGCGACGACTGGATTTTGCCGGATATGACTGCTGCGCTTGTGTCCTGCGCCGTTAAGGAGAACGCAGATGTTGTGCGCTGCGGTTATTGCGAGAACGTGGACGGCGATACGCAAGAGATCTGTACCAATTCGCAGACATACTGCCCGGAGTACAACAAACTGGTTATTGACATTATGAACGATGGGCTGATGAGCGGCGCCGTGTGGAACAAATTGTATAAGCGCAGTGTGCTGAACGGTATGTGCTTTCGCCCCGGATATTCCGAGGATATTTTATTCAATTACTGTGTGATCCAAAAGAAGCCGAAGATGGTTTATATGACCGGCACTTACTATGTTTATCGGGTGAACCGGGCGTCTGTGACCAATTCTGTGTTCCGGCCGACAGCGTTCTCTATTATTGAAGTGAAAAAACAGATCATGGGTGAGCAGACCGATGGACAAGTTCATCCCTATTGCCTGAAAGGCTATTTGAATTCCGCCATGATCGTGATGAACAATATGCTTAGCAGCGGGCGGTGCCTGGAGTATTATCCTGGTCTGCGGGCGGAAATCTTGAAGTATAAATGGACGGTGTGGCGCTCCTCTTTGTACGGGGCGAGAGACAAGGCAAAAATGCTGTTGCTGGCCCTGTCGGCCAAACTCTATCACAAGGCTATGCCTAAAAAGTAGGTGACTGTATGCAAAAGCACGCATATATGATTATCGCGCACAATGAATTTGACCTGCTGGAGATCTTGGTGCGACTTTTGGATGATCCGCGAAATGATATTTATGTTCATATAGATGCTAAGGTCAAGGACTTCGATTTTAAGTCCTTTCAGGCGCTGACACAGTATTCCAGGTTGCGGTTTACGCCGCGCCGAATATCCGCGACCTGGGGCGATTTTTCGTTAGTAAATACAGAGTTGCTCCTTCTACAAACAGCAGTGGCAGGGGAGGATCCGGCGCAGCCCTATGCCTATTACCATTTGATCTCCGGCGTGGATCTGCCTATTAAATCTAATGATGATATTCACGCTTTTTTTGAGAAAAATGCTGGGAAAGAGTTTGTACATTTTTCCGAAAATGAGCCGAATTCGGCTTTTGCTGCAAGGATTCGCTATTATCATTTGTTTCGTAAAAAGCGGAATTTCTTTACCAAGATACTTGCACAAATTGCTTTTCGGTTGCAAGTTTTGTTTCGTGTAGATCGGCTGAAAGGACAGAATCTGGTTGTACAAAAAGGCACCAATTGGTTTAGCATTACCGGGGACTTTGCTAAGTATATTGTCAGTCAGGCGGACCGGGTTGAACAGCTGTTTGCCTATTGCTACTGCGGGGACGAAGTGTTCGTGCAGACCATGTTGGTGAATTCGCCCTTTGCCGCCAACTTATATATGCCGAATTGCAATAACGACCAAATGGCTTGCGCGCGGCTGATCGACTGGGAGCGGGGAAATCCGTATGTGTTTCGTATGGCAGACTATGATGAGATTATGCAATCTCCGGCTATGTTTGCCCGCAAGTTTAGTATGCAGGCGGATTCGGAAATTGTAAAAGCAATACAGGCTGCGTTATGTAATAGAAAAGGAAATATTGTTTGTGAAGAGTGAGCAGTGGAAATGGGTGGATATAGCTAAGGGTATTGGTATCATTCTTGTGTTTTTAGGACATTTCAATATCCCGGATACATTGAGAGCGGAAATATACACTTTCCATATGCCTTTATTTTTCTTTTTGTCCGGTGTTGTTTTTAATGGCGATAAACCGATAAATCGTTTCTTAGGTGATGAAGCAAAGCGAATGATCGTGCCTTACTATTGTTGGGCGTTCTTTTATTTTGTTTTGTTCAAGCTGCTTGTGCAGATCGTACGCGGACAAAGTGTCAATATTGGCAAAGATGTATATACGTATCTGACCATGGGAAGAAAAGATACGATATGGTTTTTCGTGCAGGTGATGGCATATATATATTTGCGATGGGTCAAAAATAACAAAGCGTTGTTTATGTTCTTTGCGTTGTTGCTCTTTTCAATCTGCTATTTGTTTTTTACCGGCGCGGGCTTTGCAATTTTTGGATAAATGCAGATGCGGCAATGATGGCACTGCCTTTCTTTGCATTGGGGTACAATTATCGTTATTACAGAACAGATATCGAAGCAAAATTACTGCATGGCGGTTGGGCATACTGGCTTTTGTGTATTACGCTTTTCTTAGCAAATATAGGTTTGGGATATTTGAATTATCATCTTACCGGTGTGCAGGTGGATATGTTTCACAACAGCTATGGAAATCCATTTTTGATGTTGCTGTCGGCTTGTAGTGGTATAGCGGCTGTGGTGCTGTTATCCTATCGGCTAAATGTGCGGTGGATTGCATACGTTGGTAAAAATTCTATGATTTATTTTGTAGCGCACCAAAGATTTTATACAGTAGTCGATCCGTATGTACTGCGCATATTGGGTATTTATATTAAAAATACACTACTATTGCAATGGATCAATGCTGTGGTGATGGTGATTGCTTCTATTTTGCTCTTTAGCTTGATTAATGCGGTTTTGTCGCATATTCCGGCTATGGCATTTATGTTTGGAATTAAGCCGAACAGATCCTCTAAATGATAAAGGGGTCAGAAGAAAGATTGTTGTTACAAATGAGGTTGAATATGAATGAAGCGCCGTTGAACTCGGCGATCGTGTCGGTTTATAAAGTAGAACAGTATTTGGATCGATGTGTGCAGAGCATTGTGGACCAAACCTACAAAAATTTAGAAATCATTTTGGTGGATGACGGCTCACCGGACGATTGCCCGGACATGTGCGACGATTGGGCGGCGAAAGACAGCCGTATTCGCGTAATCCACAAAGAAAACGGAGGTGTTGCGTCTGCGAGAAATGTCGGTCTTGATAATGCGGTTGGACAATATATTAGTTTTGTTGATTCGGATGATTGGATTGATTCGACGATGATAGCGGAGTTGGTTCCTTGCGCTGCCGAGTATCATACAGATGTAACCGGAATGCTTTATCGCATTGTTTATTCAAATGGCTGGAAGACGGATGTGCGTATTGCGGATGATGTACCTGATATCATCTATTCCACACACTGCATGGAATCTTTTTATGAATGCAACAAAGCTTTGCTGTTTTCGTATGCAAAACTTTATAAAACAAAGCTAATCAAGGACAATGAAATCCGTTTCTCTAATTTTCAAATTGCAGAAGATACATTGTTTTGCTTTGATGTAATGCGCTGTGCAAAAAGTTTTGTGTTGAGCACAAACAAACACCTTTACAACTACTATCAGAATTCTGACAGTATAACGCATGTTATAGCGGACAATGGACAGAATTGGGTGGATAATGTATATAGTGGCGTAATTATGCTGCAAAAGACAACAGGAACGAGCTTTCAAAAAGCAGCAGGTGCAGTGTTGGTACGGATGATATTATGTTCTGTTTCAAATTTAGTAAAGGCTGGTTTATCCGACTCGTATGCAATGACGTGTATAGGGAATTCTGTAAAAGAAAACAAAAAGGCGCTCACAGGTATCACGCTTGACGGACAGGAGAAGTACTTGTGGCTGTTCTATTTTCGGTTTCCGCATTTGTATTGTAAGTTGCTGCATTTCTACCACTTTTTACGGAAAAATCTACATTAAGGATTAATTGAGGATGAATAATAAACGAAAAGACAAGGTCGGAATTGCCACAATTGTTGGCCAAGCGAACTATGGAAATCGATTGCAGAATTATGCACTGGATTCTGTTTTGCGCAATCTTGGCTTTGATACGGTGACTTTTAATGATCCGCTTCAAGTGTCCTTTTCAATAAAACATTGGGCCAAACAGGAAGTAAAGCGCATTTTTGGATTGCGGGATGGCTATAGGCTGCGGCGCTTTCGACAGTTTGGGAAATGGGATAAACGCCATCTGCAGTGGCAGGACTATCACCGGGCGAGTGATTGCGATTATGTAGTGCTTGGTTCCGATCAAATTTGGAACCCTGATTTTTGGTTCGTGCGTGAAGCGCTGGACTTTTATTTTGGCACATTCGCTGAACCGCAAAAACGGATCGCCTATGCGGCCAGTATTGGGGTGGATCAAATCCCAAAAGAATTAGAGGACAAGTATATACAAGAATTATCGGCACTTAAATCTATTTCTGTTCGAGAAACACAGGGCGCACAAATCATACAGAATCTAACCGGTCGATCTGTCCCTGTGGTGCTGGATCCGACGATGTTGCTGACAGAACAGGCGTGGACAGCACTGGAAAAGAAGCCGAACTATAAGGTGAAAAAGCAATTTTTATTGACTTATTTCTTAGGTGCGCTTTCTACAGAACGGCAAGCGTTTATTCAAAACATTGCAGACAAGTACGATTTGCAATGGATCGCTTTAGATAGCGAATGGGTGGATAAGCCTCAAAATTTGGCACACTATATGACCACGCCGGATGAATTTATTTGGCTGGTGCATCACTGCCGGTTGATGCTGACGGATTCGTTCCACGGCAGTGTGTTTTCTATACTCTTTGGCAAGCCGTTTCGCAGCTTTACAAGAGAAGACAACAACTTAGATATGGGGAGCAGGCTTGATACTCTTTTTGGCAGCCTCGGCATTGGCGACTGGTGCCGCGGCTCCGTGCAGGAGGACCCGGACCACATTTTCTATAAAGACTATGCTTCCGTTCCGGCGGCTTTGGAGCGGGAGCGGCAATTTGCGCTGGATTATTTGAAGAACGCATTGGAGATTCATGAGTAACGACAGCAGAACGAAAAACGCGGCGCGGAATTTGTTTTTTGGCACGATAACGCGAATTTACAACTTAATCATTCCGTTTTTAATGCGCACGGCCATGATCTATTGGCTGGGTATGGAGTATGTGGGGCTGAACAGTCTGTTCACCTCTATTTTGTCCGTGCTGAATTTGGCAGAACTGGGCGTCGGTTCGGCCATGACTTTCAGTATGTACAAGCCCATTGCTGAACAGGACACCACCCGCATTTGCGCCCTGATGCGGCTCTATAAGATTTATTACCGTATTGTGGGGGCTGTAATCTTAGTGGCCGGTTTAGTGATTGTTCCGGCGCTGCCCATGTTGGTGAAGAAAGACCTGCCGCCAAATGTGAATCTGTATGTGCTGTATTTGATCAATTTGCTGACTACGGTAGTTAGTTATTGGCTGTTTGCATATAAAAACTGTCTGCTGTTTGCCCATCAGCGTAATGATATCGGCGACAAGATCGGCTATGTTATCAATACGGTGAAATACGGCGTGCAGTTGGCGGTGCTGTACTTTATGCGGGACTATTATGCTTATATTATTGTTGCGTTGTTGTCCGGCGTGGTGAGTAATATTGTAACCGCTATTGTGGTGGACAAGTTATATCCCCAGTACAAGGCCATGGGTAAGCTGCCGAAGGAAGATGTGCAGATCATCAACAAGCGGATTAAAGATCTGTTTACTTCAAAGATCGGCAGCGTGGTTTACGATTCTGCGGACACGCTTGTAATTTCCGCATTTTTAGGCCTGACGGCGCTTGCAAAATATCAAAACTACTTTTTTGTAATGAATACCATTTTTGGCTTTGTGACCCTGATCACCAGTTCCAGCTTGGCGGGGATCGGTAACAGCTTGGTAACCGAGAGTGAGGAGAAAAACTATAAGGATCTGCGGAAATTTACTTTTCTGCTGTCCTGGCTGTCGGCTTTTTGCATTTGCTGTTTTGCCTGTCTGTATCAGCCGTTTATGACCCTGTGGGTGGGCA
>OCRP01001037.1_pt1 | contig 17352 bp, 17 predicted proteins | sample 1538871 | NCBI WGS metagenome assembly OCRP01 (sample SAMN04571731, study PRJEB22368) | human gut metagenome | biome: human gut; material: stool | host: Homo sapiens | place: Luxembourg | collected 2012-09-20 | reverse complement strand
AAAACACTGCCGAACCTGTCGAACAAACATTGAAGCAAAACAGTCGAGGATCTCCACGGCATGCGGCACCTGACGTGCGGCGGCCTTCTTGTAGCCCGCGAACGCATCCATCGCGACCGCCTCCACCTTCTCGCAGAACGACTGCGGGCGCTCGGCGAGCCATTGGGCGAACGCCTTCTCGCTTCCGCCCTCGACCACGTCGAGCAGTCAGGCCGGCCGACCATGCCTACGCGGGGTGAGGTCCACGATGACGGTCACGTACCGGCCGCCCGTACGGGTGTGCCGCCACACGTGCCCGTCCACGCCGATCGCCTCCACGCCGTCCAGCCAGCGCAGGTCGGCGGCCAGCACGTCCGCGCCCTTCTCCAGCACGGCCCGGTTCAACACGCCCCACGAGCAGTGCAGGTCACGGGCGCATGCGAGCACGCTCTTCGACTTGAGCACGACCTCGGCAACGGCCCACCACACGGCCGCGTCCGTCAAACGTCTGCCCTCGTCGGCCATATGGGTCAGGTCGTCGGTCCACGAGCGGGCGCATGCCATACACTCGTACCGTCTGACCCGCACCAGCAGGTGCACGGCGTGCTGGCCGACGGGCATGTGCACGAACCGCCGCCGCCACGAGGAGCGAACCCGGCCCATGCCCCCGCATTCCCGGCAATACCGGACGGTCCCGTCCACCGGCTCGCAGCCGATCAGCCACACTCCGGCACACGAACCCGCGGTCACGTGCCTTTGCGAGACGGGATTCAAACGCAGCCTATCCAAGCCAAGCAAGACCCGACCATCGAACACGCTAGACTCAATACCAAGCCGCGCGGTTTCATTCACTTTTTTCAATCACACACCGAATCAAACCGCACGGCCCATACACACCAAAATGCGAAGAGCCGATTACGACCCCGAGCGGAGCGACTCTGCTGATGCGTGACTGAGCCGCACAACGAGTTGGAATGAATAGGAGAGGATTGGGAAGAGTGCGTATGGTAACTATGCCCGATACCGGTGCCGTCATGGTCGTGGATGACGACAAGACCGTTGCAGGTTCCGCGCACACCGCGCCTGACACCCAACGACGCTGGGTGTTCGTTGATGTGCTCAACGTGGTGGCGTGTCTCGCGGTGATTCTGCTGCACGTGTCGTTGAACGCGTTCTCGCCTGAGCCATCCCGCACGTGGGTGGAGGCGGTCGCGTTCCAGGCGGTCGGCATCTTCGCCGTTCCCGTGTACTTCATGATCAGCGGTATGAACCTGCTCGGCTATCAGCGGCGATACTCCACGAGGACGTTCTTCCGGAAGCGCCTGTGGCGTGTGGGCAAGGCGCTGGTGTTGGCGAGTCTTGTCTGCTACCTGCTGTTCGGATTGTTCCCATCCGCGTTCGGCACGCAGGCCGTCGCCGATTCGTTCGGGCCCGTGGATTTCGTGAAGCGCTTCCTCGCGGATGACATCAACAGCTTCTACTGGTTCCTGTACTCAATCATCTACCTGTACATGATCACGCCGCTGCTGTCGTTGGCGGCCGACGACAAACGACTCATGCAATATCTCATCGTGGTGGACTTCGCCATCGCGTGGGGAGTGCCGCTGCTGGAACGGTTGGGCGTGGCCGAGCGGTATCTCGAATCGTTGCTGCATTGGCCGTTGTACATGTCGCAGGACATGCTGTACTTCCTGCTCGGCTACTATCTCATCCATCATGTCGAATGGCGTGTTCCGGCGTGGGTGTGGCTGCTGGTCGCCGGTGCCGCCGCGGCGGTGATGTTCGGCACGGCGTTGTGGACGAACGGGTATTTCAGCGGCGGACTGTCTGGCGAATACCATAACTATGCGGTCAACGGTTCGCCGGTGCGCGTGGTGGAGTCCGTGGCCGTGTTCATGCTGTTGCGTGAATGCGAGCCGCGCCTGCGCGCGGTGCCGGAACGTGCACGCGGATTGATCCGCGTACTGTCCGGCGCGGTACTGGGCGTATACCTGTTCCACCTGCCGGTCATCAACTGGCTGACGGCGAACGTGCACGGTGCATTCGGCGACGCGCTCGCCCGGTACCCGCTGCTGCGGCTCGTCGTGATCTACGCGGTGACGGTGGTCATCGTGATCGCGGTGAAGCGGCTTATCGCAGTGGCGCGTAACGCGATTCGCCGCTGAGACTCGTATGCGTTGGCGTTTAGTGCCGTGCGCTATGTTGACGATGCTGACGGCGCTGACGATGCTAACGGCTGATGCGCGGCACCGCAACGGTGGCGACGATGGCGATGATCGACAGCGCGGACACCGCTTCCGCGATACGCCACGAGACGGGCTCCACATAGGCGATGCGCTCGTCGCCGGAATACGACTTATGGGGCGCTATTGCTGTTTTCGTGGGTGGGTTTCTCCGTTGAGTTGTTGAGGGAGTAAGAGAAGAGCGCTTTCCGGGTAGGATGTTTTCGACCAAGATAAACAAACAACCGCAAAGCGCCTGATGAACAGGATATTCAACCGGCTTCTCAACGTCAAAAACACGGTGGTCGAGGACGCGTGCATCGTCGACTCGCCATTGCGCCCCGGACCCGTCCTCGAGGTCCATGTGCGCCCACGTGCGGGGGCATGCTCCGATGCTCCCGCTGCGGAAGGAGGCGCCGCGGGTATGACCAGGGCGGCGGCGTGCGGAGCTGGTGTGGCCAGGATTTCGGCTGCTGGAGGGGTCAAATTGGTCGCCGCCATGCCGCGCGTGGACTGCCCGAAGTGCGGCGTCGTGGTCGCCCGGGTGCCGTGGGCGGAACCGGGCAGCCGGTTCACCAAGGATTTCGAGGCGGAGTGCGCGTGGCTGATGACGGTCGCGAACCAGAGGACGGTCAGCGGTTCCCTTCATGTGTCGTGGAGGACCGCCGGCGCCGTCGCCCATCGGGTCGCGGAACGCGTCAAGGCGTCGATGCCCTCGCCGTTCGACGGACTGCACGCGATCGGCGTGGACGAGACCAGCCACAGGAAGGGCCACACGTACCTGACCGTGGTCGTCGACCATGAGCGGCATCGGGTGACATGGGATCACGACGGGTACGGCAGGGACGTGTTCGGCCTGTTCTTCCAGGCGTTGACGCCCGAACAGCGCGCCTCCATCAGGCTGGTCACCGGGGACGGGGCCCGGTGGATCGACTCATGCGTCGACCGGTGGTGTCCGAACGTCGAACGCGTGCTCGACGGGTTCCACATCGTCAGCTGGATGAGCGACGCGCTCGACAAGGTCCGCAAACGCCTGTGGAACCAGGCGCGCCGCGATGGCGACGAGAAATCCGTCAAGCGCATGCGCGGCGTCAAATACGCCGTGTTGAAGAACCCCGGCGACCTGACCGACAGACAGTCCGAGGCCTTCGGGAACCTGCAGGACACGGACCCCAAGGGCCAGCTCTACCGCGCATGGCAACTCAAGGAACTATTGAGGACCCTGCTCAAGCACCCGCTCGAACAGGCCCGGGCCGAACTGAACCACTGGGTGTTCCGGGCGTCCCACAGCCGCATCCCCGAGATCGTCGAACTCGCGAAGAAAATCCGACGCCGCCGGCCGGACATCCTGCGCACGATCCAGCTGGGCTACTCCAACGCCAGGCTCGAGGCCTTCAACAACAGAATCAAGGCACCATCCGCATGGCCTACGGCTTCCACCACGTCAGCAACCTCATCGCCCTCGTCGTGCTCCGCTGCGGCGGACTCGACATCCGACTACCACAACCCACGATCTAACCCACGAAAACAACAGAAGCCTCGCTTCTGCTGGATTTGCGGTCCGTTGCCGTCTGCTTTCGTTCCCAGCAGACTCACGCCGATCATGGCCACGCCCATCACCAGCATCGAGAACGCGTAGCGAGTGGGAGACGAATGGTCGTTCTGCAATTGGATGGTCACCGGGCATAGGAACAGGAACGCCATGACCAGCCAATACGGCACGAACCGCATGACATCATCGCGTCTAAGATTCCGGCGTATCAACGCGTACAGCAGGTAAACGGGAACAATCAGCGCCCACACCGTGAGGTACATGAGCACGTTGACGATTGGAATGTCCTGCAACACGCGAACCAGCCCCTTGACCGCCGCCTGCGCCCTGCTCGGCTCCACATTGGGCATGAGCTTGCCGAACGTCGTGGGATTCAACGCGTTCGAGGTAAGCGGCTGGTACTGCAGGGCGATCTCCGGGTACGGCGCCTGCGGCTCCACATTGTTCGCCGGCGCGCCGTTGAACGCGAGCCAACCCGATTCCACGCTGATGAACGCCTGCACGTACGCACGCGGATGCTTCAGCCCAATGGACAGCCACGCCTTCGCGAAATCGACGACGCTGCCCGTGTCCTTGATCGCATAACCGGTCACCGGATCCGTGGTGAACGGCACATACTTCTCCCCCATCTCATCCCAGCTCATGGGCAGATACTCGTTGAGCGCCTGCTTCTCCCCATCGATCACATCAGACGGATTCGCATGAGCCACACGGGCCACCATCTGGATAGGAACGACGATGGCGGCCTGACGCTCGCCCGGAACGATGTTCAACCGGGGGAACACGGTCTTCGGCAAGACCACGCTGACGAACGCGAAACAGCCAATCGCCACGGCCACGCAGACCGTCTTGAACCGCGCCTTGTACCGGCCGACCACCAGCAGCAGCAAGGCGACGACCATCACATACATGCCCACGCTTTTCGTGAGCGCCACCAGCAGCAACAGCACGACGAAACCGATGAGGAACCCGGGACGGACGATTCTTGCGAGTTGGGAATCCACGAGCAGCAGATACATGACGAACCATGCGACCAACGCGATCGTGAACGTCGTATCCTTCACGATCGATGCGAACATAATCGGGAACACCGGGAAGAAACAGAACGCGGCCGTGATTCCGGACAGCGGCCCGCGCGCCAATCCACGCCCGCGAAGATACGCGAGCAACGCGCTTACGGCAACGCATGCGAGAAACGCGTGCAACGCCGACAACAGGAATACACCCACCTCGTAATGGCCACTGACCGCATGTCCCAGCCAAATCACCGAACCATAGAAGTACGTGTCGAGGAACGGATGATGATTCCAAATCTGCCCCGGCTCCTGACCGAACACAGCCATACCGAAGAACTGCGCCACCTGGTCGCCCGTATCCCAGTACAGAATCCCCGGATACAACAGAATGACATACGGCACCCAGCACACGAACATGCGTGACGCATCACGCAGCAGGTTCGGCGCATGCAGCACATGCTCGAACCGCACCAACGCACGACGCGGTACGGCGCGCGTCTCCGCTCCGGTCTCGGCGACCGTCTCGACAGTTCCCGCAGACGGCTCCGCTCCCGGTTCACCTGTCCGCTCTACGCACCGTTCCTTGAATCGTTCCTGCAACGAGAACAGCAACGGGAACACCAGTCAGAACACCGCCGCATACACGAGACACTGCACGTACAACGCAGGATCACCGAACGCGACCGCGCCACGCGTGGCGCTGTACCCGCCGACGCCCATCACCAGCCCCAAGCACACCGGCAGCCATATCACACGCCGCGACGACCGCGCCAGCGCAATCACTCTACACACCAACATCTCCTCTCAACACCTCGACTTCGCTGATTCTCATCATCAATCGCCTGCTTGTAGTTCACAACACAACGATCAGTCGTGAGATGTCGCCCAATGTGATGTCCAGAATTTGCCTTTCCTGTCGGTTTCCGCATTCCGCGTCACGAAAATATCCCGCCCGCTCTTCACCAGCCCTTTGGCCTCACGACGCAGGCATTCCCGCAATTGCATCATATAGCGGTTATCGGCCTTGTTCTGAACGTCCACTCTACGTGACGGCTCGACCGTAGCACACACCACGATTCTCGTGCAGGCAAGCGCTTTGCGGCAGAAATCCGTTGTTTCGACATCCTCAGACCGCGTGGCTCCGACCATGAGACACGCCAGCGTATCAAAGCTCTTACTGGCTATGGTCCACGCCAGTTTCGGAGCCTTCGGAGGTTTTTCCGATGGATTGCTATGGGAGTAATCCTTCGCTTCTATCAGATACAACGTCACTTCATCAGGAATGGCGATGATGTCGCATCCTTTGGCGTGAATCGCCTGTGCGCCGGAAAGCTTGGTAAAGAACGGCTTCTTATCGAAATCCGGCATTACAACGCACTCGTCCGGAAACTCATACACGTTGGTATCCTGCTCGAACGTCTGCACCGCAATCACCTGCCGCTCATATCATCCATCGGGGCGCCCATCATTCGTCCAGCAGCAAGGCGGTCTGCTCATATTCCGCCTTCAACGTCTGCAGATGCTCCTCATCGAAATCGTCCAAGGAAGCTCCTTGAGCAATGTCTATCGACGTGCCGGTACGCCGCAATGCCGTATAGCCGATCTGCGCCACGTCGGCATTGTTACGGGACTCATAATCGAACTGACGCAAGAGGAACGCGCTATGCGTGCCCATGAACACCTAGACACCGGCATTGGCAAGCTCGATCACCATCTGTACGATGGCTTTCTGACTGGCCGGATTCAAGTTCGCCTCCGGCTCATCCCAGAACAGGAAGCCGCTATTCAACAGCACGCCAGACTGTACCAAACGGTAAATGGTGGCAAGCTTGCGCAAGCCTTCAGCCACCAACGGCATCTCGAACGTGCCTTCACTTCGATGGAGATAGAACTTGCCGGCGGACTCGTCCACTTTCCCGCCGAGAATACCCATGATAGGCTGCAATGCCTTATCCACATCGCTACCGGGAGTACGACGCAGCGGTGTCCTGCCCAGCAGATTGCACGTATCCCGCCATGTCTCATCGAATGCGATCTGGCGGGAATCGTACAACGACACAAACCCCGGGAAAATCGACATCAGTTCACGGGAAGGAAGAAATACCGGCGTGGATTCCACGCGGGACTCCGGCAAACTGTCGATCTTCACTTCGCTTTTCGAATTCGTGGTGAAACTGAACCGAAGTGGATGCTGCTTGCCGTCATATGTGATGCCGACGACGGCCTTGGACCGCCCACGTTGACGATTCGTCAGTCATCCCAACGAATCCGGAGAAAACACTCCCACGATTTTGGAAGCCAGCTTCTTCTGCAGGTTCGTCTTCGTCAGTTCGGAATCATCAACCGCATCATGCATAACCGCCGTGCATGAGTACAGTAATTTCAACAATTGGGATTTGCCGGTGCCGTTATCTCCCACAATCAGATTGATCGAGGGGGGTGGCGAACGTCAGCTCATAATCATTGTCGAAAGGACCGAACCGATGCACATCCAATTGCGAAATTGCCTCAGTATTCATATACGCATTATAGACCGGCAATCGGTCAACGAGCGGCGATGAAATCAGTCGACCTTATGGGATGTCTCCATACCAGTCAACGCGTATAGTGGGGCGCATGCGTGAAACTGCTGCCCCTTCCGTTGCCGTGTTGCTTCCTTGCTATAACGAGGAGGTAACGATCGGGAGGGTGGTGCGCGACTTCCGAGCGGCGCTGCCGGACGCGGTCGTGTACGTGTACGACAACAACTCCACCGACCGCACAGCCGAAATCGCCGCGGCTGGGGGAGCGGTGGTACGCAAGGAGCCACGCCAAGGCAAGGCAAGGGCAACGTGATCCGCGCCATGTTCGAGGACATCGACGCGGACGTGTACGTGATGGCTGACGGCGACGACACGTACCCGGCCGACGCGGCGCCCGCGATGGTCGCCAAGGTTCTCGAAGGCTACGACATGGTGATCGGCGACCGCCTCTCCTCCACCTATTTCCAGGAAAACAAGCGCCCGTTCCACAACTTCGGCAACCGCCTCGTACGCGGATCCATCAACCACCTGTTCCGTGCGCACGTCACCGACATCATGACCGGCTACCGTGCGTTCAGCTTCACCTTCGTCAAAACCTATCCCGTGCTGTCACGCGGCTTCGAGGTCGAGACCGAGATGACGATCCACTCGCCGAACAACGACCTGCGTCTGTTCGAAATGCCCATCCAGTACCGCGACAGGCCCGAAGGCTCCGTCTCCAAGCTGGACACCGTGGGCGACGGCATCAAGGTGATGAGCACCATCTTCCGCATGATCCGTGAATACAAGCCCCTCCCGTTCTTCGGCGGGCTCGGCCTCATCATCGGCGTCATCGGACTCGCGCTGTGCGGCTTCGTCACCGCGAAATTCGTGCACACCGGCATGGTCGGGCTCCTGCTCATCGTCACCGGCATCATCCTCGACGTGATCGCCAAAAACGACCGCAAGACCTTCCTCGTGGACGCCAACACAATCAGCTACATGCACCGGAATCGTCCTTGACGGTGACGCCGCAGTGTGGAAGACCCCGGGATGCCATGAACTGCACCCCGGGGGTCTTCCGCTTACTGGATGTGCTTGTTGAGTTTGGCGGCGATGCGCTCGGCCGTCCACTGACCGAATACTCTTGTCCCGCCCAACACATACGCGATCGTCGTGTTCCCATCCGACTGGGCGGCAGCCGCCAGCGCAACCGAACGCGCGTCCGCGCCGTTCACCAACGCCAGCACATTGCCCGTCGAACCGGCCAACGCGCCGCCGGCCAACGCATCCGGATAATTCTCTCCAGACGCCAACACCACGCCATCGGCCTTCAGAATCTTCTTGCGCAACGCATAATCCACCACCTCGGCGGACGTGTCATACCGGTTCGCGCCAGCAAGACGAGTCAACGACAACGACTTCAACTGCGATTCCACCTTCACAGGCATCACATTCTCGCCGCCGATCAGCAGCGCCGACTTGAACCCGGCTGCACGCAGCTCCTTCACCATGTCCTTATCCAGACCATCCGTACCCGTCAACACAACCGGAGCCTGCAACCGGTACGCCACCGGCGACGCCGACAACGCATCATACGGGCCTTCGCCGCTCGCCACGATCACGGTATCCGACCACTTCTCGAAACCAAGCTTCCCCGGCGCATCACGCAACACACTCAGCGACGTGTCATATCGGTTCGCGCCGCCAAGTCGACGCACCTCATGCTCCGACACCAGGTCCTTCACCTGCGATGCCAACGACGACGACAACACGCTCTCACTGCCGACCAACACCGCACGCTTCGCGCCCAGCGCTTTGATACGCGCCGCAAGAGCGTCGCTCACCGCATCCGGACGCGACAACAGCACCGGCGCATCCAACGCGCCGGCCAACGCCGAAGCCGACAACGCATCCGGGAACGACTCGCCAGACGCAATCACCACCCAATCCGACTGTTTGAAACCGGTAGCTGCAATCGCATCGGCCGTCTCATATCGAGTCGCACCCGCCAGACGAGACAACCCGCCACGCTTCGACTCCGCGACAGAAGTCTTCCACGACTGCGCGGCCGTACCGTTCCACCCGTACAACTGAACCGCCGTACCGGCCGCGATATTGCCGCCGGTCACATCGATCGCACGACCCGACTTCGCGTTCACCAAACCGACATTGCCGTTCCCCGCGTCACGCAACGACCAACGCTGCGCCAACGAACCATTCGACGGCCACTGCTGGATCCGCGCGCCATTCGTCATGGTACCGGACGCGACCTCCACCAGCTTGCCGGAATTCACGCTGCGAATCTCGACCAGCCCGTTGCCCACACGACTGAAGCGGAACAACTGGGAATCCGCATTCGACCAATCCTGCACCTCAAGCTTCGCGCCATCATCATACGAGCCATCGGCAACGCCGAGCGTCATCGCGCTCTGCCCGGACGAGGCCAAACGCGTCGAACCTTCCGGCATGACGGTCGAAGCGTCGGTAATCACGAACCGCTGCGCCTCCGAATCATTCGGAGCATACAGCTGCACCTGTGTGCCGTCCGCCGTATTGCCGCCGGTCAAATCCAACACCCAATTGCCCAGCACGGACTGGATGTACACGCCGCCCTCGTTCGCCACACGAAGCCACCAGCGCTGCGCGGACGTGTTGTTGCGCGTCCACTGCTGAATCGCGGCACCCACGACGGCGTTGCCGCCCTTCACATCCAACGCAAGCCCCGACGTCACGTTCACGATCTCGTACCCGACTGCAGACGAGCCACCGCGCCCGCGGATGAAGAACCATTCTCGATCAGCAACGACGACTTCAGCCGCTTCACCGCATCGACATAGAACGTGCCCTTGGGCAGCGACAGCTTTTCCAGTCCACGCACGTCATAGCCGGCCTGATACTCCCAGTTACCGAACGCGTTCATATCCACACGGCCGGAAATGCCGTTGATGGAGCCGCCGCTCGTGTACTGCCAGCCGCGGTCGTTGGTGGGGAACGCGGTGTACTGCATGGTGGAGCCATACTGGGCGATCCAACGGGTCTTGCCGTGGATGTTGGAGCTGTTGAGCGCGCTGTTCAGGTAGCTCGTGTACGAGTAGACGCTCAGATTGTTGTAACCGGCCGCCTGCAGTTTGCCGTACCAGGAGTTGACGATGCCGTCGTACACGCTCGGACTCGTCGGGCTCCTGTGCCCCGTGTACGTCCAGTTCTCCAGATCGTAGAACACCGGGTAGCTCAGGTCGCCCGGGTTCACGCCCGCCTGGCGCAGCAGGTTCACCACGTCTGCGCCCTCGGACGCACCGTCGGCCGCACTTTCCGCATACGAGAAGACGTACACGCCAAACGGGATGCCGAGACGCTTGCATTCGCTGATGTTGCGCTTCGCCTGCGCGTCGAAACCATTGCCCCAGCCGTAGCTCAGACGGATGATCGCGCCCTCGACGCCCGCGTTCTTCACCGCCTGCCAGTCAATCGTGTTCTGCCACACGGACACGTCGATCACGCCCTTCGCCTGCTGGGCGAACAGGTTGTTGCGCGCGTCGAAGAACGCCTGCGTACCGTTGTATGTGCCCCAGTGCGCACCGTACTCGTTGTTCTGCAACGCGGCGAGCTTCACCGACGCGTTGGCCGCGCGCGTCTTCGAGGAGACCGCGTTCACGTCACCGCCGTTCGCAGCGACCTTCTCCTTCACATCCGCGGCACTCACCGGAATGAACGACTCACCATCCGTCTTCGCCAACGGATCGGGCTGCTTGCTCTCCGTGCCCACGATCTTCGGATCGGTGACCGTCTCGCCCGTCTCGATGTCCTTCAACTCGCCTTCCGGCGTAGCCGCATATTGCTCGGACACCACCGTCGCGTCATCGGAAATCTCGGCGGACACCTTGTCCGGCAGCTCGGCATCCGGATTGTCCGGCATCGCGTCGGCAGCCGTCTCATCGGCGACCGTCACACCGTTCGCGACCGGACGCGTCGCGGAAGTCGCGGACCGGACGCCGGACGCGTCCGCGTCGGCGTTCACATCCGCGAGTGCGCTGGCCGGAGTGACGCACACCGCGCCCAACATCGCCATCGCCGCGACGGACGCCATCGCCGCAGTCACACCGCGCACCGCGCCGGATGCCGTTGCACGCGCACGCAACGCACGCAGCATGCCCGTCGTATCCATCGCATCCGAGCCGTCGAACCGCTTCTTTTCCACCATGCGTAACTCCTTGACACACCCATCCCGCGCACCCGCACACCGCCACGCGTTCCGATGGTCGACCGGACTCTCACACGCGGGAACAGGCAGGCGCAAACAGGCGTAATCACAACGTTTTCAACCGTGCTCCAGTCTAATGAGCAAGGCGGATAAGACAGACGGAGCGAAGCGGGCAAAATCGGCGGAGCTCCGCCATACATTCCAGCGACGGCATCATCCTATCTTTTGAGAAGATACTTCCTGTTTCTACTGCGCGGCGGCGCAGTGGCGAGAACGAGTCCACGTTTAACGAGCCGGCTCAACGCCTTGCGCGTCGTAGGAAGGCCCTTCCCCGAGCGACGGCCGATTTCGTGGACATCAAGTGGCTTATCCGCCGACAATACGGACAGTATCGCGGATTCCGATGCCGTAAGACCCTTACGGCCCCCACTCGGCTCCTCACCATCGACCTTCTCCGCTAGTGCGTACCGATCAGGGCCGATTTCATCGGCCAGCCTCGCTTGGACCAATCTATGCAAAATCACCCTGATGTCGTCGGAATCCAGATACAGCGCGACATGCAACTGCGGAACCGTCATATCGCCATGCCTCTTCAACAAGAGCAACGCCATACGTTCATGACGAGTCAAGGGGACGCCCACATGATCAAGCCAGTCACGGTTCTCCTGCTGCTCCACGCCGTAGCGTCCAAGAACGACCGTGAACCGATCGGGAGTTGCGCGGAACACAGGTTCCCCCAGTGCACGGGATTTCATCTCGCGAATCACCAGAGGGATGCCGGAGCCACCGCCTTCCACGGTCACATCATTCGCATCGTCATACGGTATCTGATGAAGCAGCTGCATCAACGTCGCATTGCGGCAGCATGACACGCCGCTGCCGATCGTGGCCAGCGTGACCCCACCCCATAATCCGCCAGGATTCGACACCTCCACCCGATCGGGGTAGATGTCCACGGTCACGGATTCTCCGAGGAATTGCGCATCATATTCCCTGTGAACCACGGCATTGGCGACGACCTCGCGCAGCACCTCCTTTGGAATCTCGCTATCGGTACGGGCTCCGACCCCCACGACGAACGTGGGAGCCCGCAGGTTTTTGGCGATGGCCTCCACCGCCTGTTCGATTGCCTCCGGCATATTGCCGTCGCATTGCACACGATCCACGAAACGCGGACCCTCAACCGCCGATTTCTCGACACCCGGATGTGCGACGACGTCAATGATCAGCTTGGGATAGTACTGCTGCGGGTACTGTCCGGCGGCCAACAGTCCCGCAAGACGCACCTCTCCAACCTTGTTCACCATATTCAATCTGGTCATGCGCTCAAGACGAGTATCAGTCCCGCGCAACGCCTTGGAATTACGATGCTCGGCAAGCACCCTGTCCACCGCCTCGGCATTCAGATCGGAGACGTCGGCTTCAGGGACAACCATACGATCCGCGGAACTGGGCGTCAGGGCATGGGTCATTTCGAACACTTCGGTTGGCGACAATCTCAAATCCTTGTTGTCCATACGGCGGTACCCACCGGTTTGCGGCCCTCTCGCCGTAAGATAGCAGGGTTTGTGCTGAATGCCGTTTTCATGGATGTCGATGACCAGGAACGACAAGCCGTTCTGCTCGCATCGGGAAACGTCATACTCCGGAGGATTCGTCAACCGTGCTCCTTGCGGATTGCCATCTCCCATACCATCCATGAACTGCGATGCAATATGGTTGGCGTCGAATCCCGGAACAGGCGAGAAATCCCCGTCCTCGCTGATTCCCAACAACAGCACGCCGCCCTTGGTGTTGGCGAACGCGCTCACACTCTCCCACACGCTGGTGCCGATGGTCCGCGCACAGGATTTCGCCTCGAAACGGGCGTCATCGTTGCCTTGGACACGTAGATGTTCCAGCACCTCGGCGATATCGTCATTCGTCCACATCATCATCCCCCTTGATCAGCTTATTTGTCTTACTTGTTGCGACCACATGGATCCAAGCAGTCGCCTCCAATCGACCCCAAACCCACGTCTGAAATCTCATGATAACGTGAAGATAAATACTCTGTCATGAGCTTATCATGATTGCATCATGATAAGCTCATGACATCAAGAACCGGTTTATGACAAGCGACACGAATACGCATGCCGAACAGCAACAGGAACCTGAACGCAAGCATCAACATGTAAATATCGAAATTGACCGAACCGAGAAAATCACGCACGACATTACGCAAACAGCTAAACTATCTATAGCACATGAGCATGGGCCGGAACCGGGATGAGACGGCTTCGAACTGAGTATGAGGATGGGAAGATGATCTTCGAGACAAACACGCAGAAAGCGGGCATCACGAGCGCCGGTGGCGATGGTTCCGGCGAGCGCGCCGACCGCCGCGACCAGCCGGTCGTGTATTTTGTGCTTCCCTGCTACAACGAGGCGGAAGGGCTCGTGCACACGGCCGACGTGCTGGCCGCCAAAGTCGCACATCTTACCGAAACCGGACGGATCAGCAAACAAAGCCGCATCCTGTTCGTCGACGACGGTTCCAAAGACGACACCTGGAGCATCATCCGCAATCTGCACGAACGCGACGCACACTTGTTCGGCGGCGTAAAGCTCTCCCACAACCGTGGCCATCAGAACGCGCTCCTCGCCGGGCTCATGACCGCGCGCGCCTACGGCTGTGACGCCGCCATCTCCATGGACGCCGACCTGCAGGACGATGTGAACGCGGTCGACGAGTTCATCGACGGATTCTGCAACGGCAACGAGATTGTCTACGGAGTGCGTTCCGCACGCAAGAAGGACACATGGTTCAAGCGCACCACCGCCGAAGCCTTCTACAAGGTGTTCGAGTGGATGGGTGCCGAGACGGTACCCGATCACGCCGATTACCGTCTCATGAGCCGCGAGACGCTCGACGCGCTCAGCGAATACCACGAAGTCAACCTGTTCCTGCGTGGCATCGTGCCCACACTCGGCTACCAGACCAGCAAAGTCTACTACGAGCGCGGCGAACGCGAAGCGGGCGAATCCAAATACCCGTTGAAGAAGATGATCGCCTTCGCGATTCAGGGCATCACCTCGTTCTCCACGAAGCCGCTGAGCTTCGTCACCGGCGCCGGACTGCTGTCTATCCTGGTAGCGATTGGCATGTTCGTGTACGTGCTCGTCTCGCTCGGGTTCGGCCACGCCATCGCCGGCTGGGGGTCCATGATGATCTCCATCTGGCTCATCGGCGGACTCATCATGCTCTCCCTCGGCATCGTCGGCGAATACGTCGGCAAGATTTATATGGAATCCAAACATCGCCCCCGTTACCGCATCGAAACCACGCTGTAGGAGGGACCGGCGGCCAGCGTGACGGCCCCTCCTACAGTGCTTGGATTGTATCTATTTTGTCCTCATCATACGAGTCAACGCGTATAGCAATGCCCCCTGCTTGAGGCGAAAATGAGACCGTCGCCGTTCTCCTGCCTTGTTATAACGAAGAGGTGACCATCGGCAAGGTGGTGCGCGACTTCCGTGCGGCGCTGCCCGACGCGGCCATCTACGTGTACGACAACAACTCCACCGACCGCACGGCGGAAATCCCGACATAGTCGCCAAGGTGCTCGAAGGCTATGACATGGTGATCGGCGACCGCCTCTCATCCACTTATTTCCAAGAGAACAAGCGCCCGTTCCACAACTTCGGCAACCGACTTGTGCGCGGCTCCATCAACCACCTGTTCCGCGCGCACGTCACCGACATCATGACCGGATACCGCGCGTTCAACTTCACCTTCGTCAAGACCTACCCCGTGCTGTCGCGCGGCTTCGAGGTCGAGATGGAAATGACCATCCACTCGCTGAACAACAACCTACGGCTCTATGAGATGCCAATCCAGTACCGTGACCGCCCCGAAGGCTCAGTGTCCAAGCTGGACACCGTAGGCGACGGCATCAGGGTCATGAGCACCATCTTCCGCATGATCCGCGAATACAAGCCCCTCCCCTTCTTCGGCGGACTGGGCCTAATCATCGGCATCGTCGGCATTGTGCTCTGCGGCACCGTTACCTTCGAATTCGCCAAGACCGGCGTGGTCACCCACTTCCCCACGCTGATCGGCGCGGTGATGCTGGTCATCGCTGGTCTTCTGCTCATCATCGCCGGTATTATCCTGGATGTCATGGCCAAGAATGACCGCAAGACTTTCGTCATTGACACCAACAAAATCGCATACAACAAGAGGCACTGACAGCGACGTACTAAAAGATGGGGCGCAACCGTGAGTCGCACCCCATCTTTTAGTGTCAGCCCAAACCGCAAAATATGAAGGTGGGCAAATCATTTACCTGGTATCTGCCATGCTTTCTTGAACGTCAACAATGACACCCCCACTCATCTTCAGCTGGTTCGACCACACACTCAATACGCGCACCAACCTCAAGCGCATAATCGGTATCCGTCCACATACGACAAGCCGATTGAATCGATATACCGTTCTTCCTCCCCTACCATTAAGCATCCTTTCGGAGTCCCTCATTATCCTTTTCCAGCCACAGGTACCACAAATCTCTCATACCTTGGATAAGCAAGGATATTTCCCCTCTGATTTGGCACGCATCAAAATGCCTTTCCAGTGGGAGGATTCGCGCATGCTGTACGGGCTACAGATGATTGACATGGCTCTTTTCATGTGTGGACGTGCGAGCGGCATCGACAGCGCCAAGAAATTAAATGACGGAGACAAAGCCGTGCTAAAAATCGTTGATGTTATTCGCCCTCCATCATAAATGTGGACACGGGTTCAAGGCTTCTCATCAGATGAAGTCATGCTCATCAAACCTACTTACGCAACATCCAACGCCGGGCATTAGTACCGTTGCTGGAATAGAGCTGAACGTTGGCACCATTAATGGTGGAACCGTTCTCCAAATCATACGTCTAGGACCCTTCCAGAACTGCCTTCAAATATCGCTCAATCACCACCAACACCTCATATATATATAGTGGGACATATGTCTGATGCTTCCGATGCCTCTGATGCTGTTTCTACTCCTTTGACCGTGTTCTCACGAGTGGCGGCGAGCGCTGCGTGGAAGCGGCTGAACCGTTTGATGCCGGCCTTGGCGGCAGCGGTGATTCTGCTGATGGGTTTCATGCTGATCGCGGTGACGCCTGCCGGGCATATTCCAGACGTATGGGCGCACACGTATCGCATCGACGGCATTGTCAACGGGGATGTGCTGGCTCGGCCGGTCGACTCGACCAGTATTCTGCATTCGGGCAGCGGCAATGTGGGCGGGTGCGTGAGCCGTGATTGGATCCAGTTCGCCATCTCGGCCGATTCCATGGCACAGGCGCTGTGCCTATTGTTCGCGTGCCTGCTGTTTTCCTGCATGGCCGACCCGCGCGCCGGTAACGGACGATTGGCCGCGCTCATGACCGTAGGCGTGCTGATGGGCATGTCGAAATTCACGTTCACCCCGCTTCTGCTGCTGGGATTCCTGGCTTTGATACCGTGGCATAGCGCCGTATCCGAATCTACAGCCGTACCTTCCGCAGCAGACGCTGCACGGGCTTAAGCACCACGGTATCGGCTATCACCGCGAATACCAGCGCCGCCAGCAACGTAGCGCCAAACATCAGCACACTGATACCCGCATACGACCATCCGTTCGTCGGCGTGGGCATCCTCGGGCCAATCAGCACCTTGGACAGCGGCGAGTGCACCAAATAAATCGTGTAGGAATATCCAGCCAGCCAGATAATCGCCTTACGCACCCGCGCCGACGTAATGTGCACGTCGTACCGGAAGAACAGGAACGTCGCCATTACCACCATCGCGAACGCAACCGTGACCGTGCGGCCAACCTGCATCTGCTGGCCGGCGAACAGATAT
>OCRP01001020.1_pt1 | contig 17605 bp, 10 predicted proteins | sample 1538871 | NCBI WGS metagenome assembly OCRP01 (sample SAMN04571731, study PRJEB22368) | human gut metagenome | biome: human gut; material: stool | host: Homo sapiens | place: Luxembourg | collected 2012-09-20 | reverse complement strand
CGCAGACTTGTAGCCGTGGCCTCGCTCGAAGAGCCCGATCGCCGCCTTCCTGGCCACGATGTCGTGCTTCACCCTCAAGTCGACACGCATAAAAAGCCTCCCATTTCTCATGTCCAAGAAATGGGAGGCAGTTCACAAATCGCTTTCCGGGGGCATGCAATACGTTGCATAGCGCGGAGTCGGCCAGGCGGCTTCACATTCAAGCGGTGCTTGCGTCAGGCGCGTTACTCGGCGTGCGCGTAATCAACCTTGGCGCGGCGAGCGGTAGCCTTCTCCCAATCGCTGGTGCCCTCAAAGACATCCTGCTTGTAGGGATTGCGGCCGAGCTTCTTGGCGCGGTAGGCGACGTAGATGATCGCGGCGACGTTGGCGACCAGTGCGGCGACCGAGACCGCGGTGGCGGCGCCGGGGTCGAGCGTTGAGTGGGTCACAAAGATGGACTCCTCCTGGAAGTACGGGAACACCTGGGCAAACATGCACCAAATGGCCAGCGTAAAGGCGCGGTTCTGGATCCATCCGCCTTTGTTCCAGATAAAGGCGGCGACGGTGGGCGCCAGCAGCAGCGCAAAGCCGCAGAACCAGGAGTGGGTGGGCAGGCAGTTGTAGGTGTAGCAGAAGTTCCAGATATCGTAGGCGATGATGTAGACCCAGGTCATGTCGGGCCACAGCATGTCGGTCTTGTCCTCGGAGGCGTAGACGCTCCACCAACCGGTCATGCAGAAGATGTTGATGATACCGGCGATGCCGTTGAACACGTTGTTCCAGCCGGCCAGCTGCCTGGCGCCCTCGGAGGTGACCCAGGTGGATTCGCCCAGGACAAAGAAGTGATAGGCGCTCTCGAAGTCGGACACGACGGCGATCATGATGTTGATGGCGACGATCACAAACGGCCATGCGCGGAACCAATGCGCCTTGCCGATCTTGCCCCACTGGTACTTAATGGCAATGAAGCCCCAGCAACCGGCCAGCGCCGCGTATACCTTGGCGTAGTGGAACCAGCTGTTCTGGTACACATGGGTGGGGTTGGCGAGCGCCCACTCGGCGCCCTGTGAGACGCCGATGGCGATGGCGACGCAGTAGATGGTCATGGCCAGCGGAGCCACGCCAAAGATGATCGCCGCGCCCAGCTTGGTGCGGCGGCCGACCTCGTTGAGCACGATCAGGCCAATAAAGACCATGGCCCAGCCGGCCCAGTGGATAAGGGTATCGCTACCCCAAACATCGAACAGCATGCTGCTCTCCTTTCACACGCCCGCGGCCCCTCTTCTGATCGCGGGCAGTTTGGCCAAATGTCATCAGTTCTGGGGCATGCGCTCCGGATACTTGGCGGTATAGCCCTCGATGTGGAGTGTCGAGGCGATGATTTCCTTGACCGTCTCGTCGGGCACATCGGGGTGCGTGCGGATATACATCAAAAGACCCATGATGAGGGTGTAGAACGTTTCGTAGACATGGTCGATGCGCAGCTCGTGATGGGCGACAAAGTCCACCACGGTGGTGTCGCAGATGTACTGAGCCACGCGCTGAACCACGTTGTGCAGAAAGCCGCCGTAGAGTGCGCCGCTGTTGGAGGTCAGAGTGTGCGGCAGTTCGTGGCCGCTGGCGACCAGGCGCTTAAAGAGCGGGGCGACGGTGTCGAGCGCGCCCTCGATATCACCGACGGTGCGGTCGGCGTTCCACCGCTCGAGTTCGGAGATAAAGCCGTCGATCGCCTCGTCCATAACAGCGGTGACGGCGGCGTCCATGTCGGCGAAGTAATGGTAGAACAATGAACGCGTGCAGCCGGCTCGCTTGGTCACGGCCGATACCGATAGGTGGGACACGCCCAGCTCGGAGCTTACGGTGCGCACGGCATCGAGGATCTCGCGACGGCGTTCGTCGCCCGTCAGGCGCTTTGCCGCGCTATCGGATGCGGGGACGGCATCGACCACAGAGGTATCTGCTGTGTTGTTGCCCATGTTTTTGTCGCCTTTCATCCTCTTTTGCCTGACCGTTCGCCTAACAGTCTTGAATATTGTTGACGGTTCGTCAATACTATTTTTGACACAATGTCAACAATGGCGGGTGAACGGCATGGGGCATGCCCGGCCTGCAAAAAAAGAGGGGCGCTGCGGCCTCGTCGGGCTGTGGCAAGAGAAGGGACAACCATGATTCTCAACGGACCGGGGATTAGCTACACCGAGCCCGACATCGGTTCGGAGTTCGTGCCGCCGCTGCCGGAGCATCCGCGCGAGGCCATCGTCAAGCTGTGCGAGCACTGCACCAACCGTCTGCTGCATCGCGACGAGCTGTTGGGCTACGAGTACTGGTCGTTTGCCGAGGCCGCGACCGACGAGCAGGCCGAAGTGCTCTGCAAGATGAAGATGCGCCGTCCCTATACGCTGCCCGAGATGGCCAAGCTCACCGGCATGCCCGAGACCCAGATCGAGAAGATGCTCGACGACATGAGCTACACGGGTTTGCTCGAGTACAACTGGGAAAACCCCGAGCGCGCCAAGCAATGGGTGTTGCCCATGCTGGTGCCGGGTTCTGCCGAGTTCCTCAACATGCGCGTGAGCCAGCTCGAGGAGCACCCGGTCTATGCCAAGTTCTTTGAGCAGGCGTCCAAGGGACCGCTGTCGAAGGCCACGCCGATGGTGCCGCCCGGAGGCGCCGGTATCGGCATGCATGTCATTCCGGTCGAGAAGGCTATCGACGCCGCGAGCACCTCGGTACCGATTGAGCATATCGAGCATTGGCTCGACAAATACGATGGCAAATATGCCGCTAGCACCTGCAGCTGCCGCGCGAGCCGTCGCGTGATGGGTGAGGGCTGCGCCGACGACCCGGCCGATTGGTGCATCGCCGTGGGCGATATGGCCGACTACGTGGTTGAGACCGATCGTGGTCATTACGTGACCCGCGACGAGGTTTACGACATCCTGCGCCAGGCCGAGGACAACGGCTTTGTGCACCAGATCACCAATATCGATGGCGAGAACAAGATCTTCGCCATCTGCAACTGCAACGTCAACGTGTGCTATGCCCTGCGCACCTCGCAGCTGTTCAACACGCCCAACCTGTCGCGCTCGGCCTATGTCGCCAAGGTCGAGAAGGACAAGTGCGTGGCCTGCGGTCGCTGCGTTGAGGTGTGTCCGGCCGGCGCCGCCAAGCTGGGCCAGAAGCTCTGCAGCAAAAAGGCCGGCGGACAGGTGCCCGAGTATCCGCGCCAGGAGCTGCCCGACGCCACCAAGTGGGACCACACCAAGTGGTCGCCCAACTACCGCAACGACAACCGCATCGAGACGCATGAGTCCGGCACCGCGCCCTGCAAGACGGCCTGCCCCGCGCATGTCGCCGTTCAGGGCTATTTGAAGCTCGCGGCTCAGGGCCGCTATGACGAGGCGCTGGCGCTCATCAAGCGTGAGAACCCGCTGCCCGCTATCTGCGGCCGCGTGTGCAACCGCCGCTGTGAGGATGCCTGCACCCGCGGCCGTGTGGACGCCGCCGTGGCTATCGACGAGGTCAAGAAGTTTATCGCCCAGCGCGATCTGGATGCCGCGACCCGCTATGTCCCACCTGTGGTGACCCCGACGCGTGCCGGCGGCTTCGATCAGAAGATTGCCATCATCGGTGCCGGTCCGGCCGGCCTGTCCTGCGCTTTTTATCTGGCCGAGAAGGGCTACAAGCCCGTCGTGTTCGAGAAAAACGAGCGCCCGGGCGGCATGCTCACCTATGGCATTCCCAGCTTTAAGCTGCAGAAGGATGTTATCGAGGCCGAGGTCGAGATCATTCGCCTGATGGGTGCCGAGTTCCGCTATGGCGTGGAAGTCGGTCGAGACGTGACGCTCGACGAGCTGCGCGAGCAGGGCTTTAAGGCCTTTTATGTTGCCATTGGCTGCCAGGGCGGCCGCCTTGCCGGCATTCCGGGTGAGGATGCCGAGGACGTGACCGTGGCCGTCGACTTTTTGCGCGAGGTCAACAGTGGCAAGATTGACGCGCTGCCCGGCCGCACCATCGTGGTGGGCGGTGGCAACGTGGCTATCGATGTCGCGCGCAACGCCTGCCGTCTGGGTTCCGAGCACGTTGAGATGTTCTGCTTGGAGAGCGAGGCCCAGATGCCCGCCAGCGAGGAGGAGCGTCGCGAGGCCGTTGAGGACGGCGCTCACATCAGCTGCGGCTGGGGCCCCAAGGAGATTCACCTGGACGAGGCCGGTCGTGTGTGCGGCATCACCTTCAAGCGCTGCACGCGTGTCTTTGACGACGAGGGCCGTTTTGCGCCCGAGTACGACGAGAACGATCTGCGCCGTGTCGATGCCGACCGTGTCGTCATGTCGATTGGCCAGTCCATTGTGTGGGGCGACCTGCTGGCTGGCTCCAAGGTGGAGCTCGGCCGCGGCCAGGGTGCCCTTGCCGATCCCCAGACCTACCAGACCGCCGAGCCAGACATCTTTGTGGGCGGCGACGTCTACACCGGCCCCAGCTTTGCCATCGACGCTATCGCCGCCGGCCACGAGGCCGCGGTGTCCATCCATCGCTTTGTGCAGCCGGGCTCCACGCTCACCATCGGCCGCAATCAGCGCCGCTACATCGCGCTCGACCGCGACGACGTTGTGCTCGAGAGCTACGACAACGCGAGCCGCGAGGTTGCCCACGTGGACCGCGAACGCGAGAAGGCTGCGCCGTTTAGCGAGTATGTTGAGACCTTTACCGAGGAGCAGGTGCGCGCCGAGACCGCCCGCTGCCTGGGCTGCGGCGCCTCGATCGTCGACCCCAACAAGTGCATCGGCTGCGGCCTGTGCACCACCAAGTGCGCGTTTGACGCCATCCATCTGGATCGCGACCGCCCCGAGTGCTCCACGATGGTCAAATACGAGCAAAAGCTCCCAAGTCTCGGCAAGTACGCGCTCAAGCGCGCCATCAAGATCAAATTCGGGAAGAAGTAAGAAACGCAACAAGCAGGAGAACGGCGCAGAGAGCGGTTGGACAGCGAGCGAGTCCCAGGCGTGGCGAGGTGCCTTGAAAGAGGAGGGCATAGGGCTTTTGCCCATGCCCGACGATTGAAAGGCAGATCGCCCGTCTGGGGCTCGCGCAGCGTCAAGCCGACCGCCGTTCGGTAGAACGGCGGAAGGAAATAAATGCACGAGCTCGGAATCGTCTATCACATCATTCGCGATGTCGAGAACGTGGCGCGCGCCAATGGCGTGCGTCGCGTTTCGAGCGTCACGCTGCTGCTGGGCGAGGTCTCGGGCGTCGTCCCCGATCTACTACTCGACGCTTGGCGCTGGGCGGCGGATAAAAAGCCTATCACGCAGGGCGCGGAGCTTATCGTGGAGCCTGTCGAGGCCGTGACGCATTGCGAGGCGTGCGGCCGCGACTACGCGACGGTCGAGCACGGCAAGACCTGTCCCCATTGCGGTAGCGGCGAGACCTATTTGCTGCAGGGCCAAGAGGTCATGATCAAACAGATCGAGACCCCCGACGAGGACCCGGCAGACGCTGTCCCCGACGGTCCTTCCGACGCCCCCGATGCCGTCGACGCCGCCAACCCTCTCCACATCGCCTAACATCCAATGACTACATGGGCTAGAGTTCTAAACATATTTGCTTCGGTTAGTCAAGTCATGTCTGTTTAAACAAAATGGTGGCACGCAGACGCATTGGGATCCACCTAAAAGCGGTCTTAACGAACAGTGCACCTTTATATGTCTTTGAAAGCAATCAGCAAATCACGTTTTAGCAGGCAATAAGCTGTAAACCGGCAACGTAATCAACTTGTAACAAACCTAGACGTTTAAACAAATAATCCAACCTTTTGCGGATTTAGCTATAATTCCACAAACCAAACAGCTATACTCCTTTCATGTCGTGTAGGAAATACGTAGACAAAAAGGAGGTTATGTGATGGTAAGTATTGTTCTTGCTAGCCACGGGGACTTGGCAGCTGGAATCAAGCAGACGGGCTCGATGGTCTTTGGCGATCAGCCGTCTGTTGCCGTGGTCTCGCTCGAGCCGAGCATGGGCCCCGACGACTTCCGTGCCAAGGTCGAGGAAGCAATCGCTTCCTTCGAAGACCAGGAGCAGGTGCTCTTCCTCGTTGATCTGTGGGGCGGCACGCCGTTCAACCAGATCAGCGGGCTCATCGAGGGCCACGATTCCTGGGCTATCGTCACCGGTGTCAACCTGCCTATGCTCATCGAGGCATATTCGCAGCGCTTTGACGCAAAGAACACTGCACATGCGATCGCAAAACATCTCGTGACTGAGGCTAAGGCTGGCGTGCGTGTCAAGCCCGAGTCTCTGGAGCCCGAGGAGAAGAAGCCGGCTGCGGCCGCCGCTGCTCCTGCAGGCGCCATCCCTCCGGGAACGGTCATCGGCGATGGGCACATCAAGATCGCCCACGTCCGTATCGACACCCGTCTGCTTCATGGTCAGGTGGCCACCACGTGGACCAAGCAGATCAACCCCAACCGCATCATCGTGGTTTCCGACGGCGTCGCTCACGACGAGCTCCGTAAGACCATGATCGAGCAGGCTGCCCCTCCGGGAGTCCATGCCAACGTCGTGCCCATCAAGAAGATGGCCGAGGTCGTCAAGGACACGCGCTTTGGTGACACCAAGGCCATGCTGCTCTTTGAGAACCCGCAGGATCTGCTCAAGGCCATCGAGGCCGGCGTCGACATCAAGGAAGTCAACATCGGTTCCATGGCTCACTCCAAGGGCAAGGTCGTCGTCACCAACGCCGTCGCTATGGGCGATGACGATGTCAAGACTCTCGAGGCTCTCAAGGCCAAGGGCGTCAAGTTCGAGGTCCGCAAGGTTCCTTCGGATTCCTCCGAGGATCTCGACGCCATGTTGAAGAAAGCTAAGGCCGAACTGGCCGCTCAAGCATAGTAAAGGAGGGTCCGATACATGTCTGCAATCACTATTCTGCTTGTTGCGATTGTCGCGTTGCTTGCCGGTATGGAAGGCATTCTGGATGAGTTCCAGTTCCATCAGCCGCTCGTGGCATGCACGCTTATCGGTCTCGTAACCGGTCACCTTCAGGAGGGCATCCTCCTGGGCGGTTCGCTCCAGATGATGGCCCTTGGCTGGGCTAACGTCGGCGCCGCTGTCGCGCCTGACGCCGCTCTGGCCTCGGTCGCTTCTTCGATCATCATGGTGCTCGCCCTCAACGGTGGCGCCACCGATTCGGCCAAGGCCGTTACCACCGCTATCGCCGTCGCCGTCCCGCTGTCGGTCGCTGGTCTGTTCCTGACCATGATCTGCCGTACCATTGCTACCGCTATCGCTCACGCCATGGACGGTTGCGCCGAGAAGGGCGACTTCTCCGGCATCGAGCGCTGGCAGTATGCTGCCATCCTCATGCAGGGCCTTCGTATCGCCATCCCGGCAGTGCTTCTGTGCGTCATCCCGGCCGAGGCCGTTACCAACGCGCTTAACGCTATGCCCGACTGGCTGTCCGGCGGCATGGCTGTCGGCGGCGGCATGGTCGCTTCCGTCGGTTACGCCATGGTCATCAACATGATGGCCACCAAGGAGACCTGGCCGTTCTTCGTCCTCGGCTTTGTCCTTGCTGCCATCCCTCAGCTCACGCTGATCGCCCTTGGTCTCATCGGCATCTCCCTTGCCCTCATCTACCTTGGCCTTAAGGATCTGGCCAAGCAGGGTGGCGGCATGGGCGGTGGCTCCGGCGACCCGCTCGGCGACATTCTGAACGATTACGAGTAGGAGGGGAGTGATACATATGGCAGAGAACAAGATTCAGCTCACCAAGGCTGACCGCAAGAAGGTTTGCTTCCGTCATCAGTTCCTTCAGGGCTCGTGGAACTACGAGCGTATGCAGAACGGCGGCTGGTGCTTCGCAATGATCCCTGCGATCAAAAAGCTCTACACCAGCAAGGATGACCAGATTGCCGCTCTTAAGCGCCACCTGGAGTTCTATAACACCCACCCCTATGTTTCCGCCCCCGTCATTGGCGTTACCCTCGCTCTCGAGGAGGAGCGCGCCAACGGTGCCCCGATTGACGACGTCGCCATTCAGGGCGTCAAGGTCGGTATGATGGGCCCGCTCGCCGGCGTCGGCGACCCCGTCTTCTGGTTCACCCTTCGCCCGATTCTGGGCGCTCTGGGCGCTTCCCTGGCCATGTCCGGCAGCATCGTCGGTCCGCTGCTGTTCTTCTTCGCGTGGAACATCATCCGTTACGCTTTCCTGTGGTACACGCAGGAGTTTGGCTACAAGGTCGGCTCCTCCATCGCCAAGGACCTCTCCGGTGGTCTGATGGGCAAGGTCACCGAGGGCGCTTCCATCCTGGGTATGTTCATCATCGGCGCCCTGGTCGAGCGCTGGGTGTCCATTTCCTTCACCCCGATCGTCTCCACGGTCAAGCAGTCTGCTGGCGCCTTTATCGACTGGGCTAGCCTGCCCTCCGGTTCCGAGGGTATCAAGGAAGCGCTGACGATGTACAACTCCGTCGGTGCTACCGCCCTTGATCAGATGAAGGTCACCACGCTTCAGGCCAACCTCGATCAGCTCATCCCCGGCCTTGCCGCCGTGTGCCTGACCCTGCTGGTCTGCAAGCTCCTCAAGAAGAAGGTCAGCCCGATCGTCATCATCCTGGCTCTCTTCGCCGTCGGCATCATCGGTCGCTTCTGCGGCTTCATGTAAGCACGCTTCGGCTTAAGACCGAGAATTGCTAGGCAAGGGCTTTTGAGCCATTGAAACGGACCGCATCCGGTGGGTACACTGGATGCGGTCCGATTGTTTTATTTGGAGGGCGAGGCGCGCATGGCGCAATCTCAGAACAGCACGGTCGATCTGGCAACGCCGGCAACCTGCCTGATGGGGCTTACCAGCCACGGTAACGTGATGGTGGGCAATAAGGCGTTCGAGTATTACAACGAGCGCAATCCCGAGGATTATATTCAAATCCCGTGGGACGAGGTCGACTATATTGCCGCCGAGGTTTTGCGCGGCACCAAGAAGATTACGCGTTTTGCCATCTTCACCAAGGACAACGGTCACTTTACGTTTTCGACGCGCGACGACAAAGAGACGCTTCGCGCGGTCCGCAAGTACGTCGACGAGGATAAGCTCGTGCGTTCGCCCGACTTTATCGATGTAACGGCCAAGGGTGCCAAGAGCATCCCCTCCGTTATCAAAAACCTCTTCCACAAAGGTAACTAGTCATTAAAGAGCGCCCCCCAAAGTGGGACGCAGTTTCCCATGGGGCTCGATTGGGAAAGTGCATCCCAGTTCGAGCGCCGATTCCGGGATGTAGTTTCCGGAACGGGGTCGTTTGGGAAACCGTGTCCCGTTTCGAGCCGAAATTCTGGGACACAGTTTCCAGCGAGGTCCCATTGGGAAAGTTTGACCCAGAATTTGCCTGGATAGTGGGACACACTTTCCGGAGGGCTGTTCCACCGCAACTTCGAAGAGTGGCTATACGCTGTATTACAACGGCGTAAATCTGCTACACTAGTACAACATGCCTCCGTAGCTCAGGGGATAGAGCACCGCTCTCCTAAAGCGGGTGTCGACGGTTCGAATCCGCCCGGGGGCACCAGAAGATTATGACGGCGTCGCGAGAGCGGCGCCGTTTCTGGTTTGTGGGGGCCGTCGGCGGACTCGAGCCGTCGACACCCGCGTCACCAATTTCCCCGCGGGGGGAGTCTTTGAATCCGCCCGGGGGCACCAGAGGAATATCAAGCCCGGTACCGCTACGGTGCCGGGCTCTTCTGGTTCATGCCATGTCAAAAACGAAGCGCCCGCTTGCTGGGGGAGCAAGCGGGCGCCTGTGAGCGAATATGTTTGCGGCGAGAGCCGTAATGAGCGGTGAGGTGGCGACTAGTTGGTCGTACCGGAATCGTCGCCCGTGCCCGTGCCCGAGCCAGAGTCAGAGCCCGAGCCAGAAAGTGCGACTGTTAGCGTGATCGTGCTGTCGGTGGACTGCTTGCCGGTGGGGGAGACGCCCGTAACGGTGGCATCCTCGTTACCGCTTACGGGATTGCCGTTCTGGTCACAGAAGCCGATGTTATAGAAACCGGCGTTGTTGAGCGCGGTGACGGCGGCGGAGATGCTCTTGCCGTACAGGTTGCCCGGAACACTGGCCTTGCCGGACTTCTTGGCAATGACGACGGTAATCGTGGCGCCGGGCTTCTGCTTGCCACTGGGGTTCCAGCTGATCACGGTGCCCTCGGTAACCGAGTCGTTCTCCTGGTAGCTAACGTCGACGCCAAAGCCTGCCATATCGAGGGCGTTGCGCGCCTGGGCCTCGGTCATGTCGGTCAGATCGGGGACGGACGTGGTATCCGGGCCGCTCGAGACCTTGTACGAGATGGTCGTGCCCTTCGCGACTTCCTTACCGGCTTCGGTGCCCTGCTCAAAGACCTGGCCCTCATCGGCCTCGTTGGCCTCCTCGGAGGCGTTGCCCTTCAGGCCAACGCTTGCCAGCGCGGCCTCGGCCTGGTCCTTGGTCAGGCCGACAAGCCGGGGAACCTCAACCTTCTCGGAGGGCTTGGGACCCTTGGAGATTACCAGGTTCACCTTGGTGCCCTTGGCCTTCTTGGTGTTGCCGTTGGGCGTCTGCTCGGCGACCTTGCCCTCGTCGACATCGTCGTTGTAGCTTTGGTCGATGGTGCCGACCTCGAGGCCGGCTTCCTTGATCAGCTCGACGGCAGTCTGCTGGTCCTTGCCCAGCACATCGGGCACGGTGACCTGCTCGCCGCCAAAGAGTCCTGTGGCAAAGGCCACCACGATGCCGATGACGGCAACGGCTGCCACCACGGCGGCGATGATCTTGTTCTTGTTGGATTTGGGCTTTTCGACCTCGTAGGAGCCGGTGGAGCCCGAAACCGAGCTACGGGCGGTATTCTGGCCGCTCACGCCCGAGACGGGACGCACCATGGCGCGCGTCTGATCGGAAAGCTCGCGAGTCTTGGTGGCGCCCAGCTCACCGGGGGCACCGATGATGCGCGTGGGCTCCGAGACGTTGACGGCACGGCCGGACAGGTAGCTGTTGAGCACCTGGCGCAGCTCGTCGGCCGTCTGGAAGCGGTTTGCCGGGTCCTTCTCCATGCACTTGAGGATGATGCGTTCCAGGTCGGCATCGACGCCGGAGTTGATCTGGCTCGGCGGGATGGGGAGCTCGTTGACCTGCTTGAGCGCGACCGAGATGGCGTCGTCGCCGTCAAAGGGTACGCGGCCGGTGGCGCACTCGTACATGACGACACCCAGCGAGTAGATATCCGAGGTGGGGCCGAGGTCCTGGCCGCGGGTCTGCTCGGGGCTTACATAGTGGGCGGTGCCCAGAACGTTGTTATCCTGCGTGAGGTGGCTGTTCTTAGCGCGTGCGATGCCAAAATCCATTACCTTGATGTTGCCGTCGGGCAGCACCATGATGTTTTGCGGCTTAATGTCGCGGTGGATGATCTCGTGCTTGTGTGCGACCGAAAGCGCGGAGCTGATCTGCGAGCCGATCTGCGCGACCTTCTTGGGATCGAGGGCGCCGTGGCTCTTGATGCCGCTCTTAAGGTCGGTACCGCGCAGGTACTCCATGACGATGTAATAGGTGTCGCCGTCCTTGCCCCAGTCGTAGACGCCCACGATATAGGGGGAGGACAGGCCGGCAGCTGCCTGGGCCTCCTGCTTAAAGCGGGCGGCGAAGGTGGCGTCGCCGGCATACTGCGGCAGCATGATCTTGACGGCAACCGTGCGGTCGAGGACCTGATCCTGTGCACGGAAGACGGTCGCCATGCCGCCTGTTCCCACCTTATCCTTGAGGAGGTATCTTCCCCCGAGGACCCTCTGTTCCATTCCTGCTCCTAACATAACTATTCGCTCAACGATGTGTGTAGTACCAAATGTGTGGCCGCTGGGGCCGTGTGGCGCGTTGCCGCTAGCTCATCGGCCGCGGCGTGCCCCAAGTATCCGCTTTGATCACGGGCATCACGCTCCCTGTGCGGCGAGCGCCGCGGTCAGGACGATGCCGGCAATCTTGGCCGCCTCGACGTCGTGCTTGTCGTAATCCTCCAGGGCCACCGAGATGGCAACCGTGGGTGAATCGTAAGGTGCAAAGCCAACAAACATAGAGTTGACGTTGGTGCCGCCGGTCTCGGCCGAACCGGTCTTGCCGGCAACCTTGACGCCCGGAATCTGGGCATCGGTGCCGGTACCGGACTGGACGACGGCGAGCATGGCCTGCTTGACCTGATCGGCGGTGGCAGAGCTGACAGCCTGGCCCAGCGAGCGGGACTGCGTGGTCTTAACCACGGTCCCGTCCGGGGCGAGTATCTGTGACACAAAGAACGGGTCCATGACCACGCCGCTGTTGGCGATAGCGGCAGCGATCACGCAATTCTGCATGACGGTGGTCTGCGGGCCAGGCGTGTGGTCCATGCCGACGGGCTGGCCGGCGCCTGCCCAAGCGGTCTCCCACTCGGTCATAAGCGACGGGTCGGCCATGATGGAGGCCGCGGCGGTAAGGTCCTGACCCAGCTTTTGTCCATAGCCAAAGGCGTTGGCAAACTGTACCAGCGAGTTGGCGCCGACCTCGTTTGCCACCTGGCCAAAGACGACGTTGGACGACACGGCGAAGGCCTGCTGCAGGCTGATGGTGCCGTAGCTCTCGTTGGCAGAGTTGGTGACCGGCGCGTTGCCGATGTCCATGGAGCCGGGCGCCTGGTACGTGCTGGTAAGGCTGGCGGTGCCGGTTTCGAGCGCCGCGGAGAGTGTGACGACCTTAAAGGTCGAGCCCGGGGTGTACAGCGCGTCCATGGCACGGTCGTACATGGAGCCGTCCTCGCCGCCGCCCGACTGGAGCAGCGCATCGATGTTGGTGTTGTCGTAGGTGGGCGAGCTCGCACACGCAAGGACCGCACCGGTGCGCGGATCCATGACCACCACAGCGCCCTTAAAGCCCTTGAGCGCCTGCTCGGCAGCCGTCTGGATGCGCGAGTCGATGGTGAGCTTGGCGGTATTGCCCGGCTGGGTCTGTCCCGCGAGCGACGCGATGGCGTTGTTCCAGCTGGAGTAATCCTTGGAGCCGGTGAGCGTATCGTTCATGACGCTCTCGATGCCGGCGGTGCCGTATTGCTGGCTCACGTAGCCCACTACGTGCGCGGCCATGTTGCCGTTGGGGTAGGAACGGGCGTAGGTGCCGTCCTCCTGCTGCAGCGACTCGGCTAGTGTCACGCCGTCGGACGTGATGATGGAGCCACGCTGGATGTACTTGGAGCGGGCGATGGTGTGGTTGTTGGTCGGCATGTCCTGATAGTCCTTCGCCTTGATGACCTGGACATAGGTGAGGTTGCCGATAAGGATGGCGAACAGCGCCGTGAAGGCAAACACGGCACGAGTCAGACGGTTGGCAAGCGCCACGCGGCCGAGCACGCCGGACTCAGGCGTGTCGAGCAGGCGACGACGCATGCGAGAACCCGCGGAGTGGTTGCCGTGGCTGTAGGAAGGCGCGTTGGCAAAACGCGTCCCGGTCGGGGCAGCGGCGGATGCGACCTGGTCATCGGTGATGGCGGCCATGGTGCCGGTGCCGGTGAGTTCGGCTTCGCGTCCGGTTGCCTCGTCGCCGGCGCGCAGCAGCAGCGCGACGATGATAAAGCTCGCCAGCAGCGAGGAGCCGCCCTGGCTCATAAAGGGCAGGGTGACGCCGGTCAGCGGGATCAGGCGGGTTACGCCGCCAACGATTAAGAATGCCTGGAAGCTGATGGCCGCCGTAAGGCCGGTCGCGCTAAAGGCGGCAAGGTCGGACTTGGCGCGGGCGGCCGTGGTGAGGCCGCGCACGGCAAAAAGCATAAACAGGATGAGCACAGCGCCGCCGCCCAAAAGGCCCATTTCCTCGCCGATGGCCGAGAAGATGAAGTCGGACTCGACGACGGGGATGTTGTTTGCCATGCCGTTGCCGATGCCGACGCCAACCAGGCCGCCGTCAGCCAGCGAGTAAAGTGACTGTACGATCTGGTAGCCCTGGCCCTGGGCGTCCTTAAACGGATCGACCCAAACCTGGAAACGCACCTGAACGTGCGACAGGAACTTGTAGGCGCCCACGGCTCCAACGGCTAAGAGCGCAAGGCCGATAACGACATACGAAAAGCGCCCCGTGGCAACGTAGAGCATCAGCAAGAAGATGGTGTAGAACAGCACGGCCGAACCCAGGTCGCGTTCGAAGACGACGACGAGCAGGCACACACCCCACACGGCAAACAGCGGCAGCAGCAGTCGCAGGCGAGGGATTTTAAAGCCCAGGATTTTGCGGCTGGAGATGGAGAGCAGCTCGCGGTTCTCGGCCAGGTAGCCGGCCAGGAACAGGACGATAAAGACCTTGGCGAACTCGCCGGGCTGGATGGTAAAGCCCGCGATGCGAATCCACAGCTTGGAGCCCGAGATCGTGGTGCCGATAAAGATAGGCAGCATCAGCAGAATGATGCCGATGATGCCAAAGGTGTACTTGTAGCGCATGACCACGTCGAGGTTTTTGACTAGTGCAAGCGTTCCCACCATGAGCGCCACCGAGACAAACAGGATGATGAGCTGTGAGATGGCGAGAGCGGGGGCGAGACGCGTCACGAACGTGATGCCGATGCCCGAAAGTATAAATACGATGGGCAGGATGGCGGGGTCGGCACCGGGCGCCAAGATGCGCACGGCAATGTGGGCCGCGGCAAAGGCGGCAAAGAGGCCGATCGGTACGGCGAGCGTCTCAAAGGAGATAGCGGCGCCCGCAGTGAGCACGTACATCGCATACAGCAGGATGACGGGGAACGCCGAGGCGATGAGCAAGAGCAGCTCGGTGTTGCGGCGACTCATAAGCGGCACTCCCTTTCTAGTTCTTATCGGAGGCTTCGGCCTCGGCGGACTGTTCGGCGGTTTTCTCGGAATCTGATTCGGAGGTCGATCCCTGATTGGTGTTGTCGCGAATCGTTTGCGCGTCGATCACCTGGCGGGTCTGCTCCTCGTCGATCTGGTGGCGGTACTTGGATATCGTGTCCTGCGCATCGTCGACACTTGTTTGCGGAATGCCCGCCTTGAGGCGGTTTTGCGTGTCTTCGGGCAGGTCGGACAGCTTAATGCTGGTTTCGCTCTCGAGCCAGTGGAGCTTGAGTCCGAGCGGCTTGCCGGGCAGGCCGCGCCAGACGGCGACATTGCCCTGGTAGGTACCCAGGTAGTATGAGCCGGTGACACCCGTGTAGGCCCAGATGCCAGCTGCCAGCACAAAGACGAGGGCCAGGATGGCGGCGATAGTAATGTTGCGGCGACGCACGCGTTGCGCCTCGCGCATAACGCCATCGTCAACCAGGTCAACGACTACTACGGTCACGTTGTCGTGGCCGCCGGCGGCAAGCGCCGCGTCCACTAGGTTGTCGACGCAGATTTGCGCGGTTGAGGACTGCGTGGCGATGTTCTCGATATCGCTATCGGGAATCATGCTCGAGAGGCCGTCGGAGCACAGGATCAGACGGTCGCCTTCCTCGATATGCAGAGTGAAGTGGTCGGCATACATGGCGGGGTCCGAGCCCAGTGCGCGGGTGATGACCGAACGGTTGGGGTGGACGCGAGCCTCGTCTGCCGTGATCTCGCCGGCGTCCACGAGCTCCTCCACGTAGGAGTGGTCGCGGGTCACGCGGATGAGCGTGCCCTCGTGGAGCAGATAGGCGCGAGAGTCGCCCACGTGGGCGATGGCGAGCGTGTCGTTTTCGATGTAGGCGCAGGTGGCTGTGCAGCCCATGCCGGGCTTGCCCAGGCCGTTCAGGGCCGCCTCGATTACGGCGGCGTTGGCTGCCTCGACGGCTGCGGCCAGGCGTGCTGCGTCGGCGGACTGTGGGGCCGTCTTGGCAATAGTCTCGACGGCGATGGAAGAGGCTACCTCGCCGGCAGCGTGACCACCCATGCCGTCGCATACGCAAAAGAGCGGCGACTGCACCAGGTAGGAATCCTCATTGTGCGGGCGCACGCAGCCAACGTCGGAGCGGGCGCCCCACATAAGTTGCGTGGTGGTGCCGGCATCATAGGTCGAGTCGGTCTCGATGCGCTCCTCGGTCAGGGGCTCAAAGCTCATGGTCGAGCCGGGGTCTTTGAGCTTGGCCTCAACGGCGGCAACGTCGATTTCGGCGGTGTCACCGGGAGAGACGGTGTCGGTCACGGGGTTTGATTCGGAATCACCGGTGTCCGGGGAGTCGGGCTCCTCGGACACGCGGGCGGTCGACTCGTCGTCTTGCGGGCTGACGTCTATAGGCTCGGGCGCCGGCGTAGACGCGGGCGCAACCTCGGACGCCGGGGCCATGGGAAACGCCGGCGCGGCGGGCTCGGGTGCCGCAAACACCGCAGCGCTCTCGTTGATTGCCGCGGCGACGGGCTCTGCAAAGTGAGCCGGCGCCGGGGTTGCTTCGGGCGCTGTGGGCTGTTCCGCAGCATGTGCGCCGATGGGCGCCGCTACGGCATCCTCTTCGTCCTCGTTATCGGCGAGATCCGAAATATCATGCGTTACATGCGAAAGAGGCAGGGAGAACACGGTGTCCTCGGGCTCCACGGGTGCGGAGCCCGCCGGAGCGGCGTGGGCCGGCGCAGCTGTGGCGGCGGCCGGTGCCTCGGTCATAGTTGCGGACTTGTTCTCCTCGTCGATCATCGACGGTTCACCTTCATGACCACGTCGCCAATCTGGACTTCGTCGCCCTCACGCAGCGTCGCGGGCTCCACGAGTTGGCGGCCGTTGACGAGCGTGCCGTTAAGTGAGTTGAGGTCCTCGATGATGAGCGCCGGGCCCTGCAGCGAAAAGCGCGCATGTGAGGCCGAGACGAACGGTTCGTTGATGCAGATGTCCGAAGATGGCGAGCGACCGACGATGACGGGGCCGAGCATGTCTACGTGGATGCCGCGGATACCGCGCGGACCCTTGTCCACATCGATCGTCCAGATAGCCGAGTCGCGGCGCTGTCCACGCACAAGTCCCACGCCGGTCTTCATGACGGCGAACAGAAAGATATAGAGCAGGGCGACCAGGACGATGCGGCCTGCAAAAAGGACGATATCGATGTTCATAAGCGACTATCCCCTAAATTCAAAGGTACTCAGGCCAAACGTCAGCAGATCGCCGTTGCGCAGCGGGCAGCGCGTAATGCGGCGGTTGTTGACGAGCGTGCCGTTGGTGGAATTGAGATCCTCGATCGACCAATCCGAGCCCGTAAAGGTGAGCTGGGCGTGGCGGCGCGACACGTTGGGGTCGCGCAGGGCAATGTCGGAAACTGAGCGCTCGCGACCGATGGTCACCTGTGCGGAGGTGATGCTATGGCTCTCGCCGCTCACGACGTCGACGAGCTGGGCGAGCGGACGCTGCGGGGCGCGAGTGCTCGCCATGTTGGAGGCGATGCCGGCTGCGGCGCCTAGGCCCACGGCGGCACCGGTCGCGGCGGCTCCGCCCATGCCGGCAAGCGCGTCACGCGAGACGGTCTGCGGCACCGGGATGGGAGCGGCGGGGTCGGGGATGCTAGGCGCGAAGGGGTCTGCCACGGCAAGCGGGTCGGGAGCGGCGGCGCGAGGCGTCGGCTGCTGCTGGGGCATGGCGGCGGGACGCTGCTGCTGCGGGGCAGCAAACTGCTGCTGGCCGGCGCGCGGGGCGCT
>OCRP01001015.1_pt1 | contig 17651 bp, 16 predicted proteins | sample 1538871 | NCBI WGS metagenome assembly OCRP01 (sample SAMN04571731, study PRJEB22368) | human gut metagenome | biome: human gut; material: stool | host: Homo sapiens | place: Luxembourg | collected 2012-09-20 | reverse complement strand
TGTGAGGCTCTGAGTGAGAAACTTGTGCAGGAGTTCGTTTTGCAGAAACTGAATGACGGTCTCAGCATTAAGACGGTGAAGGATATTCTGATTGTCTTGAAAATGGTGATGAAGTTCGGAGTAAAGAACGAATGGATGAACTATTGCGAGTGGGATATCAAATACCCTACGACAGAGACCAACAAGGAAATTGAGGTGCTGACGGTGGCACACCATAAAAAGATCCTCGATTTCATCAAACAGAACTTCACTTTCCGCAACCTTGGTATCTATATCAGTCTGACCACTGGCTTGCGTATCGGAGAGATTTGCGGTTTGAAATGGTCGGACATCAATACCGACAACGGCACAATTACAGTGAACCGCACCATTGAGCGCATCTACATTGTGGAGGGCGAACGCAAGCATACGGAGTTGGTCATCAACACACCCAAGACCAAGAACTCATGCCGTGAGATACCGATGAACAAGGAACTGCTGGCGATGGTGAAGCCTCTGAAAAAGGTGGTAAACACAGACTTCTATGTGCTGACCAATGAAGAAAAGCCTACAGAGCCACGCACCTACCGCAACTATTATCATCGGCTGATGAAACGTCTTGACATTCCTCGGCTGAAATATCACGGACTGCGCCACAGCTTTGCAACACGCTGCATTGAAAGCAACTGCGACTACAAGACTGTAAGTGTATTGCTCGGTCATGCCAATATCACAACGACTCTTAATCTCTATGTTCACCCGAACATAGAGCAGAAGAAAAAGTGCATCACCAAGATGTTCAAGTCTCTTGGAAAATAGAGAAAACTTCTCAACAAAGACATCCATGTTGAGTGAGGCAATGCATCATTCGCATCACAGAATGTGGCAAAGGTGATGATGAAGGAAAATGAACTGACGTATTCCATGCCCGCATGGGACGCCTACACAAAGGCCACACCCCATCTGCAACAGCTGAACGAAACGATTGTGGGAAAATAGGAATCAGAAAATAATGACTTTGTGAAGGAGGTAACAATGACTGAGAAGGAGGTGAATATTGCTATTTACCTCCTTTTTTGTATCAACATGTTTATGTTTGTTTATTCCATTTTCAACCCTTCGAGCACCTCTTCATTGAAATAGCTTATCCATGCCTCATACACGTCTTGGGCCGACTGCATGGTGCCGATCAAAAAGCCCGGCGTTTGTTTAAATTCGGAGAGGCCACGATAATAATAAAGTTTATGCTCGTTGTCAATGACAAACGGCATGATGCCATTGCGTAGACACTCACGAAAAAGTAGCAGTCGGCCAACACGGCCGTTGCCATCCTGAAAAGGATGAATGCTCTCAAACCGCCAATGATATTCGGCAAGATCACGGATGGTCACATCGCTCAGAGAAGAGTACCAATCGTTAAGCAAATGCATGTTTTTCTCTACGTCGGCAGGTTTGCATGTTTCATGGCCCCCCACTTCGTTTGCCAATTTCTTGTAATCGCCAACATTAAAATATGGCTTCTGGGCATCGGCTGTACCTGTCTTCAATATGCGGTGAAACTCCTTTATCAATTCCTCTGTAAGAGGCTCTCCGACAGTGCGAAGCAGATAGTCGAAGGCAACAAAATGGTTGGCAGTCTCTATAATGTCATCCACAGGCACAGCCTCCTGATCCTTGAAACCTATGGTTCGGGTCTCAAAGATGTAACGCGTCTGCTCCTCCGTCAGTTTGCTACCCTCTATCCGGTTAGAGTTGTAAGCCAACTGTACCTGAGTTTTGTGATATAAGCCACCTTTACGATGTGCTTCATACTCGTCAACGAGAAATTTAGTAAGCTTATTCATCATGCCTTTATGTTGTTTATCTCGATTTTATGGGGAGAATCTCTTTTTGAAGGTATCTATAAATACTAATGCAAAGGTAATGCTTTCTTTTGAAAAGAAAGAAAGAAACATCAAGATTATAAGCGCCACAACATTTTCACATAGCACTTGTCTGTCATCAGTTCTTTTGTTGTGGCACCTGAATCCATCACAAAGCCTGTCGCGGTGAGAATGCGCTCACCACGACAGGCTTTGTTGGTTTTTTATCTTGAAAGGTGTTTATCTGACAACCATTTTGCGCACCTTTGTGCCACTCTTCACAACGACGATCTTGCCCGACGGGCTCTTGGTCTCTACGCCGTCAAGCATGAAGAAACGGCGAGAGGCAGAGGTATCGGAAAGGACGGAAGAGAGACCCGTGGCATAGTCTTTCAACTTTGTCCACACGATGTTTGAACGCGTCTCGCCATCGGCTGTGGTGTAAACGACCTGAACGCCAAGACGGTTGTAGGCATCGTTTTCGGGATATATCATCCAGCCATCGCCAAAGTTGTCGCTGTCGGTAGACAGAGGCACCTTGGTCATGGCCTCGCTAAACTCGGGATAGTCGGAAGGCATAAACATTATCGGCTCGATGGTGCCCTCAATGTCGCTGTAGAACACCACGCTCAGTTTTGACTGGTCAAGGTCACTGCCATCGGTGCTGACAGCCTCAACGGTGTAATCGAGCTCACAGTCGTCGGGATAGATATCGTCAATGGTCGGGTCTGCGGGAACAGCTCCTGTTGCCTCCTTGAACGGCACAAGGTCAAAACCAAAGAACGTTATGACATCGCGAACCTTCACACGATCGTTACTTACGCCACAGGTTGTCTGGGTGGAGAAGGTGCCGGTGGCGGCATCAAAGGTGAGCACACACTTGCTGGCGATGGCGTCACCGCTCTCTGCAATAAAGAAATAAGCCTTGCCGGAATCGTCGTAACCAAGAAACTGGGGAGAGGCAAACTCATAGCCATCGGCTGTCTTGGTGCCGATGACCCAACTGTTGGGCAACTGTGACGAAAGGCCCTGAACATAGACATTATCATCCTGCATCAGCACATTAACCATCTGTGAGCTCTCGCCACTGTAAGAGATGCTCTTGAGCATATACTGGCTCTTTGCGGCATCATCTTCTGGAGCCACAGCAACATCCTCACCAAAAGCAGCGGTGAGGTTCTCATATTTGTAGAAATAGCCAGCGGTAGTTTTAGAAGCGTTCTCCAGCATGACTGGCTCATCGCGCTTACTGATATAGAAATTGTTGGCATCGCTGTCATAAACAAGCACCAGTTCGTCTATCGACTCGCCACCGGCATAGCGGCAGATGTAGACAGGATAATCGGTGTCGGTAAGACCCAAGAACTGAACGGGGAAGGTCACAAGACGTTTATTGTCGTTAAACGTGCCTTTAGCCCAAGCCTCAGGAAGCAGTTTTGACAAGCCCTGAATGTAGACATCGGTATCGGTGAACCCAACCTTCAAGGAACGGTGAATGCCCTTGTCGCCATCGGTGGCATAAAGGGTGAAGGTGGAGATGGTGACGTCTGTAGGAAGAGTCACAAGGTCATCATCAATGGCTGTATAAACGGTGTTGAAATCGCCATAACCCGTCCACTGTCCATTGTCGGCATATACCACACCAAGAAGACGGTCCTGACTGCTGCCCAAGAGGTTTATGGTGTTTCCCAGCACAGAATATTCCACTGTGGTGGCGGAAGCATCACGCGAATATTCCAGATAAGTGTCGCCGCCGCTCGTCACCTCTTTCGAGTTAAGAACAGCCAGCACCAGGTCGGTGTCGTGTTTGGCATCATGACGGAGCACCTGGCCAAGCGCCACGCTCACTGTCGACTTGTCATCGCTCAGCGTGCCTTTAACCCACACAGGGTCGGGAAACATGCTAACAGGACAGGAGATATAAACCGTTGTGCCGTCGCTGTCATAGACCATGCGGGCAGCCTTTCCTGTCTGCGTATGTGTCTTTATGTCCGTGCTCCCCTCCTCTGGTGCAAAGGCAGAGCCTGTGCGCACATACAACTTCTCCTCACCAGCAGGTTTCTCCACGATTTGAGCCTTCGCCGCGACAGACAGCAGAAGCAACATTGTAAGCAGTGTAAACAATTTTTTCATAAGCAATAAGTTTTTAATATGTTAATGGGTCGTTTCTTATTGCAAATTTACATATTTTCACGTCACAAACAAAACATTTGCCGCTTTTTATTTACTTTTACTTACGGTTTATTATCAAGATACAAATACAGGCATTCACGATAATATGTATTTATAGCGGATTTTTGGTACCGATATCATCCGACCGCAATAAGCGGTATCACGCATCCGCTCCGCGCGGTACCATCCGAACGCTACAACGGTACCATTGGGGCGATATTTCTGTTTTCATATTGGTGAATGGTTTGCAAACTCTACACTTGAAACAATCAGAAAGAATCTATGTACTACAACTGGTAGGCATAAGATTGAAGTTAACGAGAAGATTATTTCTGATAAGTGCGGTCTGTTATAATAATTTAAATATTTCACAAATCCGGCTATTTACCATGTAAAATCATTATCTTTGTATGGAGGTACATTTCCAAAAGAACGACATAAATGCAGGGCTATATATTCCAGGGATGAAGCGTGTGACTGGCTTAGGGATATGTGCCTTAAAATTAAAATGATTGTCAATAAGTTTAGCAAGAAGGTATGAGTAAGTTCAACAGACGGATGAATAATTATAGGTCTACGCTAAAAGCGCAGTTTGAGGAGAGCCACCGCCTCAAAGAAGAGATATTGAAACAATTGGACAGCATAGGTTTCAATGCTAATGTAGGAAAGGACAACAGTAATGAGTAACGAGATACAGTATCTTCTTTACAATATGCCAGATGCCGACGGCAAGGTGCAAGTAGTCATACGGGGTGAAACACTTTGGTGTACCCAAAAGGCTATGGCACAGTTGTTTGGCGTGGGCGTGCCGGCTATCAGTAAGCACTTGAAAAATATATTTACAGAGGGAGAACTTAATCCTGACACGACTATTTCCAAAATGGAAACAGTCGTAAATCGTGGCATTCGTGGCGAGGTTAAGGAGCTTATCGACTTCTATTCTCTTGATGCAATCATTGCCGTAGGCTATCGTGTGTCTTCTCTGAAAGCCACTCGTTTCCGTCAGTGGGCAACAAAGATTCTCAATGAGTATATCAAGAAAGGCTTCGCAATGGACGACGAGCGTTTGAAACAAGGAACGGCAGTATTCGGCAAGGATTACTTCCGCGAATTGCTTGAGCGTGTGCGCTCCATCCGTGCAAGTGAGCGTCGCATTTGGCAACAGATTACGGACATATACGCAGAGTGCAGCACCGACTATGACAAGAACTCTCCGACAACAAAAGATTTCTATGCGATGATTCAAAATCGCTTTCACTATGCCATTACAGGACAAACTGCTGCGGAGATTATCTATTCCAAGGCTGACCACACGAAAGACCACATGGGATTGACCACTTGGAAAAATGCTCCTGACGGACGTGTCTTGAAATCTGACGTAAGCATAGCGAAGAACTACCTGCAAGGAAAGGAAATCCGACAGTTAGAACGCGCTGTTACTGGTTTCTTCGACTATATCGAAGACCTCATTGAGCGTGAAAACACGTTCAACATGGCGCAGTTCTCCGCAAGCGTCAATGAGTTTCTTACTTTCCGTCGCTATCAGATATTGCCAGACAAAGGCAAGATCTCGGCAGCACAAGCCAAGAAGAAAGCGGAAGAAGAATATGACATATTCAATAAGACGCAACGTATTGACTCTGACTTCGATAAAGAAGTAAGGGGATTGCTGGGTAAGGAATGACTTGTAATCACATCCTTGTGGCAACACCAGCCAATTGTTATAAGGGTGTCGTTTCAACCGTATCCCTTGTAAGAAGTCCATCACTCTTTGGAGATGGGTTCGGTTGAAACGACCCCATAAAACAACCCCATAAAACAAGAAAGCCACCCACAACAATGCGTGTGGATGGCTATATATAATAAGTTGAAAATGGCTTTACAGGCTTTTTCCATGACATTTCTTATATTTCAAACCGCTGCCACAGGGACATGGATCGTTGCGTCCAATTTTTTGACCTGCCCATGGATTATCATCCATTGACGGTTTCGTTTGATCGGGCAGATATGGCTTTTCGTTAAGGCCACCTCTAAACTGACTGGCTTCACGCTTTACTTTTCTCAGCATAGAACCCAACGGCTCCTTAGTCGATATCTTTGAGACAAAGGCTTCAAAGGGATAATCTGCTGCAGTGAAGCCTCGCAGATGCCATAGAGGAAGGTTGTTGACAAAGTCAGCAAGTCTCTGTATCCCTTCTTCCGCCTGTCTGTCAGATTTTGATTTATTTCTGCCAATACACGGCTTAAGAAATAAACTTCCATCGGCATGTCGTCAAGAGAATACTCACCATAGTGTATCTTGTAATACCACAGATTGAAGCAAACGATATATGCGTTGAGTTCATCAAACCCTATCTTATCAGTGAGGTAGTGCATAAATTCGTCCTTCTTCAGATTGGGAATGAATGGAAACAGGACTCCTGACGATTTCGCCAATTCTTCAAGCGAGAACACAGGTACAGAATCTATATTCTTGGAATGTTGGGCGATAAAACGTGCCATCTTTCGCTTATCTTCCCATCCGTATCTGGATACGAAACGGATATCTTCTTCTTTCGCATTTTCAAGGTCTTCAGCAAACTCCATGCTGTCAAGCAGTAACGAATAATGGCGTACTATCTGAAACGCTTTCATTGCATCTTCGTCATTATCGTTCTGCATAACCTGTTTCAGATATTTTCTAATGTTTCATCAAGAAAAATATCGAAAGAACAGATTTCATTGACATATTAACAATAAGCAGCTCAAGTTTTCATGAAAAAATCTTGTTTTATATTCCTATTTCACCCTTATCCCTTTTCCGTTCAACACCTCACCGTTCATGCTGCCGTTCTTGCAAAGATACAGGTCGTAGCCAATGGCAGATATCTCGCTATAGCAGGGACGGGTCAGCACCTTTCCGTCGGGCGACATCAGTCCATACCACCCGCTTGCAGCCTCGTAGCGTTTGCACCGGGCTGTTTTGTGTATGGGAGAGGGATTAATGTCTTCCGTCTCGCCTGTCATATTGCCGTCCTCGTCGCCATCATGGGTTTTGAGATAGCGCAGTTGGCCACTCTCATAAACCATATTTTCCACCCCACTGATCAAGAAATCGTCAACCAGATTGCCCTGCAGGTCATACTTTCTGAGGGTGTGGTCTGCCATCTCTGCCGATATGCCATTGTCTGAAACCCATAGGTCAGCATCAATGAACGGCAGAACGACAGAAAGGTTGCCTGACAGGACACATTGCTTCCCTCCCCTACTGGCAATCCAGAACGAGTCGACAGGCTGAATGCGGTCATACTCGGCTTTCATCACCCAATGGCCGTGCTTGTCAATCATGCCGAACTTGTCGCGGCGGTTGCTGTGGAGCACACAATGGCCGTTATGGAACACATATCCGTCAGCCCCAGAGATGTACGGAATTTTAAGATCTATGGCCACATTGCCTTTGGCATCAATAAACTTTATCCAGCCATTGTCGTCAACCGATGCCAGTCCGTCGGAAAACACCCATGCATGTTTATATTGCGGTTTGACAGCCAGCTCTCCCGTGAGCAGGTTGAAATAGCCGCGACGGTCGCCATTGCTGTAGCACACCAACGAGTCGTTGCCCAGAGGCTTGGCAATCCAGTGGATGTTCTTCACCGTCTTCTTTCCGTCGCGAGTCTCCACATAACCATTGGTCAGATACTCCTGACTGTAATAAGTGACATTACGCGAGAGATACTGGCCTGAGTAGCTGGAACTATCGTCATAATTGTCAGCTAGATATCTGTAATAAAGATGATTTATGCAACTGTTCAGGGCCGTACCTGCAAGCAGCAGCATGATGAGGGCGAAACATCCTCCCACCACACGGCGTATGACCTTGCCATACTTCGATTCGTCACGCATGCCGAGAATGACAGTAAACCACTCGGCTGTTGCCGCAAGGATGCCTGTCAGTCCTTTCCAAAATAATATAATAGCTCTTTTCATCGTCTTCTGTTTGTTAAATGTCAATATCCTCATTTTTTGCTTTTGCTCAACATGGCGTCTGCCTTTTTCATATAGTCTGCCGCCCTTTCTCTCGCGTTGTCTGCCTGGCGAGAATAGGCCAAGGCTTTGTCAGTAGTGCTCTTTGCCCTGTTCTGATAAGTCTTTGCCCTGTCATACTTTTTCTGCCTTGTGTAATATTCGGCCTCTCGCAGATTGCCTTGCGTCTGTCTGTTATAGTAGTCGGCCTCTCGCTGATAGCTGTCAGCTTGCCGCATATAATAAGCAGCTTCACGTTGGTACGACCGGGCTTGGCGAGTGTAGAAATCTGACGTTTGGGCATTAGCTGTCAGACACAACACATTAAACAAGATTATTGTAACCAAATGTTTCATAATTCAAACGTATTATTGTTCATTAAACATATCTCATCACCCTAATCCGTGTCGGGCGCAACTTTTAACTTTGTTATTTGTCTGTTTATGAGATATAGAGCATCGAAGTAACCGTTTGCTATCAGAAAAATTTATTTTTTTTGCATAATAAGTAGGCATTCATAGTTAAAACAAAAGCAGAAGACAATGACATACAAGATCACAGCCTTCTGCTTTATTAGTTATTATTGTTGTTGTTACCGTTTATCTCTTACCCTCTCCCACAAGTAACCGACGGCAAAATTCAAGGCCGTGATGATGTGTGGCACAATGTCCTTGGCCGACTCCTTTTCGGTAATTTTATGGTCATAATCTAATGACACTTTAATCTCATCTCTATCCGAAAACAGAGCCTTGATAAACTTCACATTTCTGTTGGCATCATTCACAGCCTCATTGAGCAACCCCTTGTCCTGCAAAGAAAGTCCTGCAACAAAAGGAATGCAGAAGCGAATCATGCTCTCGTCTTTGCCTACAACATAAAAATAGACCTGTCCGTTGTACCTAAAATGCCAACCTAAAGACGGCATAAACTTTGCGTTACCACACATTCGGCGAATCTCGTACACTATTTCTTCCTGCTTCATAATCACAATTGTTTTGTTTTTGCCATTTATGAGTGAAGAGGAAGAAAAGTAACCATTTCCTTCAGAACAACATTCCCATCAGTCCAACATTACAAACGCAGCCCAATGGAATGGATCGGGATGCTTCTGTCTGATGATTTCTTTGGCTTCCTCAAATGCCTTACGTTTGTTCCAAGCATTATGGGTGTCGGCAAGACGTTCATAGAATGTGGTCATAAACTCTGAGGTCGTTTTGTCGCTCACATTCCATAACGACATGACAATTGTGCCCACGCCAGCTTTCTTGAAAGCCCGCTGCAAGCCATAGAGTCCTTCAGCCGTGGCCTTGCCTTGTCCTGTTTGACACGCTGACAATACAACCATATCCGTATTGCTCAAATCCAGACGTGCTATATCATTAGCTGAAAGTATTCCACCGAGTACACCTTTAGGTAAGGGTTTGCCTAACCAAGCAGCATTACCACCCGAGAAGACCAGACCCGACAGGGACATGGCATCTGTATAGCCTTTGAGATAATCTACATTCTCCGCTCTATTGGGAGTGTAGTAAAATCCATGAGTGGCAAGATGAAGCAATTTAGGCGATTTGCCGTGCATATTTAGGAACGACTCTTCTGTGCCGTTCTTGCCCATATACGGTGTGACCTGCCATTTGTTTTGTTTCAGCACGTTTTCAATATTCTCTATTTCGTCCTTTGTTCCTTGCAAATAATGGAATATGGAATCACCACGAGCGACCTCTCCACGCATGGCAAGCAAGCTTGACAAATCATATTTCTTCGACTCTTCAGCCATTGCGCTTGTCTCCAAATCATATTGCAAACCTCCATACAAGACCGCCGTATTGGCCTTGCCGTCCTCACCGCCCGATCTCATCTTCAACAACTCACGGGCCGAAGACAGTCTCACAAAACGATAATGGTTTCCCAACAGCGAACCGTCTGGCAGAGGCAACGATTCCAACGAAACCTGAAACAGCAGTTGCGATGGAACATAATAGACGGTAGCACCTTCCGATACATCTTCTTTCAACGGTTCCCATATCAACCGCAACATTTCCTGTGCATAATCCTTGTCATAATACATATCCGGCCTGACGATGCCAAGCGAATCAATCTGTCTTTCTGCGAACAGAGGTCTCAGCAACGGATTGTCTTGTATTCTGTTTATTATGTAGGCAGCATATTTCCTCCCTTGCGACTGTGAGATATAGTCGGTGAAATCTATCAACACCTCGTTCTGCTGCAAAGTCTGCTTTACGGCATCATAATCCACATCCATGAAGCCTGTACCGTCGCTGTATCCTTTGCATCTGTTTGCCAACAGGTTTTCCAGACGGCTCACCCTCCTCGACACACTCAGAATGCTGTCCGCATACACCTTATAATCCCTTTCCCAAGCCTTCACCTGGTTCTTCATGCTTGCCAACACAGCATAGAGGTTCATGTCCTCGGCCGTTCCTTTCGTCTTGATGACATCAAACATGGAGCGTTCCGATTCCAAGAGAAACGCTTTCGACATGACCAGAGCATCATAACAACTCTTGGTAAAAGCCGTCTGCGTCTGTTTAGCCTTCAGGGCATAGGGAGTCATCATCGTGAACAAAGACGACAAACTATGCCACAAGCCTTCACGCTCCGTTGTGCTCATATATGGGATGCGCCGTTTCATCAATGTCTTCAACTGCCGTTCCGCAGCAGCATAGTCGTCGCAACCACTCGTCACATTGCCCGCAAAGCCTTCGGCGTTGGCAAGATATATTTGCGCATTGATATGTTCCAGACTGTTGTCGCCATATAGAATCTTGGTGTTTTCTGCATACCTGCGATAGCAGTTTTCCGACTCCGCATAGTTGCCCAACTGATGCTCCACGCCTCCTGTCAGGGCTAACAACGTTATCCTGTCTCCATCAGTCTGTGCATATTTGGCAGCAAGCAACTCGTCCGCTTTCCTGTAGTCGGTCAATGCCGATTTGAAGTCTTTGAAAGCCAGACGGCACCTGCCTCTTGTTGTATATAAGGGATAAAGCTGTTTAGGTTCTGAAATTCGTTGAGCCGTCTCAAAAAGCAAGTCAAGGCATCTGTAACAGTTTTCCTTGTCACCCATAAGGCGGTAGATGTCAGCCAAAGCCATGTAGGGCATGTTGTAGGTGGCATCATCTTTTGGCGTGTATGTATGAAATTCTTCTATTGCTTTCTTGGCATACGTCAGAGCATCGTCATATCGTCCGACAGCAGCATACAGGTTACGCAAGTTAGAATAGCTCAGATGCTTGTTTGGCGACACCGCTTTGGCATCATTATGTTCGGCAATGTCCTTTCCGCGCAAGAACCATTGTTCCGCGATGCTGTATTGTCCCAAGCCTCTCGCCTCGCTGCCTTTCTGGTTGTAATAGCCAAACCTTGTCTGCAAGTCGGCCGTTGCATCCATCAACGAGTCCATGCTTGCAGCATGAGCCTGTGCTTGTCTTACATCGCCAATGGTTCTGCAGATGTTACACAGTTCTCTTAAGACAGCCATCTGCACATCCGCCTTGCCCGTCTGTCTGGCCAAGGCCAACGCCTGTTTATATGCCTCCTCGGAACCTGCCACATCATAAAGAGACGCCTTTATCTCGGCGATATGCTGCAATGCGGAAACCTCGTTATCCGTCTTGCCAAGCCTTTGAAAACCTTCAAGGGCGATTTGATAGCACGCCAATGCCCGGTCAAAGTGTTTCGCCAGATGATGTTCCATAGCTTCAAAATACCACGTCAACGGAATCTTGGGCAGAGCATATTCTCTCACCTTACCGTCAGCATAAGGCATAATCTCTTCCAATATGGCACGGGCCTTCGCCAATTGTCTGTTGCCTCTGAGCATGAAGCCGGTGGCATACATATATCCGTTCATAGCATACAGATGGGCGACATCCTTCTTCTCGTTCTCTGTAAGACGGCCATTGATCAGCTTCTTGGCCAACAGATAAGCCTCTTCATAGCGTTTCAAGGTCTCATAACACATGCACGCCATCGTCTGACTGCACACATACACCTGACGTTCCACATCTGTACGCTGTTGCTCCGTGTTCCTGCCTACAAGAAGGAAGGCGTCAAGAGCCTCAGCCGTTTTCTCGGCACGGTTCAGCGCAAAGGCTTCATTCATCTTCACCGTCACTTCTGCCTCGGTCAATGTCTGCGCCTGCATCTGTAGGGCACAACAGAACAGAACCAACGATATGATAACTGCTTTATTCATGCTTCAAGGTTATGGTGTCTGCTGCCGTTGAGTCGTTTCCGTTGCGATCCACGGGTGCAGCCTTCTTTTCAAACACATCGTTTTCGCCACCACGCACATTGTCTGTTGGAGAGTTTTCTACAAACAACGAATTGACGGTAAAGAAGCCTACGACCAGCACAGCAGCCACACTTGAAACCCAAAGCCATACGTTCCTGTTGCCACGCTTCATCTCCTTCTGAAACTCAGCCATGGCTTTCAGCTTCTCTCCACGGCTCGTCACAGCCTGCTTCACACTCTTCGTAAACTCATACTGCTCCTTCTTCTCGGCATCCTCCTCTATCTCTTTCAGAAACTGCGCCTTGGCTTCCTCCGACATGGCGTCGCCATGAAGCAGATATTCATCTATCCTGTCTTGAAAATTATTGTCCATATCTATCGGTCGTTTTATGTAGGTGTTCAAAATAAATTTAAATTCTACTTATGAGTTCAAATAGTTGCGGTAAATGTTTCGTGCCGAAGAGCGTAACGATTCCATACACTTATGCTTCTTCGACTTGAGAGCTTTCTTCGACTCTATTGTCGGTATCTCCGACAGGATAGTGTCAAGGTTCTTCTCTTCATAATAGAACTTGCTCAGTATCTGGCTGCAACGCTCCGACATGTGCGATATGACATCGGCTATGATGTCGAGCATCTTGTTGTCTTCCGAGTCGTACAGCATGTTGACATACTGCTGCGCATCAAACCCTTCTGTCTTTATCTTCCGCCCCATTTCCGTTTCAAGATCAACAAAAGAAGGATTCTCTCTCGTCCATTCCTTATACTTTATTCTTGCGATACCCATAAAATAGGTAAGCAAGCTGCATTTCAACGGTTCGTTGTTCTTGCCCGTCACCCTGCCGTTGCTCACACAGATCTTCCTGCTCTCGATGTTCTCCCACATCGCAAGGAACGAGTTTTGGAAGATATCCGAAGCGGTCTCCCCATCAGCAAAGAAGATGCCACGATAGTTTGCCCAAAAGTAGCGTGAGCAATAAGCATACAGTTCCGATTGTATCTTCTTGTCCTTATCGTACATGCCGGCAACAAGTCGGGCCTCCTTCTCCTGTTGCGACGTACGCATTTCCTTTGTCTTTTCCATTCTATTTAATCAGTATATCTGTTATGTTATATTTTCCAATGTCTTCACCCGTCATCACAGGCTGTTGCGGTCGGCTACAGCTGCTGCGGTTCACAAACCTCCTTATCCGTTTCAAAAACTCGCCATTGCCCACCTTTTCGCCATCCTTCAGCTCCTTCCACAAAGCGTAGGTCAGCTTTCCTACCGTTGGCTTTTTCATCTCGATGTTCACCTGGTCACTTCTGCAAGCGCTGATCGTGATCCACCTCTCAGCCAAGGGCTTTGCCTTGTCGTTGACAACTTTTACCTTGCCGTTGTCACCCACGAACAGCGATCTCACCATCTCAAAAGCCTCATATAAGCCACGAGCGTTCACGCTGTCCACCATCAACGTGTCTTCCACACCTCTCGCCACCTCGCCATCATCGCCATCATCGCCCCGGGTGCCGTCGCCGCTATGGCAAGCGTCGATAACCACCAGCAGCTTGCCTTTTGCCCCAATCCGGTTACGAATGGCGTTGAGATAGACATTCAGTTCATCATCCGTCAGATGCCTCTCGCCGTGATACGTCTTGCTCGCCCTCCTGTAGGCATCATACGGAATCCAACACTCATCCAGGCCGTCCTTCTCGTCGTCATGCACATCTGTCATCTGCTGCCCATGCCCAGAATAGTGAACATACACCACATCGCCTTGCTTACACGATGCCGCCATCCTCTTGAGCGCCCCGACAATGCCCGTCTTCGTAGCCTGTCGGTTCACCAATGTCATAACCCTTTTGAAGCCGGCACGTTTCAGCATTCCTTGCACAAGCGCCACATCCTTGTCACCGTTAATCTTGTTCCAAGCCCTGTCCTGCTGTTCACCCAGCCCTATAACCAAAGCTCTCTTTGTCTGTGCGTTGGCGGACAAAGAGAGCAACAGGAGAAAATATATGATTGTTCTCATTCTACACATTTTTCATTCTCTTTTGACTTGTTTAGGCATCACAAGTGACAAAGATAAATTTCTATCCATGTTGGTTGCGATGGCTATCTATGGCCCTTACGGTGGCTATCTATGCTACTTACGATGGCTATCTATGGCACTTTTGAAAAGTTTCTATTTATGACAGATGACAGACATGACACTTGTTTTCTATAATTTTTCTTTATAATAATTATATATTAATATAAAATATCTCTTTTCCTGCGCGCGCGCGTAAAAATATTTATAAAAACATGTGTCATAAGTGTCATGTGTCATACTCTAATGCAAACCTCGGCACAGCGTCAAGCTTACTTGAACGTTCTGCCGAGGTGCAGCTTATGTTCTACAAAGATAATGCAAACCGAGAGCAGAGAGGCAAGCTGGCTTGTAGTCTTTGCCGAGGTGCAGCTTATCTTTGACAAAGATAGCATTTTTTTGGTAAAATCCAAAGGATTTTACGAGAAAAAATCTTTGGAAGGTAGAATTTCATTGTTGTTGCAATTCTTCCATCTTGCGTTTCCACAACGTTTGCAGTTCTTGTTGCTTAGGTGCCAAGAAATCTTTGGTATAACTGAGAATGTTATATTCAGTAGTTTCATCGTCAGCATCATCCTCAAGGTCACAAGTAATGGAAATGCCCGTTTTTGTAAAAGCAGGTTCATAGCCAACGCTATACCTCACTCTACTTTCCTTGGTGTTCAGATCCTTACAAAGCTCACGAGCCATGTCAGCATGCAGAACATTTACGATAACAGCCCCAACAAGAGAAATGGCAAATCTGTCATTTCCAAGAGAAAACACCTTCACTATCCCTTCCGGTAAGCCAAGATACACCTCTCCCGTACCATCCTCATTACATTTACTGATGTTGCGTCCCAGTCTCTCCTCTTCCGCCAGCAACTTAGCCAGCAAGACATAAGAATGTCTGCTTCGGATCTCACGTTTGTAAGCCCGTTTTTGAAACATGTTGAAAATCCAACAGCAACCCATCATTTGCGCAAAACCTATAACTATAAGCCAAAACTGTGTAGAAAACATAACCCAAGCCTCAACTTTTTATTCAAAAAACAATTATCTTTGAACAACTACTTATTGTTAATATATTTCATGAAAGAATTGTAATCGCCCTTAAATAAGTTAATGTCTATACAGCCTGCATCATAACCTTCAAGAAAGCCCTTATCTGTTCTCTGCCATAACAATGCTTGAAGTTCAGTGGCGAATTTTCACATTTCCAAACTAAACCATAATGGGATTGCTTTTGGTTTTTATTTATCCATGAGATTCTTTAGATACTTCACTCTTACGCCATAGTTGAAGCTTTGGGTGTTGTTCAAGCCAGCATAGTTGATGGCGACAAGCTGTCCTGCATGGTTTACCACAGGAGAACCGCTACTGCCAGGAAGAGAAGGTATAGAATACATGAGTCGGTCGTCAGTACGCTGACTTATAGAGCCACTGTTAAACTGCGACTTAACCCCTTCTTTTGTTAAGGCAAGTGTAGGCCCAAGGTTAAAACTTGTCATGAACACTTTCGAGTTTTTGTCATCACTTAGTTTGGCGGTAAGCTTGTCCGTAAACGAGTAGTCTTCTAATGGGTCGGATGCCGAAACCTCAAATACATGCTTGCCTACAGGCGTTAGCTTATCCTTGAGCTGTATTATGGCAAGATCATGGTCTGTGTCCGTTTTTGTAACTACACACGACACAAAGTCGTCAGTATTGGTAACGAACGTATTGTTATAGGCAATGCTCACTTTGTTATGATATTTAATCTCCGACTCGCTTGCCCTTATCTCATCAATACCGTAATAATATTGTGCATACTTGTCACGCTCTTCCTTAATAGCATCGCGGTAGTCACGAATACGATAGAAAGTATCGTAGCTCACGTCAGGATCGGTGTTGGCAATGTTGTATGCCTGCTGTGCTTCGTTATATTTCTCGTCATACTCGTTGTAGGCCATTGCCATGAGCCGTTTTAAAGCTTCCAGCACCTTGGCCACCGACTTGTTAACATCCTTGTCCTTTACCACATTAGACACCACATGAGCATTGGTAGCTATCTGCCCGTCATCTGAAATGAAAAATCCTGTGCCATAAGAAACAGAAGCCTTTACCGAGTCTTCATCCATGGCAATGCCATTTATGCCTTCTTTCTCGTCAAAACCGGAAAAGAAAATAGACTCTCCGTTGGACAGCACCACCTCATAATAGCTTTGGTTTTGCACAAGCACAACACCTGTGGCGTTCTCCGTCTCGATGTCCTTTTCTTTCACGTTGCCACACGAGGCCATTGCCAAGACGGCAATCACTGCTAAAAATAAATGTTTCATGTTAGCCTTACACTATGTATGTGTCGTGCGCAACCTCTTTGTTATTCTTGAATATGATGCCTACTGCACTTTTATTCTCGTTATCGGTATCAGCTTCTTTTCATTTGGTTCACTTACTGTAAGCTCATAAGTATCCGTCTTTGCCTGTCCGTTGATGTCACGTTTTACTATCACATGACACGATCCGCCATTCACGTTGTTCCGCTTCATTTTATAATAGACAACAGAGACGACATATTCGCCTTTTGGCGGATTTTCCCAATAAATATTCTCTGCCGATCCGTTGCCGCCAGCAGTATTGTCAACATCAAGCTGCCCTCCTGTGGCAGAGTCTTTCTTATTACGATAAAATATTTCGGTACCATTGGGTTCTTTAACATGTAGGTCCAGGTCACCAGGAAAATTCCAAAGAAGAGTAATCTTTAGTTTTCCGTCATGGCCAATGGCTTCAGCATGCTCGACAGCGTTTTCTGCTGTTGTGGTGTCAAGTCGTTCTGGCTCCTGCCGTGCAGGAGCAGTTGGTCCTGAGTTTGCTGCAGAACCACCTCTGTCACAACCTTTAAGGTTGCACAAAAGAACAAGAACGGCAAGAATGACATACACAGAAACGAGTATAGACTTTAAGTATCTCATAGCTATTCGTCGTTATTGGTGATTATTTTTTAATAAAACAATATATGCATACGGTGCAACACCACTATTGCAAGCTGCATGAAAAGGAAAAGCGGCACAAGAATGCGAAACAGTTTTTTCTGCGATTTGTGTGGTAGCAGTATCATGCCGCACAATGCTCCAAACGCTCCTCCCAAGAAAGACAGCAACAACAGCACAAATTCTGGGATGCGCCATCTATCTGTTTCGGCGAAACATTTATCAAACGTATATGCTACATAGCATAAGAGGTTTGAAAAAAACAAAAATATAATATCTTCCATAATAATCTTATCTTTATGTTAACGTGAGTTCGACGAAATATAAGTGTCTGAAAATTTGGTGATTAGCGAAAATT
>OCRP01001010.1_pt1 | contig 17712 bp, 20 predicted proteins | sample 1538871 | NCBI WGS metagenome assembly OCRP01 (sample SAMN04571731, study PRJEB22368) | human gut metagenome | biome: human gut; material: stool | host: Homo sapiens | place: Luxembourg | collected 2012-09-20 | reverse complement strand
CTCTCCACAAACTTTACAATACATAAACACACTCTCCTATCCAAATAAAATTTCAAGAATAGCTATAACGTTATTATATCATCTTGTCCCCCCCCTGCAACCAAATATCCATTTGGTTGCGAATTAAAAAATAATAGTGCTCTGTCAAAAGCACTCAACCTAAATTATCAGTTTAACTTATGTTCTAACAAGCCACCTCTCCCTCAATCCTCCCCCTTCGTACTCCACTTTCTCTGCGTCACCCGCGTCAGCTCCTGCAGCAAATACTCCGGTCGCATCTCCAGCACAGCAGCAATTCTCAAAAAAGCAACAAAACTCAAAGACTGCCTGCCATTTTCAATCTTAGTCATCGTCCGTCGCGACACCCCAATCATCCTTGCAAACTCTTCCTGATTTATCCCTGATGCCGTTCTATGCGATCCTATAAGCACTCCCAGTTCAACCAGTTCTGGCAAATAATCCGAATCCACCAGCTCTTCAGAATACAAATTTCTAAGTCTTTTTCTCATACTGTCACCTCAAAATATTACTATTTTGCTAACAGATTATTACAAAAAGACTAGTCAAAACGTTTTTGCGCATTATTATGCTCAAATAAGAAACTTGCTAATCTTCTGTGTTATAATAGGCACATCAAGAGCTTGATGTAGTACAGCACAGAATTCTGCCATATGCGGCATTGCGACCGCCTCAGAAAGGAACTGGACAACATAACAACAAAAAACTGCCTTGAGCAGGAAAATATCGAACAGGTAATTTGCTGCGTGCCGGAAGGCACCGAACCGCAAGACTGCACGGAGGAAAAAACAACCTTCACTCTCACAGAATTCAAGGAGCTGGTGCACAGCGCCCAAAAAGGTGACCGCGAGGCCATCAATGTATTATGCACAGCCTTTAAGCCCTTAATCTACAAGGAGGCCTATCGCTACGAAGTGCGTGAAGCCTTGGGCGAGGATGCCGTCAATACTGCCTGGTTAATCTTTTTAGAGCAAATCAAGAAGTATGATGGACGGGACTTCGGGCATCTGCCGGGACTTTTGCAGTACTATATCCATTACGGCCTGCTGCACAAGTTTACGCGCGGGAAATCTGTCAAGGATTGCTATTATCTGGACGCAGAGGAAGAAGGCGAAGAAACGCAGATTGCTGACAAGAAGAATGATATTGACGAGCTGATGCATAATCAGCTATTGTCTGATACGATGCGTAAGCTCACTAAAGAGCAATTTACTGCTGTCAATGAGCTTGTTCTGCAGGATGTTGATTACAAAATATTTTGCGATAAGCATAAGTGCAGTGTGAAAACTGCTTACAAGCATCGTGCTAACGGTCTAAAAAAATTAAAAGCAATAATTGCTTAATCCGCTAAGCGTTCTGCCATACTATGGGCAGGACGCTTTTTTACTGTGCGGATGTAAAAACAAGAGTGTCCAGTTTTTGGGGTTTCACCAAAAGAGAACTGTCCAAAAACTGGGTTTCACCAGAACCAAGTGTCCAAAGTAAAATTCGACTCTCTCTTGCAAACTGTCCAAAAAAAGAGCAATGTCATGTAAATGGGATTCAACCTTTTCTTTTGTCAAGGAACATGGATTCAGCTTTTTCTTTTTGTCAAGATTTGGGAAAATCTCTTTTTTTATTGTCAAGGATTTAGGAAACCTCCTTTTTTCAGTGTCAAGACTTTGGAAAATCTCTCTTTTGGACTGTCAAGTACTATGGGTACAGTATAGACTTGGGCTGCACCTACGCTCTACTTCTACCGTACTTTACGTCTATCCTCTAGGTAGTACTCTAAAGAACAAGGTTACTACTAGCTTACGCTAGTAGTTTTTATCACAGCCAAAAGAAATAAAGACAGAAAGAAAAAATTATAAAAAAGAAAGAGAGAAAAAAGAAAACTCATTATACTAATGGCTAAAAATGCTAAAATTTTCACCCCCCTGTGCAAATTTTTTTAGAAAAATATTTTTTAAAATTTTTTTACTGAGGGGGTGAAAAAATCGCAAAAAAAAGCCATTAGTATAGTGAGAGGCAAAAACAACACACTCCCGCCTCTTGCCCAAAGCAGAATCCGGATATGCAAGTAAGCGCATGGGAGAAAAAAATACAAAGGAGCTTTTTGATATATGCTTGTAACAAATCCCCGCAGAATTAATCATGAACAGCTGCGAATCTTGGCTAGAAATGCCAAAGGCGGTATCACTCACATCTATCTGCATTGGACGGCAGGAACCTACGAGCAGGTTTTTGATGATTACCACATCAACATCGGCGAGCAGGGCGAGCTTTACCTCACCTGCAACATGCTGCGCGAATATAAATCGCATACCTGGCGTCGCAACAGTCGCTCCATTGGCGTCACTCTCTGTTGCGCTAAGGATGCAATCCTTACCTACAAATGCAATCCTGTGTTTGGCGCATATCCACCGACTGAACTTCAAGTGGAACAGATGGCGATAGTAGTCGCTATCCTGTGTCACGAGCTGGAACTTGAAATCAATAACGATACAGTTCTGACGCATGCCGAAGCAGCCAGTCGCGACCAATATGGTCCCGGTCAAGGTGATCCCGATATGCGCTGGGATTTGTACATGCTCAAAGGTATGCCGGAAACGAGGGCCCTGCGCCCGGGAGGCGTGCTGCTGCGAAAAAAAGCTTTGGCGTATTTGCACAGTATGCTTAGGGACAAGCTGCTGCAGCCACATGAAGCGGAAGTAGAGCAGCCTGAGCTGCTGGCGGCGTAAATGCTGCAAATCATCTACCCATCATTTTTTCATCATCGAAAGGAGTTTTAATCTATGGCACAAATCAATCAGGAAATTTTGAAACGCTCTCTGGTAATCAACGTTGAGGATGGCACCGGTGCCGACGGCACTACCAAGTATAAGGCGAAAAACTTCAACGGCATCAAGACTGACGCTGCACTGGACAAGGTGTACGAGGCAGGTACTGCCCTCGGCGGCTTGATGGAGAAGCCTTATAAGGATATTGAGCTGACCGAAAAGAGTGAGCTGGCGGAGGCGTAAAAAAAGGCTCCCCTCGGGGGGAGCTGTCACCCGATAGGGTGACTGAGAGGGGTCTGCTGTTTCCACGCTTACGAATAGCGTTAGGCTTGGCGAATCCCCTCTCCGCCTCGACAAGCTCGGCACCCGCCCCAGGGCGCCCTCTCTTGCCCTGCGGGCAATTCACCTTGTCTCCCCAAGGAGAGGCTATCTTCTACCGAATTTTTATCAACATGACACAAAGGAGCAATCAACCATGGAAAAATCTTTACAACTCGTCTTTAAAAACGCTGCAGGCAGCACCAAAATCATCACCATCTCCAACCCCAAAGAAAACCTCACCAAAACCGAAACTGACGCAGCAATGCAAAAAATCGTCGCAGCCAACGTTTTCAACACCCTCGGCGGTGACTTGGTACAAGCTGTTGAAGCTCGTGTGGTCAATCGTAATGTCCAAGTTCTGGCGTAAAAAGCACTAAGGAGTGATCCTCATGGAATTTGACAGACTTCTCTCCGCTGCTGCGGATTACGGGTTTCCCATGCTCGTCAGCTCGTATCTTCTGGTCCGTATGGAAGGCAGAATCGAAAAGCTGAGTGCCAATATCGACACCTTAACCCGTGTATTGCAGGAAAGACTTGTGATGCAATTTCCATATGTACAACAGTAAAATAGTATATACAAGCAAAAATATACTAAAGGACTAATCATATGGCACAGGGGCTGTCGTACCTAGCAGTACGGCAGCCCATCTTTATAGAAAAGGAACATAATATGCGCTATAAAATAATTACCTATACTCTCTTTCTTCTCTTTGCACTTGGTCTTATTGGCATAGCCTCCATAGTCAGCGCACAAGCGAGGCCTGCCAGCACCTATACAGCATATGTGGTACGCATTATAGATGGTGATACCATTCATGTACGCGATATAACAGGCGAAGCACACCGCATCCGCCTTGCTATGATAGATGCACCTGAAAGGGAGCAGCCCTTTGGTACGGAAGCAACAAAAAAAATAAGCGAGCTGTTACGCCAAGGCACAGTCCGCTTGAAAGTTAAGTGTATTGATAAGTATAACCGCGAAGTTGCTTTTGTATATTGCGAAGGAAAGGATGTGAGCGCCGAAATGCTTAGGGAAGGCATGGCACTGCATTACCACATGAACTTCGATAACTGCGAAACGTATGATAAATTTGAAGCAGCAGCAAAGCGCTGCCGCCAAGGCTTATGGTCACAGGAAAAAATTGAAAAGCCTTGGGATTTCAGAAGAAAACATCGGAAGGAGAATGAATAATGTTTATCAGAACTTTTAACACACCTAATTGGCCATCTGACTTTAGTGTTTCAAATCATTCACTGGGAGATAATTGCACGGAAGAAAATTATTATGATAACCATTGGGATTATATGAACCGTTTGCCGGATTACATCAACAGCGATACAATTACTAATCTGGTATATGATGTTGGTGATTGGTATTTTTCTGCTGATGGCAAATACAAAGATTATTATTATGTGATGGCTTTCGTTAACTGGTCTAAGGCACCGGTCATTCTTTCGATGCACCAGACGGAAGAAGAAGCACAGGAGAAAATTAAGCTTTTGGCTATAGAACTGAACAATAAATAATAAAATGAAGTTAAGTAACTACCCAACCAATTATTTATCTGCCGTATTACTCAGATAAATTATATGATAAACGCAAGCAGGATAAACTACCTTCAAATTTCTCCTGCTTATTTTTTTTCGTTAGGGGGTGAATAAAACGACAAAAAAAGCCATTAGTATAGCGAGAACACAAAAACAACCGCTTAAGCGCTTTTCCTCAAAGCACTCAAGCGGTCATTCACAGCCTTATTCACTTCTCGTACTTAAACTCAAACACGCCAAAGCCCTTTCCCTGCGTCAGATGACTCACATCATTCAAGCGGAAAACAGCATGCTCATGCCATTTGTTAATCCCCAGAACAGTTACGCTGGCAGGCTGCACATCAACCGAAAAATTAAACGCCGCCACCTGCTGCATATCCATTCCCAGCCAACGGAAAATAATATTCTGAATCGTACCCTTATGCGCAACAATCAGCAGATTTTCCTTATCGACATCCGCACAATGCCACAGACCGTGTACATTACGGCGATAGAACTCATTGCGCGTTTCACCGCCGGGATAGTTGCGGTGATCCAGCTCCTGCTCGGAAGCAGGCTTGCAAAAATGCTTCTTGGCCTCTTCCTCGGTCATTCCGGCAGCAATGCCGTTATTCTTTTCCCTCAGGAAACGGCAATGCTCTATTTCGCCCTTAAAGCCAAGCTCATCGGCAATAATCTGCGCCGATGCGGAAGCGCGCTGCAAATCACTTGCCAGAATCCGCAGCTTGCAATTACGTCCGGCAAAATCCTTCGCCAGCTTTACTGCAGCAGCCTTTATCTGCGCCCTTCCCTTTTCGGTCAGCTGCGAATCCGTCCAGCCGCCGGTCAATCTTTGCGTATGATGCGTTGCTTCACCATGCCTCACTAAGATAATCATCATTCAGCCTCCGACTATTCTTCGTTATGACTGGCATAGTTTTTGAGCAGCTCAACCTGCGTTTCCAACAAATGCAGCATATTTTTTCGATGCAGCGCCGCCTTTTTCACCTGCTCGTTATAAGCCTGTTCGGCCATAGCAGCCTTGGCATCAGCCTCAAAAATAATTTTACGGCTGCGTTCCTCTGCATCCCCAACCAGTTTACGATATTTAGTATTTGCATCCAGCATCATTCTGCCGGCTTCGCTGCGAGCATCCTCCAGCAGCTTGTTAGCCTCGCTGGCAGCACTGTTAGCGCGTTTTTTGCAGACATCCTCGGTAGTAATACGCAGCTTATCTGCATCTACCTCGGCACTGCTGCGCAGCTTTTCGGCATAGGACTTGGCTTCCTCGCGCAGCTTGTTGCATTCAGCCATCGCTGCCTGCAGCATGTTATCGGTTTTGTTCTTCGTCTGATTATACAAATCCTCGGCATGCGCCATGGTATCGTCATGCAGCTTCTGCGCCGCAGCCTTCGCTTCGCTCAGCTGCTGCTCGCACTTCACTGCCGTTTCCTTCTCCAGCAGTGCCGCCTTCTTTTCGCTGGCGTTCTTCACCTCGTCAGCAGTTTCCTGCGCTACAGCCAGTGTACTCTGCATGGTAGCCTCCATCTGCTGATAATATTCCAGCTTGGAGCTGACGCGCTCGATAGTTTCCTTCTGCTCCAGGTTATCAAGATATAGGTATTCGTATTCCTTAATCAGCTTGGCAAGAAACTTGTCTACCTCTTCTACCTCATAGCCACGAAAACCCTTGGTAAAAGTTTTTTTCTTTAAATCCTCCGGATTAAGCATGGTTTATCCTCCTAGATATAACGCTTCAGCGTTACGCTGATGCGTCCTTTTTTAGTAGTGCCGCGGATTTCCTCAATCTCTACTCGTCCACGGCCGCGGAAGGAAATTACATCGCCCTCGTTCACCGGCTGTGCCGCCTTCTTGGCTTCTTTCCAGTTTACCTTGACATTCAGGCTTTTGATTTCATCCGCCATACGGCTGCGGCTTACGCCATAGCCTGCCGCTGCCACGGCATCAAGACGCAAATCAGCGACTGTCGCGTTAATCAGCTTAACCTTTTCTTCCTTCTGCAGCAATTCCTCGCGGGGAATTTCCGTAAGCGTTACCGGCGCAGAACCGATCTGCGTCAGATTGCCCGTAAGATAATTTACCAGTGATTTTTCTACCACGAACTGCGCTCCCTCGGGCACAAAAACGATATCGCCCAAGGCCTCGCGCTTGCAGCCCGTACCCATAAACGCACCCAGAATATCGCGGTGCGACAAATCATAATAGCGCTTATCCCAGGCCGCCAGAAAATAGGCCATACCGAAATCCGGCTGGCCGTAAAAATCATTGGCAACAAAGGCAGCCTTCACCCTTTCGGCATTACTGAAGCCGCCGTCGCTTTCCAGACGCACATTTTCGTAGTTCGCCGCAATAATTTCCGCAACGTTATAAGCATGAGGATCAAGAAACTCGCTCACACGGAACTTGCGTGATTTATTGGCGCCCTCGGCCAAATCCAGCAGCTTGGCCGCCAGCTGTTCATCACCACCGGCTTTAAAGTAACGCAGAATTTTTTCTCTGTCTGCCATAAATTATTTCCCCTGTAATTCCTTATCTCTTTGCAGCACTGCCTGCACCGCATCATAAAAAGCACCGCGCACGCCATGGTTTTCCAAAGCATGGATACCGGCAATAGTTGTGCCGCCGGGGCTTGTTACCTGGTCGCGCAGCTGTGCCGGATGCAGGCCGCTTTCTACACACAGCTTGCCGCTGCCTGCCAATGTCTGTGCCGCCAGCTTGATAGCCAGTGCACGCGGCAGACCGGCACGCACGCCTGCATCAGCCAGTGCATCAATAATCACAAAGCAATAGCCCGGTCCGCAGCCGGAAATAGCGGTAATCGCTTGCAATGCTTTTTCATCTACAAATTCTATTTCACCGCAGCTGCTGAAAATTGCTGCCGCAGTCTGCTTCATAGGCTCGGTTACGGCCTCATCGCAGCAGATGGCAGTCATGCCGGCGCCTGCTGCCAGCGGCGTGTTCGGCATCGTGCGGACTACCGGGAACCCCGGAGCATAGGCATGCAGCTGCTCTAGCGTAACACTGCCCATGATAGAAAGCACCCAGGCATCCTTTTTCATGGCAGCCATCAGCTCAGGCACCAGTGCCACCGGTGCAACCTGAGGCTTTACAGCAAAGATTACCAGATCAGCATCCTTCACTGCTTCCTTATTATCGGTGGTAACATTTACGCCAAAGGCTTCATGCAAACTGCGCGCATGTGCCTCAGTCGGTTCACCTACAGTAATCATTTCCGGCGCAATCAGACCACCGCCAAGAATACCTTTGATAATAGCCTTGGCCATAGCGCCGCCACCGATAAAAGCAATTTTCTTTACTGCTATTTCTCCCATGGTTTATTTCCCCTCTCGTTATATTCGCGCTCGTCATCAGCATCTATATCTACGTTTTTCGGAGCACAGATGATAATGTTGCGTCCCAGCTTTTTCATACTGCCGCCAATGGCATAAACAGTACCGCTGACAAAGTCGGTCATACGCTTGGCAACAACATTATCTGTCTTATCATAATTAACAACTACCGTCTGATTATCACGCAGATAATCGGCAATCTTCGGGGAGTCATTGAAATCAACAGGCTCCAGCAGCACAACTGTCATCAGCTTATCAGCAATCGGCATATTAATAGTTTTGCTGCCCATCTTATCATTTTTAGCCGGTGTATCCTTTTCAGCATTTTTCTTGAAGCTCAAAACAGATTTACGTTCACGCTTAGGCTCCTCTGCAGGTGCAGCAGCAGGTGTTTCCTTGCTGCCGAAGAAACGCTTCTTAGGCTTCTCAGGCTCAGGTTCATTCTTAGCAGGCTTCTCTTCAACTCCCTCTTCAATAATTTCGTCATCATCATCGTAAAGGCTTAAGGAATCCATGATTTTATCAATAATTTTCATTACGTCACCAACCTTATCTATGTCTTAAAATTTCAGGCTATAATCACGCTGGCCGAACAAGGCTGTGCCTACACGCACAATATTCGCGCCCTCTTCAATCGCAACTGTGTAATCATTGCTCATACCCATAGACAGAATATCTGCCTGTGGATACTGCTGCTTTAAGCGTGCAAACGCACGGTAGCCTGCCGCAAACACCGGTCTTGTCTGCTCAATATCCTCGCATTTTTGGGCAATAACCATCAGTCCGCGCAGACGCACATGCTTATATTCGGGCAGCTTCGGCAGCAGCGCCAGATAATCCTCTTTATCCAAGCCGGACTTTTGCTCCTCATGGGCAATATTCAGCTGCAAAAGGATATCCTGCACCTTACCGATGCGTTCTGCCTCCTTATCAATCGCAGCCAGCAAATGCTCGCTGTCTACCGATTCGATAAGGTCAAACAAAGCAACTGCCTGGCGCGCCTTATTCGTCTGCAAATGACCGATAAGATGCCAGCAGCCGTGTTTGCCCAAGGCCTCCTGCTTATGCTTAGCCTCCTGCACGCGGTTTTCGCCTACGTTGGCAATGCCCAAGGCTTCGATATCTATAATAATTTCGGGCGGATGATTTTTCGTCACCGCCACCAGCGTTACCTTATCTCCTGTGAGCAGGTCTTTATTTTTACGCTTGTCCAAGGCAGACGCTATCTGCTCCTGAACCTGCTTTAAATTATCAGCTAACAATGTATTTGCCCCCCAATTCTCAGCAAAATGATTTGTGGCAAAGATTCTGCTTTTTATTATGCTTTAAAAGCTCTTTATCCTTATATTTTAGCATACGTGTAAACCATTGTCACGAATAAAAACAACAAAGAGCTGCCGCACAAAAGTGCAGCAGCTCTCAATAATTTTATCTTCGTTATGATAGCTATTAGTATAACAGCTTGTTAGCAATAACCAGACGTTGGATTTGGTTGGTGCCTTCGTAGATTTGCATGATTTTAGCGTCACGCATCATCTTCTCTACGGGGTACTCTTTGGTGTAGCCGTAGCCGCCCATTACCTGAACAGCGTCGGTGGTTACCTGCATAGCGGTATCGGCAGCATAGCATTTAGCCATAGCAGCCTCTTTGGAGAATTCCATGCCCTGGTCACGCATCCAGCAAGCCTTTTGAACCATGAGGCGAGCGGTTTCAACCTTCATAACCATGTCAGCCAGCATGCCTTGAACCATTTGGAAGGAAGCAATCGGTTGGCCGAACTGACGGCGCTCTTTAGCATATTTAACAGCGCAATCCAGAGCAGCCTGAGCGATACCTACGGAAACAGCGCCAACAAACGGACGAGCACTGTCTAAGGTGTTCATAGCAATACGGAAGCCTTCGCCTTCGCGGCCTACGCGATAGGACTCAGGAATAACAACGTCTTGCAGAACCAGCTCGGTAGTATTGGAAGGACGGATGCCCATTTTGTTTTCTTTCTTGCCAACGGAGAAGCCCGGGGTGTCTTTCGGAACGATGAAAGCAGTCAAACCACGGATACCGCCGGTTTTACGGGTGTTAGCGAATACCAGGAAGATTTCTGCCAGACCACCGTTGGTGATGAACATTTTGGTGCCGTTCAGAGTGTAGGTACCTTCTTCCTTGTTGCGTACAGCGCGGGTAGAAACGCCGCCTGCATCACTGCCTGCACCGGGCTCGGTCAGTGCGAAAGCAGCCAGACCGCCATTGTTCAGGATATCGCAATACATTTTCTTTTGTTCGTCGGTGCCTGCCAGCAGAACAGGTACAGTTGCCAGGCTGTTAGCAGCCAAAGAGGTTGCAACACCTGCGCAGCCTTTGCCCAGCTCTTCATAAATAGTAGCAACAGAAATGCTGTCCAGGCCTGGACCATCTAATTCTTCCGGAACAATAACGTTCAGCAAGCCCATTTCGTTAGCCTTGTCAATCAGGCCGTCACGCATATGGTTTTCTGCATCCATTTCAGCAGCATAAGGAGTAATTTCTTTTTCAACAAACTCCCTTACCATTTCCTGTAATTCTAATTGTTCCTCGTTTAATGCAAAATCCATCATATCCTCCTTGATATCAAGCGGTCTTCCGCGTCATTTCCCTTCCAAATAAACTCAGGCAAGCTCACCATTTGGCGGGTATTTCTTTAAATCTGTCGACGACAAACATTGTTGTTAAAATCGTCCCAATTAAATTCTTTTTGCTGTCAGTCATTTCAGCCTCGATAACCATCGTAGAATGTCCGGAATGCTTGATATGGCTGCGTACCGTCAATGTAGTCGGCTCATGGACACCTTTGATAAAATTCATGCTGAAATTAAGAGTTGCCACTACAGCGCCCACGCTTGCACCGGTAACACCCAGAACGGAGTCTGCCAAGGCCAACATCACTCCGCCGTGACAAATGTCACGATGATTAAAATGCTTCGCCGGATCAACGTCAATGCTGACTTCAGCACTGCCACACTTTATCTCACCAATATGCACACCGAATTGAGTCATAAAATGATTATCTGTGTACATCTGGCGAATATAGGCAGGAACATCCTTGACCTGCTCCACAGCTATCATCGCCTTTCTTCGGACAGCAGAAAATATTACTGTCAATATATCTTTGATATTTTACCACAAAACAGCGCTTAACTCAACAGTTTCATGCAAAAAAATAAGCTGAAAGGAAAGTTTTAGGGATAATTTTTTCAATAATCGCACTTTGGTATAAGCGCGAAACAAAATGGCTGCCGCACTTTGAGTACAGCAGCCATGCAAGAAGCAGATAAATTAATCGATAATGTTTTGCTTGTAATCGTGATACAGAGTCTTGAGCTCTTCCATAGTTGCTCCCATCTCAACCTTGAGCTTGGAAGCAGTATCGTAGTCGCCTTCGGCAACAGCTTTGCGGATAGCAGTGAAGATGCTCTTCTCTTCGAAGGAATCCTTAGCCAGCTTAGCGCGCAGGTTCTGGATTTTACGCCACATTGCCAGGTCGCAGTCGGTGCAGGTTTCCTGGTTGTGCAAGCGCTTCATATCGATAACAGCCTGATAATTTTCCGGAATCAGACGAGTCAAAAGCTCAGTTTTCCAACGAATCAGCGCACCCTGCATGAAGGAGTCGATATATTCCTTCTTCAGGATATTGCCTTGAGTGAGCACTGCAACTTTTTCCGGATATTTTTCGAAAGCGCAGAGATTTTCCCAAACGGTAGCAGGCGGTTCACCGAACAGCTTGCTGCGTTCTTCCGCAGTGAAATCTTCAAATACGTCTTCCTCAGTGCGGTATTGACGGTCGGTATCCAGATAGAAGCCCTCTTCGCCGGCCTTCTTGGAAATCTCCTTTTCCAAAGCCTTCAGGTCCTTGCCGGATTCTACGCAAGCCTTGATGCCGTCGAGGCAGGACAGGTAGAAGGCAGCAATAGCGATGTAGGTATTGGTGTACGGGTTCGGAGAACGCATTTCGATACGGGTAGCCTTATCGTTGTCCAGATCGCGGATCAGGCCTGCAAGAATGGTTCTGTTACGGGACGGGTTATCCGGGCTCAGGCCAAGGCTGGTAACGATGCAGACAGGAGCTTCAAAGCCGGGTTTCAGACGGTTCAGAGAGTCAATGGTGCAGGAGATAAACGGATTGGTTACCTCGTAGTTTTTCAAAAGGCCCATGAGAGCGCCGTAGCCGATAGCGGACAGGAAGTCCTCATGCATATCCTTCGGTGAGAACAGGTTGACAATCTTGCCGTTTTTCATTTTTGCGGCAATGCCCACATGCGTATGCTCACCGCTACCTGCAACGCCGGGAATCGGTTTAGCCTGGAAGGAAACCTCCAGACCGTTCATACGGAAGATTTCCTTAACGATGATACGCGCCAGCAGCTCGTTATCTGCAGTCTGTACGCCGCTGCTGAACTTCCAGTCTACCTCCAGCTGCTCCATAACGTGAGTCATATGGCCTGCGGCATCAATCTGACCTTTAACGCCGCCACATTCCTTATGGCCCATTTCAGGCTCCAGGCCGTACAGCTCCAGAGTCTGAATAGTCTGCTCCAATGCAGTACGCACGTTGCCGCGGGTACGCTGCCAATATTGCTCCTGCATTACCTGAGAAGAGCTCAGAGCCTCCAGCGGTGCGTCCTCACGCGGAGTTTTTACCCAAAATTCCAGCTCGGTAGCACTGGTGAAGAGCAACTTTTCAATCTCAGCAGGATTTACATGCTCCAAACCGGCAATTACCGGATGCTTAGCAAACAAATCCATGATTTCTTTTTCTACATAAGCCAGAGTATCATTCAAAATAGAACGGGAATCAACATGATTGCCGTTGTGAATCAGATAGCAGGGAATGCGCAGAGTACCGATCATGCGACCGCTTTCTGCGTCAAAATGCTCATAGTTATAATCAACAAACCAGTTAACGGTTTTATCAACCTTCATATCAACGCGGGCATCGTTCAGAGTAGCGATACCGGTCAGCACAACGGAGGAGCCGTCAGTCTGTGCTGCGCTGCCTGCCAAAAAGCCATCGATATCCTCGAGGAAAATCTTCATCGGGATTTTTTCGTCGGTATCATTACCGGCAAAATCCACACCCATCAGAGATACAAACTGAATCTCCGGATGCAGAGTCAGAAGCTCACGCAGAGTGCTTTCGTTTTGTTCTTCGGGTTTAATTACGTACAGTAAATCTTTGTTGTTCATGATCAGTGCAGCCATAAGGCTGCCTCCTTTCTCAATACTCCCTAATTATCATGCTGCAGAAAAATGCTCCCTACATATTTTCTGCAAGATAAACGAAAAAGGACCTTTTTAAGCATGGACACACTACTTCCTTACTCAAAAAAGTCCTCGTTGACTGTCTTACTATTATAGCAGATATTAAGTGCTTTTGTCCAGCTTTAATTTCTGAGGATAAGATATCATGCAAGCAGGCGGACAAGAATTTCCTCCAGCTTTTCGTAGCCACGTCCGCCCTGACGCAGCTTGATATTCATATCAGATAGTCCCAGCAAAGCTTCCGTCAGACGCTTTTCATCAAAGCGCCTGCTGTCGCGCTCCAAAAATCTGTAGGCATATGGGCTGCGCATCCCCAGCTCATCCATAATGCCCTTCTGGTCGTAGCCTCTGCGCTTCAGCTCCAGATAACGCAACACCTGACGCAGCTTGAAAGCAACAGTTGCGCTGAGCGGCAGAATATAGGTTCCGTGCTTACGTTCGCTCGCCAACAGCTCCAGGCACTGCTTCAGCTTGCCTGCCATAATATAATTGGTCAGCGCAAAGGAGGAAGCATTTGGCAGCAGTGCAAAAACATTCAGCACATCCTCTTCCGTCCATTCTCTGCGCCCTGCGGCATAAATCGCCAGCTTGCCGATTTCCTGCTGCAGCAAATCCAAGGGAATTTCTTCCTTTACCGGCTCGATATATTCGCTGATGGCGGCCAGCGCATCTCTGGTAAAATGCGCGCCGTATGCTGCTGCCTGCGCATACAGCCAGTCATCCAGATCCCTTTCCTTAATGCGCTCGCACGGACAAATCAGCGCACTTGCTTTAAGCTGCTTATACAGCTTGGTCCGCTTATCCATTTTCTTACTGCTGATTACAAGCAGGCAATAATCCGGTACGTCGCTGACAATCGCCGCCAGCTGCTCCATTTTCTTGGAATCGGTATCATCCTGCGCATCTGCAGCACTGTTTGCTTTGGCAGGCTTTGCTGCCCACAGCTTTTCGTCCTTCAGGAAAATCAGCGATTTGCCGCAGAAGAAGGGATAGCTGTTGACAGCCGCCTGCAGTCCCGATAAATTGGTGTCCTTGTCAAAAACCGTTATTTCGCGGTCAGCCTCCGGTGTATCGCCAAAAACATATTCCGGCAGCGCGGCAATAATGCTGTTGCGGTAGTAATCCTCCTCGCCGCACAAAAGCAGTACCTGCGCCTGCGGCAGCGGCTTATGCTGTTGTAATTTGGCAAGCAATTCTTCTGCTTTAATGTCCATGAGTATATTCGCACTCCTAAAAAACATTTTTATGATATACATAACTATAGCATTTTATTCCCTCTGCGTCAAAAACAACTTTAATGCACCCCAGCTCATCCGTTCTGACAACATTGCTGCCTATTGTCTGCAAGCGCTCCAGCGTTTCCTGATGCGGATGGCCGTAGCGATTGCCGCGCCCGCAGGAAATCACCGTCAGCCTCGGGCGCACCTGCTCCAGAAATTCCATACTGCTGCTGTAATGCGAACCGTGGTGTCCTGCCTTCAGCACAGTGTATTGCTGCAGCTGCAGCCCTCGCTCGCGTTCTTCCCCCATGTCGCCTGTAAACAGCACGCTGCCTTGCGCGCTGTGCAGCGCCGCCAGCGTGCTGGCTTCGTTACCCGGCACAGCTTGCTGCGGCACATCAACTAAAACAAGCTCCGCAGTAGCGTCCAACGTATAGCGTTCACCGCTCTGCACAACATGCGCCTGCGTCCTGCCGGCCTGCGCCAAAATTTCCTGCTGCACCCTTTGGCTTTCCTCCGTCAGTGCTTCATTGGGCAGGAGCAGCTTTTTTACCCGCAGCTGTCGCAATAAATCCGCCGCAGCACCCACATGGTCAAAATCATAATGGCTTAAAAGCAGGATATCCGCCTCACGCTTGCCAAGATAGCGCAGAAATGGTGTTATAACGCGCGTTGCTGTCGATATATTTTTCAAGCCGCCGGTATCAATAATTGCCACCCGCTGCGACGGCGTGACGATAACAGCGCAGTCCCCCTGCCCAACGTCCAGAAAATAGCAGGCTAACGGCAGCGTGCAATACTGCTGATAAGCAAGCGTCCCGGCAAACAGCAAGGCATGCAAAAGCAGGATACAGCGACGCTCCCTATTACTCCAAAATTGCAGCCAAGGGAAATCCGCCCACACAAAAAGTGCTGCATAATAGATTACAAAGCAATAAGCAGGCAGCTTGCCGATAACTACAGTGCTGTACGGCAGTTCAGCAAAAAAACGCGCCTGCGTCAGCACCTGCGCCGCAAGCCAGGCAGCAAGCTGCAACAGATAATCACCGCAGTCAGGCAACAGTGCGCCCACTAGTGCCATCTGCGCAGCAATTTCCAACACCGGCACCAGCACGATATTGCTTACCAGGGCAATCAGCGAAATTTGGTGAAAATAATAAACCTCCAGCGGCAGTACAGCCAGCTGTGCTGCCAGTGAAACTGCTGCCGCCTCGCCTATCGGCGCAGGCAAAGCCTGTGGCAGCAGCCTTTGGCATGCAGGAAGCAGCCACAAAAGACCGGCCGCCGCTCCGAACGATAACTGAAAACCAATATTGGCCAGCCATAACGGCTGCATACACAACAGCAGTGACGCCACCAGACACAGCAAGCGCCCGCGCTCCGCACCGCTGCCGCCAAGCAGCAGAACACTGCTCATAGCCAGTGCTCGCAGCACCGGAGGACGCAAGCCGCAAAGCAGCGCATAGGCAATCAGCAAAATGATAACAATAAACTTGCGCCATGGCAGCGACACCCACTGCAGCAAAGCAAGCAGCAGGCCTGTGAGCAGCACAATATGCGTGCCCGAAACAGAAAGAAGATGTGCCAGCCCGTTATCCGTAAACAGCTCACGTGTTTCTTCATCCAGCCTGCTGCTGCCGCCAAGCACCATGCCGCTCAGCAGCGCCCCATATTCAGCGCCGGCTGCTGCCTCTATGCGTTCGCTCAGCTTCCTGTTCCACAAGGCAAAGCGCTGCCACCACAAAACCTGCGGTTCTATCTTTAGCAGCTGCGCCTTGCGCAAACGTCCGCCCAGCTCCTGCACTCTGTTATAGCTTGCAGCGTCAAAACCTCCGGGGTTACGCAGGCTGTCCAAGCGCTCCAGCGTCCCCTTAAGCACTACGCAGCCTGCCTGCGGCAGCTCGCCCTTCACGCTCACGCGCAAACGTCCGCTGTAAGCAAGCTCCGTATCGCTATAAACCTTTTGACAACGTAGAATCGCACTGCTGAAGCCATCCTGCCTGCGCACGCTCAAAGGCTCCACTGCGCCCTGCACTACAACCTGCCGTCCGAAACAGGCAGCAAACTGCTGCTCGGCGGACGGCGGCACGGTAAGCAGACGAAAGAATAATATACAAAGCAGCATGAACGGTAAAAATAAGCGTAGATAACGTGTTTTCTGCAGCACTAATCCACCTCCACATAATTACGCAGCTTTGCTAGCTTGGCTTTGCCTATTCCCGGCACACGCAGCAAATCCTCCACGCTGGTAAAACGCCCGCTATTTCTTGTTTCCACAATACGCTGCGCCAGCGCAGGACCGATACCCGGCAGCTGCTGTAGCTCACCGGCGCTTGCGCTGTTGATGCGCACGCGCTGCACTGCAGAGTTATTTTTTTCTGCGCCTGCTCTGGTACTACCAACCTTCTTCGTGCTACTTGCACTATAACCGGCAGTTGCCTGAGCGTTTTTTCTCTGTGTTCTGCTTGTCCGTGCAGCCTTCTGCACCGGTACTCGTATCTGCATCCCATCGCGCACCTTACGCACCAGATTAACGCGTTCACTGTCGGCATTTTCCGTCAGGCCGCCGGCAGCAGCAATGGCCTCTTCCACCCTGCAGCCGGCAGGCACATCGTAAATTCCCGGCTCCAGCACGGCGCCGCTCACCTGCACGCGTACTGTTTTTGCCTGCGCTGCTTTTGATGTAACAGCACCTTGCGCAGACTGCGGCAGGCTGCTGACGGGCAGTGTTTTTGCTTTGTCGTTGGTGCTTATAAGGCCGGTGATGATGCAGCCTGCGAGGAGAACGGCGATGAAGATGATTTTTTTAGCTTTTGCTTGCATGGGGATACCTCCTTAGAATGTTGGGGAAAAATATTTTAGAACAAAAATAGAGCCTATCTTAAAGAGCCTCTCATATGACGTGCATCGGCAGACCGAGCCTCTCCTCGGGGAGAGGTGCCGAGCTTGTCGAGGCGGAGAGGGGTTTTTCTGTGCAACTGTTTTCTGAACTCCATTCCCTCTCAGTCACCCTTACGGGTGACAGCTCCCCCCTAGGGGAGCCTCTTTAACATACAACAGCAGACTGAGCCTCTCCTTGGGGAGAGGTGCCGAGCTTGTCGAGGCGGAGAGGGGTTTTTTGTGCAACTGTTTTCTGAACTCTATCCCCTCTCAGTCACCCTTACGGGTGACAGCTCCCCCCTAGGGGAGCCTCTTTAACA
>OCRP01001008.1_pt1 | contig 17768 bp, 14 predicted proteins | sample 1538871 | NCBI WGS metagenome assembly OCRP01 (sample SAMN04571731, study PRJEB22368) | human gut metagenome | biome: human gut; material: stool | host: Homo sapiens | place: Luxembourg | collected 2012-09-20 | reverse complement strand
GAGGACTACTTAGATAGGCTGTTGACGGGAAGTTCAATTTGATGCGTCTGCCCTGCGACCGAGGTACGCATGTATCCCGACCGAGGTACGCATGTATCCCGAGCGAGGTACGCATGTATCCCGACCGAGATGAGCATACGCAGCGACCGAAATGCGCCGACCTGTCAGCACTGACAACCTATCATCCACTATTAAAATAAGGCACAGCTCTCCTCTTCAAAGCTGTGCCTTTTATTGTTCTATACTGAACTTTCGCAAGTGCATAATAATATACTTGCAAAAGTTCAGTTTCTAAAAAAACATCGTTTTACATCTAAAGAGCATCGTTTTATTTCTAAAAATCATCGTTTTATTTCTAAAAATCATCGTTTTGTCTTTAAAAAACCTTCTTTTACATATTAATAAAAAGGTTGGTGGGCGTTTTGCTTTCACACGATTAAAATTATTGCTAACTTTGCCGAAATGAAAGTTTATTTCTATCACACACAAGACATTCAGTATATCCTGAAGCGAATGGGAGAGGGCGAGTTTCCCCCACATTATCTCTATGGAGCAGCCAAGCTCGAAAGGCATGGCATAGGCGTGGTGTGGCATAAGGCGAAGCTCGGACTGCCGCGGTGGCGCATGATGCTGCGCAACGCATGGCAGGTGCTCACATGCAAGGAACACTTTGATGCCGTCTACGCCACTCATTATCGCGGACTGGAGCTTATCGTGCTCCTTCGTGCCCTCCGTCTCTTCAGAAAGCCTGTTGTTATATGGCACCACCAGCCCATCGTCAACTCGCCCAAACGCTGGCGCGAGTGGCTCGGACGACTGTTCTATAAAGGCTTCGACCGCATGTTCTTCTTCTCACAGAAGCTTATCGACGACTCGCTGCTCACAGCCAAGGCCGACCCCACACGCATGGTGCTGGGACATTGGGGGGCCGACCTCGACTTCTATGACCGCGTGATCGCAGCCACCGACGGCACACACGACGGCTTCGTGTCTACGGGCAAGGAGATGCGCGACATGCCCACGCTCGTCAACGCTTTCAACGCCACGGGAGCTGACCTCGACATCTATGTGGCGCGGGTGACGGGCGACGTGAGCTATGAGCACATCTTTGGAAAGCTGCCCATGAGGCGCAACATCAGGCTTAAATTTGTGGAGAGGCTTATTCCTTACGAACTGAGCCTTATCGTGGCACGCGCCGAGTGTGTGGCGATCTGCTGCCAAGAGACGAAATATACCGTCGGCCTGACCACCGTCGTCGAAGCCATGGCCATGGGCCTGCCCATGATCTGTAGCCGAAACCCGCAGATCCCTGTCGACATCGATGCCACACGCTGCGGCATAGCGGTCAACTATGGCGATGTGGAGGGATGGAAACGTGCCATCGACTTCATTCGCAACCATCCCGACGAGGCACGGGCCATGGGACAGCGAGGACGACAACTGGCTGAGACAACATTCAACGACGTGCGTTGCGCTGCCGAGGTGGCGCAGGTGCTCAAAGAGGTCATAGAACAACAACACAAGAGATTTTAAAGCAACGCAAGAGGTCATGAGCAACGCCAGAGGCCATGAGCAACGCAAGCTGTCATAGAGCAACGCAAGGGGTCATGGCATCGCATCGCCACATGGTCTGATGCTTACATTTTGTCATTTTTGAACTTGAAAAGGAGTTGTATAAATAACACTTACCGCCCTTTTGGGCCGTAAAAGAGGGAAATTTATCTCTTTTTTAAAAATTATTCGAATTTTTGTTTGCCACTCCAAATAAAAGGACTAACTTTGTGAGCAGATAAGCAATGATGAAGCAAGCCTCCAAAATAGACGTAGCTGTGCTGATACTTTTCTTCAATCGCCCCGAGCATTTGAAAAAAGTGTTTGAAGAAGTGCGCAAAGCGCGTCCTTCGCGACTATTCCTCTACCAAGACGGACCAAGGTCAGAAAAAGATCTGGACGGAATAATGAAATGTCGCGAGGTGGTCGATAACATCGACTGGGAGTGTGACGTGCAGCGCATGTATCAAGAGCGCAACTATGGATGCGACCCGTCCGAGTATATCTCGCAGAAATGGGCGTTCTCCATGGCCGACAAATGCATCGTTCTTGAAGATGATGACGTGCCATCACAGTCGTTCTTCCCCTTCTGCAAGGAGATGCTTGACCGTTATGAGCACGACACGCGCATAACGATGATTGCGGGCTTCAACAGCGATGAAGTGACCGAGGGTGTGCCCGACGACTATTTCTTCACATCCGTCTTCTCAATATGGGGATGGGCGTCATGGCGAAGAGTGGTAGACCAGTGGGACGAACATTACACCTTCCTCGACGACCCCTACGCCATGCAGCAGCTCACAAACCTTGTGCGCCAACGCTGCTTCAGGACCGACTTCATACCTATGTGCCGCGACCATCGTGCATCAGGAAAGGCCTTCTATGAAACCATCTTCTGGGCCTCAATGCTGCTCAACAACGGCTTGGCCATCATGCCGACACGCAACCTCATCAACAACATGGGCGTAACCACCGATTCGACACATTTCACAAGTAGCCTTGACACTATTCCTCGCCGACTGCGCCGCATGTTCACCATGAAGCGTTACGAGTTGCAGTTTCCGCTGCGACATCCACGCTATGTCATTGAGAATGTGGCCTACAAGGAGAGTGTGTATCGCACAAACGCATGGGGACACCCATGGATAAAGGTTGCCCGTTCGCTGGAAGAGCTTTACCGCAACATGCTGCACGGCAATTTCAGAAACATCGGACGCTCCATCATAAGACGCTTGGACAAATGGACAGGGCGACACCGCCATGCGTGATGTCCATAAAATGACGTCCATAAAAACATCCCACGCCTGCTCCAACAGGCTCTTTTGCCCGACAGCCGCCGTTAAAGAGACGACGCCGAGGCATGAGCAAGAGCTTCAGCAGGCATGTTAAGAAAGGAATCATCTTTATACAATCAATACCTAATTCAATCGACTAATTACCTTTACTAAGATCAATTATTATCTTTTAGACAATCCTTGGAGGCTCCGCAGTGTTGCGGGGCCTTCATTGCTTTATTGCGCTTTGGTCTTATGCCGAACTGTTTTTTAAACAACAAAAAAAAAAAGAAGAACCTACAAGCATGTAAGTTCTTCCTTTAATGTTTTCCTGTTTTTAATCTGTTTGTCTCAAAGTGAAGCTGTCTAAAGTGAAGCTGTCTAAAATGAAGCTGTCTTGTTATAAGCCATCGTTTTTGTGGCCATTTTATTTTGTCACAGCCTTGGCCCAATCGGTCTTGAGCCATGCCTCATGCACGAAATCGAAACTGAAACCAGTGAACGTTGGGGCTGGCACATGGCAGGTCAGACCGCAACAGTTGTCAATCTTGACCGTGCCTTTGTTGCTGCCAGCTCCCGACAGAATGGAAGAGGTGTGTGCTTCAAAGAGCACAGCCTCGCCCAATGAGGTTCTGAACTTGGCAAGCAACGATGCGTTGTCGCTGTTGGCACCCAAGGCTTTTACATATTGTTCGAAATCGAAATAAAGGTGTGGGTGGAAGCCCTCAAAGCCTTGCAGCTTGTTGGCATCTACCGTTGCGGGGTTGGCGTTGATCTGCTTTACGATGTCGGCAAGCGCTTGCAGACGGTCGGTCTGTATGAGCGCCACGGTGGCCGATGAGTTTTTGTAGCTGTCCATGTAGGCGCGGCACACGTTCTCCAGGCTCGTCGGCGTGTTGTCCTTGCCCAAAAGCAGAGGCACCATGGTGCTGTAGGGGAAGCCGCCGCTCATGACCTCGGCAGGCGAAGCCACGATGTATGGGGCGACAGAGCGCAGGTCGTAAAGGGCCTCTACCGACGACATGAAGCAGGCATCGAAGATGACATACTGCCATTGTCCGGCTGCTTTAAGAGCCTGTGCGAGCTGTGGCACCTCCATGAACGCTCCCGAGTCTTCGCCGAAAAACTTTGTCTGCGGCACCTTCACGCTTGCACCTTTGGCGTCGTTCTGGCTGTTAAGCTTGTTCTCCTCAACGACATATTGGTCGTAGGTGTCAGACGGCACCCATCCACCGCCGTGCGACGACATGACCAAGCCATACTGCTTCACGTTCATGGTCTGTCGAGCCAGCGTCAGCACCTCCGTCATGAACGTCGGGTCCACGGTAGAGGTCTGCGAAGGGTTCCATTCTTTCACAAGCACCTGCTTTGTTCGTCCGTCAACCTTCTTTACCTCCGTAAGACGCGTGTAGGTCTCATGGTTCTTGTTGTTGGCATCGTAGACGCGGTCGTAGAAGATGCAAATTTTGTTGTTGTCGTCCACCACCTTCGATGCTGCTTCAACAATGCGCGTGATGTTCTTGTCCATCTCGTCCTGCAAGCCCGTGCCGCTACCCATGCAGAACACCACCAGTCCGCGGCTCTCTGTTGTAGAGGGCGTAGGCGTGGGTGTGGGCGTAGGTCCTGGGTCAGGTGTGGGGTCATCGCTGCCGCCGCCACATGCCGTAAAGGCCATTGTGGCGGCAAGCAGGAATGCGACATTGCGAAAAACCTGTTTTAGCTTTGTCATATCCATCTTTTCTTCTTTTTCCTTTTTCGTTAGTTGCTCAAACAATTTTTTTTGTTCGAGCAAATCTTTCCTTGTTCAAGCAAATCTTCCTTCTTTTATCTTCTTGCCACGTTTATCTTGCGTGTAGCCTTTCTCATGACCTTTCTCTTGGCAGCGCTTTGTGTGGCATCGTAGAAGGTCGTTTTGCCTGTGAACGAACCTTTTATGCTGTGGCCGTTGTCGTCCATGGTGTTGAAGGTGAAGGTGTAGTTGCTCTCACCAGAGGTGCTGAGAGCCTCGTTCTGCTTAATGCTGATGGTGCCCGTTGTGAGCGGTGCCAGGCGTGTGCAATAGCCTTCCGAGTCGACGCTATTCATGTCGCCATACCATGAGTAAAGCACGTTGCCGCCTCCGTAGCGGTGGTATCCGGGCAGAGCCGTGTAGCCTGTCAGCGACTCGTTGAGCGGATAATCGTGCGACAGCAGTTTCGCTCCATCGCTTGACGGCGTGAGCAGCTCCATGGTTATGTAGTCGTCCTTCAACGGGTCGGCAGCAATCATGACGAGCCATGATGTGAGGCCCTTCTTCAGGTCCTCGCCCAGATAGAACACGCTGGCTGTTGTTGTAGAGTTGAAGTTGAGGCTCACGTTGCTGTCAATGGCGCTCCATGGGCGTTTAGCCGTCTGCGGGTTAGTGTCGTTGTCGCAATAGTTGGTCAGCGCCACCGTTCCGTCATACACAGCATGAATCTTTATTCCGTCATCGGTCTGTCCGTCTACGGTTATGGTCTGTCCGTTGCCGTGGTTCTTGACCGTCATGGTGCCCGATGTGATAAGAGCGATGTAGCGTTTGCCTGTAGCGGCATCAATGCGTGTGAGATAGATGCCGGTGTAGGTTGTCGACTCGAACACCGTTGTCGACCTGCCCTGTTCCACCTCAAACGGGCACCAGTTGAGCTGACTGCTCTTTGCTGCCGTTATGGTGTATGTGCCTTCAGCCGGCAGAGGGTTCTTTATGTTATAGTCGGCAAGCTTAGGCATGTAAGCCGGGATGTACATGTAATAACCGTCTGTCTGTGTGCCTGTCTGGTCGAACGAGCCTGTGAACAGCTGCATGGCGAAGTCGTCAGAATGAGGCATGAACCAGTTGCCCCAGTAGCGTCCCTGCTCGCGCTCGAACGTCACGTTCTGGTCCTCGGTGAACGGCTTATACTCGCTCGATGCGTTATATGTGAACGAGATGTTGCCTTCATATTTTGCCACCAGCGGTGTGCCGTCAAGGATGGTAGCGTCGAGCGCCACGGTGTAGACGTCGCCCTCATGGCTCACCTTCACGCTTCCGCTGCTTATGGGCAGTGTCTGCACAGCATCTGTGCCGTTGCCGTCTTCCACTCTGATCTCCACATAAGTGAAAGCAGGGTCAAAGGTGAACGGGTTCTTGTATGTGCCCTCACTTTTGCTTCCCGGCACATACTCGCCATCGGGCAGCGTGGGGTTCATGGTGTCGTCGTCGAGAGCGCCGTAGAGGTCGAGCGCCACGGTGATGCCTCCCACCTGTGAGGGTGTGCCATACTCGTTGGTGTCGCCTGATGTGAGCAGCAGCGAGTAGAGGCCCTTGTCGTCCTTGTCGGTGTAAGAAGCGTCAATGACGCGCACCAGCTTTATGGTGCTGCGCTCGGTTGTCGTCATCTTGAGCGTTTTCGACAAGATGCGTCCGTAGTGGCCCTTCGCCGCCACTGTGACGGTATATTCGGTTTGCGGCGTCAGACGTGTGGCCGACACGTCAACGGTGGTGTTAACCTCCTCCTTGTGTCCGTTTGCCAGCACGTCGGCTGCCGAAGGCTGTTCCTCTGATGTCGGTGTGACCATCCACGCCACCTGTGCGCACATCGATGTCTCGATGTTGAAGGTTATGCTGTTGCCGCCGGTTTCGCCAGCTGTCACATCGAGCGCCACTTTCTCTATGTCGTCGCCGTCGCTTGAGCAGGCGAAGAAGATGCCCATTGTCATGATGGCCATAAACAGTAGGCCTACGCGTCTTAATGTTTTAGTCATAATGAAAAAAAATGAAAATAAGTGCTTAAAAGCTGTTTGTACTTATTGATTGTTTAAAATTGTTTTAAGCCTTCCATGTCGATGTTGACGTGGAAGGCTCGTTTAAAAGAAATCTTTCTCTTTCGTTGTCAGAGATTTTTCGTTTCAGGTTTCAGAGATTCGTCTCTTGGTTTTTCAGAGATTCGTCTCTTACACATTTCAGAGATTCTTTTTTCCGCAAGCGAAAAGCCTTGTTCTTCCATGTGGAAGCTGTTGTTTTTTAATAACCGGCAATCTCTCCCTTGAACGTTCCTACATAACGCTGGCCGCTCTTCATCACAAAGTCGTAGGTTATGGTGTAGGTCTTTCCGTCTTTCTTGACCTCAGCCTTTCCTGATGTGGGAGTTCCTGCGATGTCCACCTCCGCGTCAGAGTAGATGTAGTCGTTGATGTAGGTGCCTGTTCCCAGTGTGCCCTTGGCGTTTGTTGTGGCCACGTCGTATGTGCCTTCCTCCAGCTCCTTGGCACCCTTTGAGCAGATAAACATGAAGCCCAGCTCCGCGTTCCAGTCGGCATCGTTCATCTTGACATAGACCTCGCCCTCTACAGCCTTGTCGGCATCAATCTCGAGCAGCTTGGCGCTCACGGGGTTGAGCTGTCGTGCGTCGAACACCTCGAAGCCTTCAATCTGTCCTGAGAAGCGTCCGAGCAGGTTTGTCTGCAGACCGTCCACGGTTATGTCGGCATCAACGTTATATGTCTTTGTTGCCTTGTCAAGCTCGATCTTCACCGTTCCTGCCGTTATTTTGTACTTTGCAACGTTTCCGTTTGCGTCCTTGCAAGAGTAAGAGCTGTATCTTGGAGCGATGTAATATTCAGCTTCCTCGGTAGCGTCTATGGTGTAGGTGCCGGCAGGGAGGAAGTTGGCAGAAGGATAGTTGCAGTCGATGACGAGCGTCTCGCCGTCATTTCCTGTGAGCGTCACGGTGGTGTTCTTTCTGGTGTAGCGTTCGCCGGCGAAAGCCTTAAATGTTATGCCTGTGTAAGCCGCTGTCGTTGCCTTTGCGTTAGCCGTCACGGTGAGATTCTTCTTTCCGTATGCCACAACAACGAGCGAATATTCTGTTGCCTCGTCCAGTTTGTCAAAATCGAGACGTTGTGTTCCTGTCAGGCTTGCGAGCTTTGTGCCGTTCTTGCCCACGGTCTCAGGTGTTGAGCCTGCCACGTCTTTTCCGAATACATATTTTACGGAGTCGGCACCACTTATGTTGCTTACCTCAAACGCCAGCGAGTGCATTGTTGCGGCGTCAGCCACGGCAGCAGCCTGCACGGTAGGGGGCACAGGGGCGTCGTCGTCGTCGCTGCAAGCTGTGAACAAGAGGGGTGTTGCCATAAGAAATGTTGCCATGCGCAACATTTTCGTCAAAATGTTTTTGTTTGTCTCCATATTGTTTCCGTTTTGTAATTGTTATTCTGTTATTGTTGACATTCTGTCGTTTAATGGTCGCAAAATTAATAAAAAGGAGTAAAACAATAAAACTTAAGGAGTACATATTCTTGAATTTGCACAAAAAACAAGGGTAATTATATGCAAATCGGCGAAAAAAGTGACGATTTGCATATATTTACCCTTGTTTTAATTCTTTTTGTAAGTGAGACATCTTGCCGTCAGCACGCCTTTCACACACTTTCCTCGCTTTCTTCGCGTGCCGTGCGCTGATATTCGGACGGTGTCATGCCCGTGATTTTTCTGAAACATCCCACGAACGAGGTGTTCGACTTATAGCCCACGCTTGCCCCAATGCTGCGTATTGTGAGGTTTCCGAAATGCTCGTCGTCGGTGAGTCGTCGGCACGCCAGGCGTATGCGATACTCGTTTACAAAGTTGCTGAAGTTTTTGCCGTAGCCGTCGTTTATGGCCTGCGACACATACTTGCTGTTGGAGCCTGTGAGCGATGCGAGCCGTTCGAGCGAAAACTCGGGGTCGGCATACTCGAGCGTGCTGTCCATGATGTGGGCAATGGCCTTGATGAGGTCTTGCTTGCGGTCGTCAGCCAGGTTGCTGCTCTTATATTTCATGGCGCTTTTAGCTTCGTCGAGCTGTTGCTGCATGTCGAGCAGTCGCTGGTTTATGGCGTAGAGGTCATGGTAGCTGTGCTTCAGCCTCTGCTTCTGCCTGTAGACCATGAAGAGCAACACGGAGACCATGAGGAGCAGAGCCAAGCCACCGCACAGCATGTAGCCTTGCAGGCGTATGGTCTCCTGTCGGCTGTCGTTTTCTGCCGTCAGGGCGGCAATGTCTTTGTCAACCTTATCCATCTCGTAGACAAACTGTTGTGTCTTTGCCTTGTTAAACTCGTCTTGGTTGAACGTGCTGTCGGCGGCGGCGCGGTAACGGCGGCTGTAGAGGTCGGCGTTCTTCTTGTCGCCTCGTCGTGCGTAGATCTTCGACATCTCGCCCAGCGTCTCGGTGAACATGTGCATCTGTCGCGTCTTCTCGGCTGTGGTGAGACACAGGTCGACGTAACGGCGTGTAGAGTCGATGTCGCCCTTGAGGTCGAAAATCTTATATATCTCCTCATAAACCCCGCAGATGTAGCGTGGCGGCAGGTGCTTCTCTTGGGCAAAAGGCACGAGCGGGCGCAGCAAGGCGATGGCCTGGTCGTAGCGGTGGTTCATCTTGTTGATGATGGCCAGGTAGAAAGAGCTGTAGAACTTGAAGTCGGGCCTCTGCCTTTCGGGCATGTGTTCGGAAAGCTGTTGTGCCAACCTGTAATAGCGTGTGGCGTTGTTGGCATCGCCCATGAGGTAGAACGTGTGGCAGAGGTTGTTGAGCAGACGATAGGTTATCACGGGATCGGGATACTGGTTGCGCAGCTCATAGCCACGTTCGTAATATTTTACGGCCTGTGCATAATCCTTAAACATGCAGTAGACGTTGCCGAAACACTTGTAAAACTCGATGATCTTCCTCTTCTCCTCTGTGCTTTCGCATATCTTGTGACCTTGCAGATAGAGCGACAGGGCTTTGGCGTAATGTCCGCGCCAATAGTAGATGTCGCCCGAGCGCAGGTAAGCGAGCGCACACGAGGTCTTGTCCTGTTCCGTCGTGGCGGTTCGTGAGCGGTTGCACACCACCATGTAGAGCACCAGAGCCTTGCGTTCGTCCTTCTGTTTCGCTGCCTTCTCCGCATCCTCCAATATTTGGACCGACGGCTTGCCCACGGCAGCCTTCATGAGGCTGTCGTACCTGTCGTCTGCCGCCATGCTCATGGTGGCCAACATCATGGCAAAGAAAAGGATGAGCGTTCTTAGCATGTTTCTCTTTTTGGGCTTTAGAACATGTTTCTCTTTTTGGGGCTTTTGTGCCGTCACATCAGTAGGCGGCGTGCAAACTCCCACACCACGATGCCGGCGGTCACGCTCACGTTGAGCGAGTGTTTGGTTCCAAACTGCGGGATCTCAAGGCAACTGTCGCAATGGTCGACCACCACCTGCTGCACGCCCTTCACCTCGTTGCCCAGCACCACGGCATAGCCGTTGGCCTCGGGCAGCTCAAGGTTTTGCAGCTTGGTGGAGCCTTCCACCTGTTCTGTTGCCCACACATGGTAGCCGCGGCCCTGTAGCTCTGCCACCGCTTCGGTGGCATCCTTAAAGTAGCGCCAGCTCACAGAGTCTTCGCCGCCGAGGGCTGTCTTGTGTATCTCGGGGTGGGGCGGCGTGGCTGTTATGCCGCACAGGTAGACAGCCTCCACGCGGAAGGCATCGCAGGAGCGAAACACGGAGCCCACGTTGTAGAGCGAGCGCACGTCGTCGAGAACCACCACCAGCGGCATCTTCTCGGCCTCGTGAAACTGCTCCACCGAGAGGCGCTGCATCTCTATGGTGCGTAGCTTACGCATGGGGTGCGCCCTCCTTTGCCTCTTCTGCCTTGGTTCCTTCAGCCTTGTCCTCTTCCTCCTTTGCCTCATAAGCCAGCGCATACATGCGGATCTGCTTCACCATAGACAGCAGTCCGTTAGAGCGTGTGGGCGAGAGGTGGTCCTTGAGGCCAATGCGGTCAATGAAGTAGAGGTCGGCCTCCGCAATCTCCTTTGGCGTGTGTCCGCTGAGCACCTGAATGAGCAACGCAATGATGCCCTTTGTTATGAGCGCATCGCTGTCGGCTGTGAACACGATGTTGCCGTCGGTGTAGTCGGCCTGCAGCCACACACGGCTTTGGCATCCGTCGATGAGGTTCTGCTCCGTCTTATATTTAGCGTCAAGCGGCTCCAGGTCGTTGCCAAGGTCAATGAGCATCTGATATTTGTCCATCCAGTCGGTGAATCCCTCAAACTCCTCGATCACCTCGTCTTGCTGTTCGTTTATTGTCATAATGATTATTTTTTTTGTTCTTTGTGTTACTTAACGATGTTTTCTGTATGAAAGCATTGTGGAAAAATGCAATGCAAAGTTACGAAAGATTATTGAAAGTAATGAAAGAAAGTGTGAATGAAGGGTTAAAAAGTTTCTTTTTATGCAAATGTGGAGCAAAACTAAAGCGCGGGAGATGTTGAATGGATTATTTTAGCTAACTTTGCACCTTGAAACAAGGGCGTGGCGAAAGAAAGGGCATGTTGATGCACCGTTGTTAAGATGTGAAACCTTTTGGCGAAAACAACAGGACTAACAAACGGCAAACGCTTTTAGCAAGAACATCTGGCAAACGCAAATGGCGGTAACATCTGGTAAACGCAAATGGCAAGAACATCTGGCATAACCCCCGTTTCCATACCACCCCCGAAGCAAAAAACAGTAATAATCAGGACAATAATTTAAAAAGAAGGAGACAAAGGAAAGAAAATGAGCGCAAAAGTAAGAGGAACGTTGTGCGGCATCCTCGCCGCTGCATGTTATGGAGCCAATCCGCTGGGTGCGTTGCCCCTTTATGCCGACGGCATCAACTCATGCTCGGTGCTGTTCTACCGTTTCTCGTTGGCCGTGCTTATGCTGGCCCTTTACATGGCTGTCCAGCGCAAGTCGTTTGCCGTGACACGTCACGAGCTTGCTATTATGGCAGGCTTGGGGGTGCTCTTCTCATCGTCCTCGCTGTCGCTGTTCAATAGTTTCCATTTCATGGGAGCCGGCATTGCCAGCACCCTGCTCTTTGTCTATCCCATAATGGTGGCGGTCATCATGGCCGTGTTCTTCAAGGAGAAGGTCACGACGAGCACCGCTCTCTCTATCTTGCTGGCGCTCATGGGCATAGCGCTGCTCTATAAGGGTGGCGACGGCGAGACGCTCAGCGGCATAGGCGTGAGCTTGGTGGCCATATCATCGCTCACCTACGCCCTTTACATCATCGTGGTGAACAAGTCGCAGATCCGTGTGTCGTCGCTCAAGCTCACGTTTTATGTGCTCATCTTCGCGGCCCTCACGGTGCTCCTCACCTCGTTCACCAGCGAGTCGAACCACATACAGCTGCTTACCACGCCCGAGCAGTGGGGGTTGGGTCTGATGCTGGCCCTCGTGCCCACGGTCCTCTCGTTGGTTCTCATGGTGGTGTCTGTTCACGACATCGGCTCCACGCCCACCGCCATCCTTGGTGCCCTTGAACCTGTCACGGCGCTGGTTATCAGCGTGCTGCTCTTTGGCGAGCTGTTCACCATGCGCATGGCTGTCGGCATCGTGCTCATCCTTGTTGCCGTGACGCTTGTGGTCATGGGCAAGAACATTCATTTCAACAGCCTCACGAGGGTTGCCTCTCCTGTGGGAAAGATTATCGTGAAACTGTGGAGGTGGAAGTAAAGGTAAGGGAAGAGTGAAGAACGAAGAGTGAAGAACGAAGAGTGAAGAGTGAAGAGTGAAGAGTGAAGAATTCGATAGCCCTTCTAAAGAGGAAAATTCTTGCTTAGGCAAGCGTCTCTACGAGCCGAGCGCAAAATTCGAAAATTCAAAATTCGAAAATTCAACATCGGCTGAAAGCCGACAATTCAACATTCAACATTCAACATTCAAAAATCAACATTCCTATAGCGGGGGTGGGGCTTTAAAAAAACAATAATAAAACAATAACAAATATGCAAGAAACAAGACAAAACCGAATAGCGCGACTGCTGCAGAAGGAGCTTAGCCTTATCTTCCAGTCGCAGACAAGAATGATGCACGGCGTGATGGTGAGCGTGACCAAGTGTCGCGTGTCGCCCGACCTCAGCATCTGCACAGCTTATCTCAGCATCTTCCCTTCCGACAAGGGCGATGAGATAATGAAGAACATCAACGCCAGTGAGAAGACCATACGCTACGAGCTGGGAACACGCGTGCGCAACCAGTTGCGCATCATACCCGAGCTGCGATTCTTCATTGACGACTCGCTCGACTATATCGAGCACATCGACTCGCTGCTAAAGAAATGAGGCTCAACCTTCCTTTCTTCATAGCCCGACGTTACCTGTTCTCGAAGAAGAGCACCAACGCCATAAACGTCATATCCATCATCTCGATGGTGGGTGTGGCGGTGGCTACGATGGCTCTGGTCATCGTGCTCAGCGTGTTCAACGGCTTCCATGACCTGGTCGCTTCGTTCTTCACCAACTTTGACCCGCAGCTCGAGGTCGTTCCCGTGAAGGGCAAGGTGGCGGCTGCTGATGATGCCGTGTTCATGAAGATCCGTCAGCTGCCAGAGGTCGACATGGTTTCCGAGTGTGTGCAAGACCAGGCCCTCGCCTTCTATAACGGTCAGCAGGCCATGGTCAACATCATGGGCGTGGACGACAATTTTGCCCGCATGACACGCATACAGAAAATTCTCTATGGCGACGGCGACTTCTCTCTTCAGGCTGCCAACCTCGAGTATGGCGTGCCAGGCATACGCTTGGCACAGACCCTTGGCATGGGTGCCCGCTGGGACGGGTTCCTCAAGATCTATGCGCCGCAACGCGAGGGACAGCTCACCGACATGGCATCGCCTGCCGACGGGTTCGTCACCGACTCGCTCATATCGTCCGGCGTGGTCTTTGCCGTGAACCAAGCCAAGTATGACCGCGACTATCTCATCACATCCATTGCCTTCGCCCGCCGACTGTTCTTCCGTCAGGGCATGGTGTCGAAGCTCATGGTCAAGCTCAAGCCAGGCACCGACATCGACGCGGCAAAGCGCAAGATCAAAAACCTCGCTGAGGGGCGCTTCAACGTGCTCGACCGCTTTGAGCAACATGCCGACACGTTCCGCATAATGCAGGTGGAGAAGGTGCTGGCATACCTCTTCCTGTCGTTCATCCTCGTGGTGGCGTGCTTCAACATCATCGGCTCGCTATCCATGCTCATCATTGAGAAGAAAAAGGATGTGCAGACGCTGCGCAACCTCGGAGCAACAGACCGCACGCTCACACGCGTGTTTCTGTTTGAGGGACGCATGATCTCGGCCCTCGGTGCTGTTGTGGGCATACTGCTCGGACTGCTTCTCTGCTGGCTACAGCAAGAGTTTGGCCTTGTGCCCATGGGCGACAGCTCGGGCACGTTCGTGGTCAACGCTTACCCCGTGAGCGTTCATTACAGCGATGTGCTCATCGTCTTCATCACGGTCTTGGCCGTGGGATGGGCTGCGGCGTGGTATCCGGTGAGATATATGTCGCGCCGACTGCTCGGCAAGGCGCTGTGAGCCAAGCCCGCAAACAGATGATAAGGTTGACCTTCCATCTAACCTGACAAAAAGAAAACAAAACAAAAAGAATAATGACCTGGATAGACGGACTTTTTAATGTCCATTCAGCATTGCAGACCGTTGTGGTGCTGTCGCTTATCTGCTCCGTGGGTCTGGCCCTCGGCAAAATTCATGTGCGTGGCGTGTCGTTAGGCATAGCCTTCGTGTTCTTCATAGGCATCTTGGCGGGACACTTCCACCTGAGCGCCAACGAGCAGATGCTCGATTTTGCCGAGACCTTCGGACTGACGCTCTTTGTCTACACCCTCGGCCTGTATGTCGGTCCCAACTTCTTCGGACTGATGCGGCATGAGGGCATACAGTTTAACATGTGGAGCTTCGCCGTCATCGTGGTGGGCACCGTTATGGCCATTGCGTTCACCTTCGTGCTGCCCGTGGGCATGCCCGATATGGTGGGCATCTTGTGTGGCGCCACCACCAACACGCCGGCGCTCGGTGCCGCCCAACAGGCGCTTGAGCACGCTTCGGTGTCGAGCAGCGGTGCCGCCTTGGGCTGCGCCGTGACCTATCCGTTGGGTGTGGTGGGCGTAATTCTTGCCATGATGCTGATGCGGCGCTTTGTTGTCAAGCCCGATGACCTGAAACCGAAGGTCAGCCCCGATGCCGACAACACCTACATAGCGCAATATGTGGCCATCAACCCAGCCCTCGCGGGAAAGACCATTGCGGAGATTGCGCAGATGACACACATGAAGTTTATCATCTCACGCATCTGGCGCGGCGACGGCGTGATCGTGCCGCTGGCAGAGACGCAGATCCACATCAACGACAACCTGCTGGTGGTGACCACACCCCATGAGGCCGATGCCATGGAGATCTTGTTTGGCGAGAAGGTGCAGAAAGACTGGAACCGCGAGAAGATCGACTGGAACGCCATCGACTCGCATGTGGAGAGTCGTGTTATCGTCGTTACCCGTCCTGTGCTCAACGGCAAGGTGCTCGGCGCCCTTCATCTGCGCGATGCTTACGGCGTGAACGTCAGTCGTGTGATGCGCGGCGACATCAAGCTGCTTGCCACCGACAATCTCATGCTCCAGTATGGCGACCGCGTGACCGTGGTGGGCAAGCCCGACGCCATAAACCATGTGGAGAGCTTCCTTGGCAACGCCGTTCAGGTGCTCAACGAGCCAAACCTCGGCGCCATCTTCTTCGGCATGATCCTGGGTCTCGCCCTCGGCACCATTCCGCTCAACCTGCCGGGCATGAGCGCTCCCGTGCGTCTGGGCATGGCCGGCGGCCCCATCATCGTCGGCATACTTGTGGGCTCGCTTGGTCCACGCGCCCATTTCATCAGTTACACCACGCGGTCGGCATCGCTCATGCTCCGCAAACTGGGCCTCTCGCTCTACCTCGCCTGCTTGGGTCTTGCTGCCGGCGGCGACTTCTTCCATACCGTCATGCGCCCTGAGGGCTTGCTGTGGATAGGCCTCGGCTTCGTGCTCACCGTGGTGCCTGTGCTCATTGTGGGCATAATAGCGCTGAAGAGCAAGAAGCTCGATTTCGGCTCGGTCTGCGGCATCGTTTGTGGCGCTATGGCTAACCCCATGGCTCTGGGCTATGCCAACGACACGATGAAGGGCGACTCGGCCTCTGTGAGCTATGCCTCGGTCTATCCGCTCGGCATGTTCCTTAGGGTTGTCATCGCTCAGGTTATCATCATGTTCTTTGTCTGAACGACAATGGGCTTGGTTTTTAAGACAATAGGGAGATAATGTTATCTTCTTGGCGATTTTTTTAAGACAATAGAGGGATAACGTTATCTTCTTGGTGTTTTTTTTTAAAGACAATAGAGACGATAGGGACAATTTTTTGATTTGCTGCGGCTGTTATAGCTTCTCAATCAAAGAATTGTCCCTATTGTCTCTATTGTCTTTAAAACCTCCGCAAGAAGGTATGCTTTATTTTGTGTTTGTTAGCCCCCTCTCCTGTCTTAATCGTCCTTAGGCGCTGGCTTCACCAGGAAGGCGCTCAGCTCCCATAAAATATAGATAGGTATGAAAACCGCCATGAGGGTGAAGGGGTCTGACGAGGGTGTTATGAACGCAGCCACCACAAGCAACGCCACAACGGCGTGGCTACGGTAGGCGCTGAAGAAGCCGCGGTGCAGAATGCCAATCTTGCCCAAAAGCATCGACACCAGGGGAAGCTCAAACACGATGCCCATCATGAACACAAGCATCAGGAAATTGTCCATGTACGAGTCGAGCGACAGCTGGTTGCTGATCGATGCGCTCAACTGGTAGTTGTAGAGGAACCGCAGCGTCAGCGGGAACACCACGCTGTAGCCCACCACGCAGCCAATGAAGAACATGACCGTTCCAAAGACAAAGGTGAACCTCATGCTCTTGCGCTCGTTCTCATAGAGCGCCGGGCAGATAAACTTCCACACCTCATAAACGAGATAGGGGAAGGTTATGAACAACGCCAACCAGAACGACAGCGACATGTGGAGAAAAAACTGCGACGACAGTCGGATGTTTATTATGCTGACGTGGAACGGGCGCGTCAAGTCGTCGGGCATGATGGCCACCTGCTCCGACATCTTTGCCAACCAACGGTAAAGGAAAAACTGGTTGTCGATGGGAGCCATTATCACATGCTCGAAGATCCAGGGAATGAAAGCGAAGCCGCCAATGATGAAGATGCCAAGGGCTGAAAACACCCTTACAAGCATCCAGCGCAACGCCTCCAAATGGTCCCAAAACGTCATCTCGTCTAACGGCTTTGGTTCGTCGCTTTGCTGCTCACCGCCCTGCTGCTGTGCTTGGCCGCTTTGTTGCTCACCGCCCTGCTCCTGCTGCTGTGCTTGGCCGCTTTGCTGCTCACCGCTCTGCCCCTGCTGCTGAGCTTGGCTGCTTTGCTGCTCACCGTTCTGCTCCTGCTGCTGTGTTTCGATGTTCTGCTTCAAGCCGTCGTTTGTTGAAGCTGTCGTAGATGGCGTGGTTTCTTCTTTGTCTGTCATCCGTATGTTTTTTCTTCTTTGTTCAGCCGATTAATCTTGTTTTGGAAACCAGGACACTATTTGTCCTCTTTCTTATCAGCCTCTTCGGCTTTGTTGACGTCTTTTTTTATCTCATCGTTAATTCCGTTTACGCCATCCTTAAAGTTTTTAATGCCGACGCCCATTCCGCGCATCAATTCGGGAATCTTCTTGCCTCCGAAGAGCACGAGCACAACGATGAGAATAAGAATCAGTTCGGGTGCTCCGAGGCCTCCAATAAAGAGCAGTGATGATGTTGTCATGTTTTTTTCTTGTCTTTAAAAAAATTGATGTTTCTGTTAGTTTCGTTAAAAACGGCCCAACTCTTTGTGTTGCGTGTTATGCCGTTAAACCATGCACAAAGTTAGCTAAAAATAGTGATTGCTGCTCACTGTGTTACAACATAAATGGCTTTAATGTACATTTTTTAATGTTTCTTAAATATTTGCGCGTCATTTTTAATAATGCCTAAAATCCGCAAGCAATCTCAATGGCAATCTCAATTGCAGTAAAGAGCTTG
>OCRP01000970.1_pt1 | contig 18491 bp, 10 predicted proteins | sample 1538871 | NCBI WGS metagenome assembly OCRP01 (sample SAMN04571731, study PRJEB22368) | human gut metagenome | biome: human gut; material: stool | host: Homo sapiens | place: Luxembourg | collected 2012-09-20 | reverse complement strand
ATCCGGATTGGTATATGAGGTATGGTTTACCGCATTATAAAGACTCAGGGCATTTCCTTTGTTTTCGCCAAACAGTTTCCGGAATACGGTGTCCTTATATTTTTTATTTACATGAATGTCATCATTTGTTTTTGTCATTGACTGTCGGGATTCCTTTCGTTAAAATCCTTTGTTTATCTACCTATATTATAGCATATGGCACAAGGATTACAACTGAAACAATTTGTCACTTATCTGTTTCTTATGTGTTAATTGTGCGTTACTTGTAGCGCTAATATTGCCCCAAACTCTGTTTATAAATCCGGTATTTCCAACACTTCCGCGGAAAATACCATGCGTATTTCCGGTTAAGGTAACTTACAAGACTTCTACAAAGAAGAGTGCTAAGACAAAGACAAAGAAACTTACTTACACAATGAAAGTTGCTAAGGTAGGCGTTGCTTTATCTGGAGATTCAGTAGTAGCTATTGGAAGCACAACTAAGTTAACAAATACTAAGAAAAATTCTTCAAGAGCTAAGATTACTTACACATCAAGCGATGATTCTATCGCAACAGTAGCAGCTGACGGTACAGTAACTGGTGTTAAGGCTGGTAAGGCAACAATCACAGCTAAGATTACCGTTGGTAAGGATTCTGCCACAACTACTAAGGATGTAGAAGTTAAGAAAGCAATTCTTACTGCAGTTAAGCAGAACAAGGTAAATCAGCTTGCAGCTACTGTTGTTGGTGATACAAAGGATCTTAAGGCTACAGATTTTACAATCACAAATACAGCTACAAATGCTACTGTACCTGTAAAAGCTGTATCTGTTGACAAGACAGATAAGACAAAAGTTACAATTGATACTTTCGTTGATATGAAGGATGCTAAGGAATACAATGTTGTATTTGATGGCACAACTCAGAAGTTTACAGCTACTGATGGTACTGTTGCAAATGTTGGACTGACAAGATTACAGGTTCCAGCTGCAGAGAAGACAGAAGTTAAGGCTCAGTCTTTGGATGCTAATGGTGTTGTGATTGGAGAATTCCCAATTACAAATGCAAACAGCGCAAAGGGACAGGTATCTACAGAACTTACAATCTCAAAAGGTTACGCTGAGGATGCTGGCGTTTATCTTCCAGCTGTTGGCGATACTATGAATGTAAAGCTTACTTATCATACAGGTACATTTGGAACTGATGGTAATGAGACTGGAAAGATCGAGCAGACATTTACAATTACTGCTGTTGATCCAAGCCTTGTAAACTATAACTTCCAGGTGACAATCGCAGATAACACTCCTGCATGGTCAGCAACTTCTTTCAAAGCTAACAATGATGTTAAAATCGGAGCTGTAAAAAATGCATATTTCTGCATTTTAAAAGATGATGGAACAGAAATCAGCAATTATGGTGATTATTCTGTAGAGTCTGCAGATAAAACTAAATTACTTGTAACTAACACACCTTTATCTAAGGCATCTGGAACAAGCGCAAAAGTAGGTTCAGTTGCTGTACCAGTTAATGGTGTTAGCGAAGGACTGACCTATATTGTAATCAAGAAAGATGATAAGGTTGTAGGTACAGTTGCTGTTAATGTTAAAGCTAAGCCGGTTGCAACTTCTGTAAATCTCGATAAGACAACTGTAACAGTTGTTAGAGGAAAGACTGTAACTGAGTCAGCAATCGCTGTTATTAAAGATCAGTACAATGATGATATGACTGTTGACAGTGCTAAAATCGAGTGCATCGGAGCACCAGATGATGCTTCAAAGACAGCAGCTGCTAGCGCCCTTCCAACAATTACTCCTAGTGGTAAGAAGGCAACAATCTCTGTAGCTGGAAACTTCGCTTCAACTGCTTCTTTCAAGAAGGGATCTTATACATATAAGGTTACTTTAAAGAATGGCGATAAAGAGTTAACAAGAAGCTTTACAGTAACACTTGTTGAAACAGCCGCTACACAGGCTTATGAATTAAAATTCAATCAGAATAAAGTAAATACTACTATTGGTACAGGTACTGTAACTGAGTCTGATTATGACATCACAGTTGATGTTGCTGAAATGGCAAATGGTGGTGCATTAGATACTCTTGCAGCTTCTACTCCAGTTAAATATACTGTTAAGACTTCTGCAGGAAAGACAATTGCTGTAGTAGGAAATAACCCAAGTGATGGAACTGCTGCTTCTGCTACAACATGTGCAGCTATTAGCAGCAATGCATCTGTCTCTGGAAATAAGCTTACAATTGATACATTAGCTTCATCTACTGCTGGATTCAAGAAGAACATCGATAAGGGTACTTATGTTGTAACTGCTGAGTTCTACAGTGATTATGGAACAAATAAGAAGCCTGTTACTGTATCTGGAAGCTTTACTATTGAAGATACTCAGGATACATTAGTAAGCTATAAGTTTATCACTAATGACTTTGGTTCAAATACTGTTAAAACTGCTTTTACAAATTCAAATTTAGTAGAAGTATATTACGATGGTGTAAAACAGACTATTACTGATGTTGCAGATGTAGATGGTACTGTACTTGCAAACGGTGGAGCTTTTGTTAAGACAGTTGATCTCTACGTTACAATTTCTGGTTCACCAAACAAAGTTTGTGTTAAGGTTCCAGTAAATGATCAGGTCGCAGTTTGTGCTGGACTTAAATAATATAATTTTATAAAGTTTATTACAGCATGTAACGAAAACAGGCTGCTGCATTATGCAGCAGCCTGCTTTTTGTATATTTGAAATAGGAGATCTTATTATGAGAAAGTTTAGTTTGAAAAAATTGAGCTGTTTTATCCTTTCACTATTACTGGTTATTTCAGCTATTTTTAGCAATACCGTTTCAACAAATGCCGCAACCAATAAATATATTAATTTATTACATAAAGTCAGCACAGCAAGACCAAATTTCCCGATTCGCTATAATTTCAGTCTGGCAAAGGCATCTGATATTTACTTTGACTTAAAAAATAATGAACGTACTACAGTTACCATTAGTATGAAAAATAAAATGGATGAAAGTTCAATCGTAACAGATACTCTTTCCTCTGCAGATCCAAGATGGGAATATCATCAGAATACCGGTATTTATCAGTATACACACACTATGAATCTTGCATCAGGAGATTATATTTTAGAACTTAACTTTGAGGCAGAAGTTAATTATGAGTTATCTGTAAGTAAAATCTCACCGGACCCTGTATTAAAAAACACAAAACTTTTGGTCACAAAGGGATTTACTTCGGCGATTAAAGTAGATGGTGGAAAAATTAAGAGTTGCAGCTCTGCTAATAAGCAAATTGCTACAGTAACGAATAGTGGAAAAGTTATCGGAAAGAAAGAGGGTAATACAAAAGTTACGGTTAAACTTACAAATGGAAAAAAACTTATTTGTAATGTATCTGTTAAATCAAATAAATACAGTGGGAAAAAGCTTACCATCAGTGATACCACATATAATCAATATGGTTTAAAAGTTTATTCTGCTTATTTTGATAATAAAGGTAATTTAGTTGTTAAATTTATGGTTGCAAATAATAGTTATGGAAAACTCACGAAAATTCCAAAATTAAAAATCACGGTTAAGGATTCGAAGAAAAATGTGGTGGCAAGTTTTAAAAAGAATTCTTATACCATAAATGTGAATAGTTATAAGAGTAAAAGTTATACCATCTCTATTCCAAAATCCTCATTGAAAAAGAGCAAAGATAAAATTGATGTTAGAACATGCACATTTACAATTTCTGGTAAAGATGCAGATGCAACATTATAATCCTGGCAAATAACTGGCATTTTGTAGAAAAACCCCAGACGAAAATCGTCTGGGGTTCTAAGGTTAGATGAATAAATTTAATTCAGTCTAAACTATTTAGCTGTAATTGTACCAGGTACAGTTACTGTAACATATGTATCAATACCAGTAGCTACATTAACCTTTACAGTTAACTTAGTAACTGTGAAATATTTTCCAGCTGAAATGTTAGTATTGAGATTATTATTATCTTTCTTAATCTTAGTACCATCATTAAGAGTGGCCTCTACTTCACCGATATTAAGAGCACCGTCTTTATCTGTCACACTAGCAACACTTGTATATGTCTTACCATCAAATGTAACAATAATAGCATCTTTTAACATCTGTTCAACAGTATTGCCGGTTACAGTATTATTCTTTACCTCGACCTCAGCCTTGGCCTGAGTATCAGTAATGGTAAATGAAGTTGAAATTGTAACTGTCTTGGTTGTTCCATTCTCAACGATATTTTTCTCAGCAATAACAGTGTATGTTCCAGCATCAAGCTGCTTAACTGCTAATGCACCACCACTGATAATAACTGGCTTAACAACTAATGAACCAGTAGAAGCACTGATTGCTGCATGTGTTGTGGTTTCAGCATTTTTATTTCCAACAAAAATCTTAGTACCATCAGCTTTCTTTACTGTAAAAGTAGCATCATTTTCCACTTCTTTGTCAACACCATCAGCAACACCAATCATCTGAATGTTGATGGTCTTTTCTTTGTTATCATTGTCAACCTTCATATCTACATTGCTGTTATCAATATCAAGACGATATGCAGAAACTGTTGCATTAACATCAGCTTTCTTTACAGCTACGCTTACTGTTTTAGCTGCAACTTCCTTATTGTCTTTCTTATAAGAAATTTTATAAACATAGTTGCCCTTTTCTGCGGTAGCATTGAAAGTAACATCTTTTCCAGTTTTTGCAGTAAATGTGAAATATTTGCTTGCAGCATTAGCGTTAACAGCATTTACTGTTAAGGTATTGCCCTGTGCATTTTTAGCATCAGTAGAAAGGCACTCAACGTTCAGGTTGTAATCACCAGCCCATTTGTCACCATACTGATCTTTTAATGTAACATTTACTTTCTTGGTGTCGTTTGTTAAATCCTGTGAAAGTGTAACAGCTGACTTATCTACATCAAGAGTTGCAACAGCTCTTTCAGCTACAATATCAATTGCAACAGAACCTACAACTTTATCATCCTTTTTAACAAGAATATAAGCTGTACCATTCTTTAATGCTGTAATTGCGATAGAATTGTTAGTTCCAACTTTATTACTTGCAAGCATTAATACAGACTTGTCAGATGATTCAAATGTATACTTGCTGTAGTCAGAAATTTCCTGGTTATCAGCATTCTGAATCTTGAACATTGCAACCTTTGTCTCATTTACAGCAATCTTGTTTGTATCTTTTGCTTTGTCAAACTTCTTTGCGGTATCATCAATTCTTACAGCGAAATTATTAACTTCTGACTGAGCAGTTGCTGTAATTGTCACTTTGTTTGGTCCAATGTTTCCTTCTGGCTTACCATTCTGGTCATACTTACCTGTCTTGTATGTGATTTCAGCTGTAGCTGTATCACCAACCTTGTTTAAGTATAACTTAGAACCATTAGTATATCCGTTTCCGTTTGTATTGATTGTAAAATCATAGTTGGAATCAGTTTCGCCATACTTAAGCTCTTTTACAACAACGCCGTTAGCATCCTTAGAAACTAACTTAACTTCTGTTTCTGTAGCATATGGAATTGTGGCCTTATCAAGTGCAATAGAAGCAACCTTTCCGTCAGAAGCTACGAATGTCTTTGTAATTCCATCAAGAGTTACATCATATGTAGCAGCATCCTTTAACTCACTGAACAGTGTTAATGTAACCTTGGAAGCATCCTTAGAATCAACAGATACCTTGGATACTGGATAAACAACCTTTGTTGCTTCACTCTTGATTGCGAAATCAGTTGCCTTAAGGTTCTTTGTATCGCCAGTAACAGTAGCTGTAAGCTCTGTTAACTTGTTCTGTGCTACTGTAGAAAGAACATAGTTCTTTACTTCTACTTCCTGAGTAGCTGTAGCTGTATCTTTACCAATTGTAAGCTTAGCTGTGATTGTAGCCTTACCAGCCTTAACACCCTTTACAGTTCCGTCTTCAGAAACTGTTGCGATTGTTTCATCACTGGATGTGTAAGTGATCTTAGCTCTTGCAGAAGCCTTCTTAGTTGTTGTTAACTTAGTTGTGTTTCCAACTGCTACTGCTGAATCTCCAGATAAAGCAACGCTTGCCTTAGCAACCTTCATGGTGTAAGTAAGCTTCTTTGTCTTTGCCTTAGCATTTTTCTTTGTAGAAGTCTTGTAAGTTACCTTAACCGTAACTTTAGCGGTACCTGGCTTAACACCTGTAACCTTGATCTTCTTTGCTGCTGTCTTCTTAACTTTTGCAACAGACTTCTTGTTGCTTGTTGCAGTTACTTTAACAGACTTCCAAGACTTTGGAGTTTTAACTGTAACTGTCTTGTAGCCCTCAGAATAAACTGTGGCTTTTTTTGCGCTAAGCTTTGCTGTAGAAGCTGCCTGTGCGTTTGTAGCAGGAACTGCTGTTACAACCATAGCTGCAGCGAGAGCAAAAGCTAACACTTTTTTGCTTGATTTCATGTTTTTTCCTCTCTTTCTTTTTGACCAACTTCCATCTCATCTACTCGTTTAACCCTGCATGTTTAAGTTCCTTCATCTTCTCTTCCAAACCGCTGCGGACGATTCTTCCAATCCAATGTTCTCGCTAATTGCCTCCACTGACCTTCCTCGGTCTTACTGTTAAGTCCATCGTCAGTTTCATCTACAGACACACAAATCATAAATGACCAGAAACTTTCGTGCATCAGACGTCGGCGTAGAGTGTGATATCAACGTTGATTGTCCAGCATCAAGATCAGCAAGCTGAGGTTCCGATGACTTATATTTCTAATATGTATCTGCAATTGTAAGGTCTGTCTGGAATAACTTCCAGTTTCCATAGCCTCGATAGTAGTTCATCGCTAGTCGTACTATTTATAGTACACTTTTAACTACTCTACGTGCATATCATACACCAAGTATTGTATCTTTGCAACACCAAAATTACATTTTATTGAAAAAATTCTTTAATATTTTCTTAAGCATTTAAGAGTTTTTTCACTTTTTTCTATTATTAAAACTATTTCACGCGTAGTTCGAGTGAAACTACGCGTGAAGATAAACAATTCTATTTAAAGTAAGCAACTCCGGATTCGAAGATCTTCATATCCTGCTCTCCGTAGATGTTCATGGCAACGGCCTCACCGCGGCGCTCGCTGTGTGCCATCTTTCCGAGTACTCGTCCATCCGGACTGGTGATACCCTCGATCGCCATGTACGAACCATTGACATTCCACTCTTCATCCATGGTTGGCTCGCCGGCTTCATTGACATACTGGGTGGCAACCTGTCCGTTTGCAAAAAGCTTGTCCAGCCATTCCTTCGGAGCTACGAAACGTCCCTCTCCATGGGATGCCGGGTTGCAGTATGTTGTACCAAGCTTTGCCTGCTGCAGCCATGGGGATTTGTTTGTCACAACCTTGGTATATACCATCTTGCTGATGTGGCGGTTGATGGTGTTGTAGGTCAGTGTCGGGGAATCCGCACTCTGTGCCTGGATCTGTCCGTAAGGAACAAGTCCCAGTTTGATCAGCGCCTGGAATCCGTTGCAGATACCAAGTGCCAGTCCGTCACGCTCTGACAGCAGTCTGCCTACTGCCTCTGTCATCTTTGCATTCCGGAATGCCGTTGCAAAGAACTTTGCAGATCCTTCCGGTTCATCTCCTGCGGAGAATCCACCCGGGAACATGATGATCTGTGACTGGTTGATTGCCTTGACAAATTCATCGACAGAATCACGGATATCTGTGGCACTCATATTCTTGAATACTTTTACAATGGTGTTGGCACCTGCGCGCTCAAACGCTTTCGCACTGTCGTACTCACAGTTTGTTCCAGGGAATACCGGAATGAATACGGTTGGTTTTGCGACTTTGTTTTTGCATACATAGATGTTCTTTGTATCGTATACGTCACTCTGTACTTTTTCTTTATCCTCGGTCGCGCGGGTTGGGAATACACGCTCGAGTGTTCCCTGCCATGCATCGAGTGCTTCATCCATGGAAAGTTCCATTTCTTTGTATACGAATTTCTGTGCGTCGTTCACTTCTCCGACAACGACTGCGGATGCTTCTTTTATAATAGGAAGAAACTCTTCTTTTACCTCTGCTACGATATTACCAAATCCCGGTGCAAATAAGGTTTCTGCTGTGACATCATCGGCAATTGTTACACCTAATTTGTTACCGAATGCCATCTTGCTGACTGCTGCTGCCAGACCTTTTCCGTCAAGTGCATAGGCACTGCGGATTGCTCCCTTGCCGATCAGCTCATGAATCTTGTCATACAGTTTCATCACCTGCTCATATACCGGCAGATCATACTCGTTCTTTTCGATCGTAAAGAGTACCAGCTTATCTCCTGCTTCTTTCAGTTCCGGTGTGATCACGTCTTTTTCTCTTGCCACATCGACTGCGAAAGAAACCAGTGTCGGAGGCACGTCAATATCGTTAAAGGTTCCGGACATGGAATCTTTTCCACCGATGGATGGCAGGCCGAAACCGATCTGTGCATCAAACGCACCGAGCAGTGCGGCAAACGGCTGGCTCCATCTCTTTGGATCTTCACTCATTCTGCGGAAATACTCCTGGAAGGTGAAGCGTACTTTCTTGTAGTCACCACCGGCGGTCACGATACGGGAAAGGGATTCCAGTACGGCATATACCGATCCGTGGTATGGACTCCAGGAGGATAAGTACGGATCAAATCCGTAGGACATCATGGTTACGGTATCGCATTTTCCTTTCAGAACCGGAAGTTTGGCAACCATGCTCTGTGTCTCGGTCAGCTGATAGCGGCCGCCGTATGGCATGTAGACACTTCCCGCACCGATGGAACCGTCAAACATCTCGACAAGTCCCTTCTGGGAACATACATTAAGATCCGCAAGCATGGCAAGCCATGCTGATTTGTTGTCGTTTTTCTGTAATGCATCTGCAACTTTCGGAAGTTCGATCTTTTTAAAGAAGTTGTCTTCCTCTTTTGGCATCTCGACTTCGACATCTGCTTCCTGATGCGCACCGTTGGTATCGAGGAATGCACGGGAAATATTGACAATGTCTTTTCCTCTCCACTCTAAGATCAGTCTCGGCTCCTCGGTAACAACTGCCACCTCGGTTGCTTCAAGGTTTTCTTCTTTTGCATAAGCAAGGAACTGCTCGACATCCTGCGGAGCGACAACCACTGCCATACGCTCCTGAGACTCGGAGATTGCAATCTCCGTTCCATCCAGACCGGCATATTTCTTCGGTACTTTATCCAGATTCACGCGCAGTCCGTCTGCAAGCTCACCGATGGCTACCGATACACCGCCGGCACCGAAATCGTTACATTTTTTGATAATATGGCTGACTTCTTCTCTGCGGAACAGGCGCTGCAGTTTACGCTCAGTCGGTGCATTACCTTTCTGTACCTCGGCACCACATACAGACGTAGACTGTGTGTTATGTGCCTTGGAAGATCCGGTTGCTCCACCGATACCGTCACGTCCGGTACGTCCGCCCAGAAGGATAATCTTATCTCCCGGATCAGAGGTCAGTCTCTGTACGGCACGTCTCGGTGCGGCACCCATGACAGCACCGATCTCCATACGTTTTGCTACATAATCCGGATGGTAAACTTCTTTGACATATCCGGTTGCCAGTCCGATCTGATTTCCATAAGAGCTGTAACCTCTGGCTGCCTCGCGCACGATCTTCTTCTGTGGCAGCTTACCCTCAATCGTATCTTTTACGGATACGGTTGGATCTGCGGCTCCAGTCACACGCATTGCCTGATAGACATAAGTTCTTCCGGAAAGCGGATCACGGATGGCTCCGCCTAAACAGGTAGCAGCACCACCGAACGGCTCAATCTCGGTCGGATGGTTATGTGTCTCATTCTTAAAGTTTACAAGCCACTCCTCTGTCTTTCCATCTACTTCCACCGGTACCACGATGGAACATGCATTGATCTCGTCAGATTCTTCCTGGTCTGCAAGTTTTCCTTCTTTTTTCAGACGTTTCATGGCAAGCAGTGCCAAATCCATCAGGCAGACAAACTTGTCATCACGTCCCGCATACAGTTTCTTGTGGGTATCCAGATATTCTTCGTAAGTCTTTTTGATTGGTGCCTGGTAAAATCCTTCATCAAACTTCACATTTTTAAGTTCTGTCGAGAAGGTGGTATGACGGCAATGGTCACTCCAGTAAGTATCAAGCACGCGGATCTCTGTCACGGACGGATTCCGTTTCTCGGTATTTTTGAAGTAATTCTGGATATGTAAGAAATCCTTAAAGGTCATGGCAAGATTTAAAGAGCTGTACAGTTCCTTCAGCTGTGCTTCTGCCATGTCGATAAATCCGTCGAAAACTGCCACGTCTGCCGGCTCATCGAAATTCTGTACGAGGGTATCCGGCTTGTCCATACCGGTCTCACGGGAATCTACCGGATTGATACAATACTTTTTGATCGCCTCTAACTCATCCTCTGTGATGTCACCCTTGATCACATAGGTCGTCGCGCTGCGGATGATCGGCTCCTCATCCTCATTTAAAAGCTTCACGCACTGCTCTGCGGAATCCGCTCTCTGGTCGAACTGTCCCGGCAGGAATTCTACGGAAAATACGTTTCCGCCTTCTGCGTCAAAGTTCTCCTCATAAATATCATCCACTGGCGGCTCGGAAAATACCGTCTGCAATGCCTTCTGGTAAGTGGCATCCGATACATTTTCCACATCATAACGGATCAGAACACGCACCTGATCTGCAGCGATTCCGAGATAATGCTTTACCTCATGTTTTAATTCTTTTGCCTTTACGGCAAAATCCGGTTTTTTTTCTACGTACACACGACGTACATTGCCCATTGGATTTACCTCCTTCTTTTGCGAAACGGAATGCCCCCTGTATTCGGGGGCATTCTATTGATCTTTATGTTATTGTATCATGGGTTGACAATTAAGTAAAATTAATATCGCTTACGATATCTATTACCTGTTCTTATGAAATTACTGTACGGTAATTGCACTGTCCGTTACAACGCCCGGAGTGTCCGGTTCCGGCTGATCCGGCTGATCGGTACCCGGGTTTGGATTTACAAAATTAATCTTTACTTTCAGCTTTCTGGATTTATTTCCTGCCGTATCTTTGACATATACGGTCACGCTATAAGTTCCGTACTTTTTGTTTTTCATGGCAGTAACTGCTTTCTGTACTTCCTGGGTATTTACGAAAACATATTTTGAAGCAAGTTTCTTTCCCAGATCCTTTGCCACTACATCTGACTTAATTGCGGAAACCAGTTTTTCTTTGGAAACGGCTTCATTGTAGGTCAGTGTCTTTCGCTTCAGGCTGATGGATGGTGCTTTCGTATCTTTTACGGTAATTACGATGCTCTTTTGGGTCTTGTTTCCTTTGGCATCTTTTGCTGTGTATGTAATCTTATATTTTCCGGTCTTTGCCGCATTGACTTTTCCGGAAACGGTAAATTTAAGTGCCTTACCTCTGTAATCGGTAGCTTTCACACCCTTTTTCAGATCTACTTTGCTGTTTGTTCTCTCGATGGTTTTATTCTTGATTCCCTTAATCGTCGGACGGAGTTTCAGCCATGGATTTCTCGGATCCGGATCGGTCGGATCCCATCCGCGGTACGGACTGTTTACATCGATGCGGACCGGAGTTGGCTTTCCGAGTGGTCCCGGATCTTTTCCATCGTAGATGGTGACTTTGGTTCCGACCGGGCAGTTGTCATAGATCCACTTGGCATCTTCCACATTCAGACGGACACATCCGTGGGATGCCGTCTGTCCCAGACGGTTATAAGAATTGTATGCCAGCCTGCTCGGGTCCTGTGAACTGTAAAACACAGAGTGGAACAGCACACCACCGTGAATACGGCTGCAATACTGTCCGTACACACCGCCCATAAGTGTATGCCAGCGGTATTTTGCCGGAATCGAAAATGTTCCTGTCGGGGTGGCATTGTTGACACCGACAGAGCAGGCAAATGCTTTGACCGGTTTGGTATATTTGCCTTTGGAATCAAGTGCATATACGGTCACACAGTTCTGCTGACGATTGATTTTAATGTAATATGGCAGTTTTGCTGCCTGAGTTGTAACGGGTGTTCCTGCGAACACAAGCAGCATGAGTGCCGCCATCAATCCGCATAAGGTTTTCAAAATTCCCTTTTTCATGATAATCTCCTTTTCTCTCCTTTGTGGAAGGTATATAATATATCCTATACTATACTATACTATACTACTGAGGATATGATCGATGGATATCAATTATGAATTATACAAGGTTTTCTATTATGTTGCAAGCTCTCTCTCATTTTCGGATGCAAGTAAGAAGCTGTTTATCTCCCAGTCAGCGGTAAGCCAGTCTATCAAAACATTAGAGCGCAAGCTGGGACAGCCGCTTTTTATCCGCAGCACAAAAAAAGTGCAGCTGACTCCTGCCGGTGCTCTGCTTCTGAAACATGTGGAACCTGCCATGAATCTAATCTCACGCGGCGAAAGCCAGCTTTTAGAATCCGGCTCTCTTGGTTTAGGACAGCTGCATATCGGTGCCAGCGACACGATCTGCCGCTATTTTCTTCTGCCGTATCTGCAGAAATTCCATCGGAAATTCCCGGATGTTCCGATTAAAATCACCAATGCCAGCTCGATGGGCTGTGTAGACCTGTTAGAGCAGCGCCGGGTAGATCTGATTATCACAAATTTTCCAAACCCGCATCTGAATCCTTCCTATATTCAGAAAACGGTTGGCTCTTTCTCGGATGTGTTCGTCGCCAATCCGGCATATTTTGATCTGGCGGACCGCATCGTTCCTTTCTCGGAGCTTGGCACCTATCCGCTCATGATGTTAGACCGCAAGAGCACAACGAGTGAGTTTCTGCACCACATTTTCCTGCAGCATCAGCTGGAACTGCTGCCTCAGGTAGAGCTCAGCAGCAACGATCTGCTCATTGACATGGCTCGCATCGGTCTTGGAATTGCTTTTATCCCGGATTTTTGTCTGAAACACAAGCCGGAGGATCTCTTTCTCGTCCGCACGCAGGAAACGATCCCGCAGCGGCAGCTGGTGGCTTCGTTAAACCCTACCCTTCCGGTTTCTGCCTCCACCGAAGAGTTTTTAAAGCTCCTCCCGGACGTCTGACCAGAACCGGCTCACTTCTTCCCGCAGCTGCGGAAGGCTGCAGATCGTTCGTTTCTCCCATTCCCGCGGAAACAACGATGCATACTCCCTCTGTAAAAACCGTTCATCCAGAAGAAGGATCACGCCGCGGTCCTCGCTGGTCCGGATCACGCGCCCTGCTGCCTGCAGGACTTTGTTCATTCCCGGATAGCGGAACGCATAGTCAAATCCGGACAATCCCCGCTCATCATAATAATTCTTTAAAATTTCACGTTCATCGCTGACCTGCGGAAGTCCGGTTCCCACGATGATGGCACCGATCAGCCGGTCGTTTTTCAGATCAATGCCTTCCCCGAAAATTCCTCCCATCACGCAGAACGCAACAAGGGTTCTTTCCCGTTCGTGTTCAAATTCTTCCAAAAACGCTTCTCTTTCGTGTTCTTTCATATTACTATGCTGCATCAGAATCTCGCACGAATCGGCCGCCTTCCCGGCAAAGACCTCATATACATCCTGCATCAGCCGGTAAGACGGGAAAAACACCATATAGTTTCCCTGCTGTGCTTCTGTGACGGTGCTGATATAATCTGCAATCTTTTCATATTCTTCCCGGTTACGCCGGGTATATTTTGTGCTCACGTCCCTGCCAAATGCCAGAAGCCGTTGTGTCTGTGCAAATGTGCTCTGCGCATAAATGGCATAGTTATCCTCTGCCGTGGAAAGCAGCCGCTTATAATATCCGATTGGCAGAAGGGTCGCGGAAAAGAAGATGGTGGAATTGCTTTTATCGATGCATTTCTGCAGATTCACGGACGGGTCTACACAAAAGAGCCGGATCCGGAATTTTCCTTCCTCGGTCATCTGGCTGTAGATCACATAGTGGTCATCCACCCGATCATAGATATTCAGGAAATTGCGCAGTGCAAAATAAAAATCCAGCACCGTTTTCTTCTCCGGAAATTCCCGCGGTTTTTCCAAAAATTCATCCATCTGGGAGGCCAGCCGCATAAGGTGGAAGGTCAACGTTCCCACACTGTCCAGAATCTGGTAGTGCTCACACTCACGTTTCATTTCCAGCATGGCTTTGTTGCATTTGTCCAGGATACGGCAGATCGTACGGCTGTGCGCTTTCATGATCCGCTTCACTGCAAGCACGTCTTCTTTGTACAGATCGGCACTGTACATCTCCCTGCTGCGATCCACGAGGTTATGTGCCTCATCCACCAGGAACAGATAGTCTCCCTTTATCCCCTCCTGAAAAAAGCGTTTCAGATATACATTCGGATCGAATACGTAATTGTAATCACAGACAATATTGTCCACCCAGGTTGCCACATCCAGACTCATCTCAAACGGGCACACCTGATATTCTTTCGCCTGCGCTAAAACTTCCTCTCTGGTAAACAGGTTGGATTTCTGCAAGAGATCAAACACCGCATCGTTCACCCGGTCAAAATGTCCCTTTGCATATGGACAGTTTACCGGGTTGCAGTCCATCGCTTCACACAGGCAGAGTTTTTCTTTTGCTGTGATCTGGATGACTTTGGCACGGTATCCCTGTTCTTCCAACAGGGCGAATGTTTCTTTTGCCACGGTTGCCGTGATCGTCTTTGCCGTGAGATAAAAGATCCGGTCTGCCAGCCCTTCTCCCACTGCTTTTACCGCCGGAAAGATTGTGGAAATTGTTTTGCCCACACCGGTCGGTGCTTCGATAAACAGATTCTTTCCCCGCAAAATTGTACGATAAACATCTGCAACCAGCTTCTTTTGCCCTTCCCGGTACGGAAATGGAAACTCCAGTCCATGAATGCTCTCCTGCCGCTGTTTTTTCCATGCAATCTGCCAGTCCGCCCATTTCCGATAATCTTCGATCAGATGGCCAAACCACACGGTCAGTGTCTCATAATCGAAAATTTCCCGGAAATACCGAATTTCTTCCGTATCCAGATTGCAGTAGGTCATCTGCACGCCGATCCGCTCCAGACGGTTCTGTTTCGCATAGATATACGCATAGCACATTGCCTGGGCTTTATGCACGTAGACCGGCTGTTCCATTGCCGCAACGTTTCTATATACACCCTTGATCTCATCGATGAAGCTGATTTCTTCTTCCGGAGGGATTTCCGCCGCAAACTCCATCTCCGGTTGCAGCACAGACTCCGTCACAGCCGGCAGATCCGGCTGAAATTTTCCATAGGCGATTCCGTCTGCACGTCCTTCCACGACCAGTACGTAATCGTTGGCTTTCCATTCCATTTTCAGCGGTACTTCCGCCTGGTAGGAGGTGTCCATGCTTTTTTGAATTTTCCGGTGGATACGGCTGCCTTCCATCATGGCCTCCGCACTCGCCAGCTTTCCGGCACGATTATCGATATCTCCTGCCCGGAAAATAAACTCTACCAGATTTCTCACGGATATATGTAATTCCTGCATGTACGCCTCCTTTCTCCAGTGGATATTTTTCTGCTGTGTGAAGCGGTTTTTCGTCCTTTCATTCTTTTACAAAAAAAGCCCCGCTCCGGAATACGGAGCAGGACTTAAAGTTCCATAGTCACGATATTATAATTGTATTATGCCACTGCAAATTTAGCAACTACGTTTTCGAAATTTTCATTCTTTCCACCGTAGCAAACCTGAAGATTCTTTTTTACACCAAGTCCAATCATACCAAGCAATGACTTTGCATCAATGAATGTTCTGTCACATTTTACATCAATATCAAAATCACAACCACCCGCTGCACGTACAAAATCCTTAACTTCATCCATATCTGATAACCGAATTACTTTAACAGTTTCATACATAATCCAACACCTCTTTCTACCTTTAAACAACATACTTTTATTATCATCCCCAAGTTTAGAAAAGATTATGCCACTTTTTTTCTCATCTGTCAAAGTTGTGCAAACTTCGCATTTCTCCGGTTTTTCCTGCATAATGACGGTAATCGCGCAACCGTTTCCATCAGATTCTTACCGTTTTTTTTCGTGTATTTATATTTATACCTGCTATCTTATGCAATTTCTCCAAAAAATTGCCTTTCCAATCACCAAAACAAGCATTTTTTGATGAAAACTATTTTTATCAAAGTGGTTTCCCACTTTTTTTCAGAATATCCACATATAATTCTCCGATCGGACTGACCTTTATCCCCTTGTGCCGGATATAACCGATCCGCATCTTTTCGCTCTCTGCCAGCGGCACTGCCGCATAATCATTTCCGTTTAATTCTTCACAGATAATCCCGGAACAGAGTGTATAACCATTCAGACCAACCATCAGATTCAGCATGGTCGCCCGGTCATCCGCATGGATCATCTTCTTATATTCATAGGTACTTTTCATCTCTTCGGCAAAATAAAAGGAATTATTTTTCCCCTGTTCGAACACCAGACATGGATATTCCTGCAGTTCTTTCATGGAAATTACATCCCTTTGTGCCAGCGGATGTCCTTTCCACAGATATACATAGGTGTCACAGGTAAACAGTTCTTCAAAAATCACATCATTTTCCCTGAAAAGTTTCTGGAGTACTGCTTCATTAAATTTGCTCAGGAAAAGAATCCCCAGCTCACTTTTCATGTTGCGCACATTTTCGATTACCTGATTCGTCTGTGTCTCATGCACGGCAAATTCATATTCTTCCATTCCGACAGCCTTGACCACTTCCACAAATGCCTTGACCGCAAAGGTATAATGCTGCATGGACACAGAAAATTTCTTTTTGGATGCAGACGAAATATAACGGGATTCCAGCAAATGATACTGCTCCACGACCTGCTTGGCATATCCGATAAATTCCTCTCCCTCCGGTGTAAGCACGATTCCGCGGTTTGACCGGATAAAAATGGTGATTCCTGTTTCTTCTTCCAGTTCGCGCACAACCGCAGACAGATTGGGCTGTGAGACAAACAGTTTTCGGGATGCTTCGTTCATGGAGCGGCTTTCTGCAATCGTAATTACCTGATGTAACTGCTGTAGGGTCATAGGTCTTACCTCTTTTCCTTAAGCAAATGATCTGTTATATACCGGACAAGGATCTGAAGTATCCATGCAATCACAATGGAACTGCATACCAACACCAGTTCGTAACGCAGACGGCATGTATAAAATGCTGCTCCCTTCATAAATTTTCGTATGGTAACATGTACCAGATACAATTCCAGCGAATGAGCACCAAACCATTCCAGTATTCTTATAACCGGGCGCATAGATAACTGGGAAAAGATCCAGGCAATTCCCGCACAACATGAGATATTAAAAATTCCGGTCACATACCTTGCAAAAATAGGAGATCCACTTGGAAGCATGGTGAGCAAATAGCCGGATAACGCAAAAAGAATCAACCATTTCCAATAACTTTCCCTTTTTTCATAGCTGGATCTGCCATAAAAACAGCCCGCTATAAAAACAGGCAGACGAAGCAAAGCAATATTTACATTTCCAAACACCTCTTTCTCATATAATGCAATTACAAGTGCCAATACGGTAACAGCACTTACCATGGAAATCAGCCGGATCTCTCCATCTATTGCGTCTCGTGCGCTATCCACAATCTGAAAGATATAGGGATAAATCAGATAGCATAACAGCATAAGTCCAATATACCAGTAAAGCCTGTCTCCATCACTGAAAAATGTGATAAATGTGAAGTCTTTTATGGCTTCTCCCCATCCTGTTTTATCTACACAGACATCCAGTAAAATATAAGAGGGTACGGCTACGATGCAATAAGGAATCAGAATTCTTTTTAATCTTCTTATGTAAAAACTTCTAACATCTGATCTTTTTTTCATGGAATAATATAACCCCAGACCAGAAAAGAATAAAAATGCATCCACACTTGATGATGAAATATATCTCCAAAAGAAGGAAATCCAGCCACTAAAATGATAGGAGTAATAATGACAGTCATCCGTAAAATGAAAAACTATAATCAATATGATGGATATTCCCATTAACGCACCCCGATATTGCGAAAGCACGCTGTTATTTGTTTTTTTCATATAATTCTCCTCTATAAAAATTTAATTTAAATTACTATAAATAAAAAAACACCTAAACAGGTGTTTTTAAAGAGCAGGGGATGAGAGAATCGAACTCCCACCAAAGGTTTTGGAGACCCCTATCATACCATTTGACCAATCCCCTATATGAGAAAACAACGTAGACAAGTACGCTGCTAACTTCTTATTCATGAAATGTTTGTACTTTCAAAACTTCATACAGATTTAACCGCTTTCTTAATCAAGCCCTCGACCTATTAGTAACAGTCAGCTCCATGTGTTGCCACACTTCCACCTCTGCCCTATCTACCTTGTAGTCTTCAAGGGGTCTTACTCCCGAAGGAGGGATATCTCATCTTGAGGGGGGCTTCACGCTTAGATGCCTTCAGCGTTTATCCC
>OCRP01000968.1_pt1 | contig 18508 bp, 13 predicted proteins | sample 1538871 | NCBI WGS metagenome assembly OCRP01 (sample SAMN04571731, study PRJEB22368) | human gut metagenome | biome: human gut; material: stool | host: Homo sapiens | place: Luxembourg | collected 2012-09-20 | reverse complement strand
AATATTTGTGAGACTACCAACTTTTTTATGAACTATTCTTATCCCGAACTGGGGTATACTTCCATGAGTTCACCTGCACACCGTCATGCACGAGCACGCCGATGCCGCCGATGCCGTTCTTAACATGGCTGTCTTGGTTCAGCGCCACGTCAGAGGGGTCTGGCGAGTCGGTGTCATAGACATCAGGGTCACACTTGCGCGGCTCGTCATACAGATAGTCGACGCCCGTCCACTTGTAGTAGGACCACTGTGCGCGGAAGTTGCCGTCCTTGTCCTGGAAGAAGAAGCCGAGGGTGGGATACCAGTAGTTTGTCCAGTCGAGCGAATAGTAGGTCTGGTTAGGACTCTTCAGCTCACCGTCTTTGTAGACGGCGCTCTGCGAGTAGTAGAGACCTTCGTTATAGAAGAACAGTCCGCCGTTGATCACGACTGCCGGCTTCTCGTTGTTGTTGTAAAACTCGGTGGGGGTGTAGACGTGCTCAGCCACGAAATCGCCTTTCGCGTTCTTTGCCACGTCTGAAGCCACATCAAACTTAGCCGTTGCGGCGTCAGCCACAGCGATGTAAGCAATGGCGGCATCGCCGTCGGTGGTCTTGTCTTTCTTGTAGACGTTGAGATATTCGGGCAGGTTCTCAAACTGATCGCTGACGTTCACCCATCCTGCCTCCACGATGTTGGGGTTAGCCTCGGTGGGAGTTGGCTCAGGTTCAGGTTCGGGTTTGGGATCTGGAGCTGCAGGTCCGTTGCCCCACACCCAGTTGCCTAATATATCCTCATGATCCTCTGTGTTGCAAGAGGAGAGGGTCAGCATTGCCGCTGCTGTGAGCAGCATTGCCGATTTGAAGCTGTACTTTTTCATTTTTTCTTTCTTGAAGAGTTGATTTCTTTCTTGAAGAGTTGACGGGTGGTGAGCAGAGAAGCCAGTAAAGCGGGAGCCTTGTCGGCTTCTCTGCCAGCCACTTGTCGTCTGTTATATGTTAACAACCTTTACTTCTTGATACAATCGGTCTGCAATCCGGCGAACGTGTTGTGAGTGTTCGACACATAGAAGACGTACATGAAGTAGCCGTCCTCAGAAGGTGTGAGAAGCACGTCGGCGAAGCGGCCGCCAGCAGCGGCGCCAGCTGTGCCGTCGGTAACAGCCCATGTGTACTTGAGTGCTGACGAGCCACTGTTGCTGCCTGTCACGGCTGTTGGGTTCGTAGCGTCGTAGATGAAGATTGAACCGTTCTGACCCCATGACGGCCAGTAGCCCATCTCGAAGAGGGCGATGTAGCGGCTGTTGTTGAAGCTGCGCACGTCGATGGCGCCCGGGTTGTAGCCCCAGTGTGGGTTGCTCACGAGTTTGGTAGGTGTTGCCCAGTCGGCGAAATAGTACATCTGGCAATCGCCATCGGCATAGTAGTCGCAGACGGCACCCTTCTGTCCTGTCTCGTCAACCGAAGCCACCTTGGCAATGGCGTCGAGGCCGCCCCATTCTTTTTTAACGTTGAACAGCTTGTTTTCGGGCTCGCCGACCTGTCCGTTCCTTACGATCCAGCGTATGGCCTTCTTGCAAGCACTCGGTGTGGCTGTGATGACAGCGTTGCCGTTGAGGTCGCCATAAACGTGCAGACGGGCACCGATGTCGACACCCAGACCGTTGGTGTAGGTGATGATCTTCTCAGGAGCCTTTGTCGGGTCGTTGGTCTTGTAGATCTCCAGCTTCTCGCCATTCTTGGCAAGGTTACAGATGAGCATGTTGCCGCAGTCGTCGCTGGTCACGGCACCTGTGGCCTTGGCAGCACCGAGGGTCACCTCGCCAATCTTTGTGCCGGTGGTCTTCTGGAAATACATAGGAGCCGAGCCGTTGCCGTAGTTGAGCACGACATACTTCTTGCCGACAGCAGCCAGCGTCGGGTGTGTGGTGCCGGGATCGGAGGGCAGACCAAACATTGAGAGGTCGTTGACGAACAGCTCTGTCTCGCTGCCGGGAGCGAAGCCTGCATCGATCTTCGGCGGAATCTGCTTCATGACCTTATACACAGCCTTGTCGGTGCCGTTGTCGGCGGTCACGGTAAACTCGAAGCCGTCGTTGAAGTTGTGCTCCTCAGCGGGGTTCGGGCTGATGGTTGCGTGTGCGTCGAGCACCACCTCAGCGGTGCATGCCGACAGATCATCAATTGTCACGAGCGAGATGGTCTTGTTTGCCTCGTCGATAACGCCTGTCATGTCGCCGTTCACGATGAAGCTCTTGAGCTGACACTTGTTAGAGCGTGTCTGCTCGCCAGAGATCGTTATCTTGCGGCTGTTTCCTGAGGCATCGGTGTAGGTGAACTCGTTCCTCTTCGTGAGGTCGAGTATGCCGAGCACCGGCTCCAGCTTGCAGTTGTTCTCAAGAGTAGCCACCACCTTCATGGCCTTGAGAGCCTCGGCGGTAGAGTTGTCGCTCTCCTCGGGGAAATAGTAAGGCACGGGGATGACATAGTCGGTGATCTCTTCATTGCCGCCGACAATCCACTCCTTGGCCGCCTTGTCGCGATATTCGCCCGAAGTAAAGTAAGCCGTGAGGCTTGTGATGCCTGTGCGTCCTGCGGTGGGATCCACATGCTCCTCGTCGGCGCAGCTGCCCATGAACAGTATTGCCACCAGCGAAACACAAGCGTATAGATATTTCTTGGTTTTCATAAGTAAAAATTTTTTTAGTTGTTACTTCCACTCAGCAAACTGCTCAATGTCTTTGTTGGTGTTAAGCTCAGCCTGGGGAACGGGCAGACGATACATCTTCTTCGGGAAGTTGAGGTCTTCGCTGTCGACTGTCACATAAGTGTAACGGAATGTGTCGCCGGTCATCTTCTCGATCTTCAGGCCGTGGCGGCGTATGCCTGTGAGCTCGCGCTCAGCTACGTTCCAACGGCGCAGGTCCCAATAGTAGAGTCCTTCAAACGCCAGCTCCACCTTGCGCTCGTGGCGCAGAGCCTCGAAGGCAGCGTCGACGGTGTTAACGTTCTTCAGCTTGGGCAGGTTTACGCCTTTGCGCTGACGCACCTTATCTATATAAGCCACGGCTGTCTCCACGTCGTTCTTGCGCAGGCAAGCCTCGGCATAGTTGAGATACACCTCAGCCAGACGGAAGGCTACCCATGGCTGTGTGCTCTGCTGGCTGATGGCGAAGTCGTGATTCTCGTCTACCAGCTTGCGCAGATAATATCCTGTTGTGGTGCGGCCTTCTACGGCAGCGTCCTTCATCCACTGTGCCCAACCGTCCTTACCGTCGATGAACGGCTCGATGGTGCGTCCGCGCCATGGTGCTCCGTTGTAGAGGATGGTAGCGTGGAAGCGGGGCTCCAGCTTGTCGTAGGGCGGGTTCTGCATGGTGCCCTCGGTGGTGTGCCATGTGGTCCAGTCGGCCTTGCCGCCTGTTGCCAGCTCATACTCCTCGACCAGGTCCTGTGTCGGTGTGCCGTAGCCGCCATACATGGTCATGCCAGCCAGCGTGTGGTCACCGCCGGGCGCGTAGTAGCCATCGAAGCTGTGGCCGGTCTTTGCCGTGAGGTTATACTGGTACATGTAGATGGCCTCTGTGTTGCCGTCGGCCTTGAAGGCGTCGCTGTAGTCGGGTGTCAGCTCGTAGCCCATACCGAAAATATTCTCGCAAGCCTCTTTCACCTTGTCCCAGTTCTGGCAGTATAGCATGGCGCGTGACATGAGGGCGTATGCAGCGCCACTGGTCAGACGGCCCTTGGCGTCGTTGCTCACGGGCAGGTTCTGTCCTGCAAACTCGAGGTCAGAGAGCACATAGGCCCATCCTGCCTCTTTCGAGTCGAGCGCCTTGTTGGTGTTGATCTTCGACAGGTCCTCATCGTAGATGATGGCCTGGTGGTAGCGCTTGAGCAGCTCGAAATAGTACATTCCGCGGAAGAAGCGGAGCTCTGCCTCCAGGCGTGCCTGGTTCTCCTTGGAGAAGGAGCTGGCGTGGAGCTTGGCAATGCTCTCGTTCACACGGCGAATCTCCTCGTAGGTGCTTCCCCACACGCCCATGTAGACGTCGGTGTATGAGGATGTCAGGATGGAACCGGCATAAGAGATCTGGTTGGGGATGTAGCATTCAGAGTTGTTTAACAAGTTGCCATACTTAAACTCATCAGTGAGGCCTTCGGTAAGACCTGCTGCACACTGGTAGTTGTTGAAGCTACCGAGGTATGGTATGTCTGCATAGAAATAGTTGACAGCAAGCTCAGCTGTAGACACGTCGTTCCAGACCAGCTTCTCGGTCACCTTGTTTGTGGGGTCGATGTCGAGAAAGTCGTTGCACGATGTCAGTCCCATCGCTGCTGCAAACAGACACGAAACGATATATTTTGTTTTCATCTTGATTATCAGCTAAAGTTATCAGAAAGTGATGTTAATACCACCGAGGAAGGTGCGCTGCTGCGGATAGTAGCCGTTGTTCACGCCCGGCGACTCGGGGTCGATGCCGGTGGGCAGGCTGTCGATGGTGAAGAGGTTGGAGCCTTCGACGAAGAGGCGCACGCGCTCGATGTTGATGGTGCGGAGCCACTGCTTGGGCAGGGTGTAGCCCAGCTGTGCGGTCTTCAGACGGATGTAGTTGCCGTTACGCATCCAGAAGGTTGAGGCCAAGCCGTTGTCGCCGCCGTGGGTGACGTTTGACAGGGTTATGCGCGGGTACTTGCCGTTGGGGTTGTCGATGCTGTAAGCGTCTTGCACGAGCCAGAGGGGCGAGTTGGCACCCTCCTTGAAGGTCTGTGTCCAGATGGTGTTGTCGTCGCAATAGTTGTAATAGGTACCGAGCATCGAGACGTCAAACTTGAAGCCGCCTGTGAACTGCATGCTCAGGTCGAAGCCGTTCCATGAAGCGTTGAGGTTCAGACCCATCATGATCTCCGGGCGGTTGCTGCGGCCTATGCGTGCGCGGTCTTGCTCGTCGATCTTGCCGTCGCCATTGATGTCGCGATACTTGATGTCGCCGACGTTAGGACGAGAGCCATACCATGCCGAGTTGTCGATCTCCTCTTCTGAGCGGAACAGACCGTCAGCAATCCACACGTCACAAGCGTCGACGCTTGTGCCCACACGCTTGCGCCACTCCTGCATGTTGGGCTGGTCGAGATAACGCAGCCACTTGCTCTTGGCGTAGGTCATGTTGAGGCTTGCGCCATACTGGAAGGGCTTGCCTGCCAGCTGGAACTTGTTGCGGTGTGAGACGGTCCACTCCAAGCCGTAGTTGGCATAGCGGTCGTGGTTTGCCACCGAGTGGAAATAGCCACCCATAGATGGAGCCTTGTCGCCGGCCATAGAAGCGAGGATGTCGTAGTTGAGGTTATAGAACCAGTCGAACTCCAGACCCAGCTTGCCGTCCCACAGCGTCAGGTCGAAGCCGAGGTTTGAGGTGCGGGTCTTTGACCATGTGAGCTCGGGGTTAGCCACAGAGCTGGTGTAGAGCGAGCTGTAGATGTTGCCGTTGAACACGCGGTTGCCGGCAAACGAGTAGGTGCTCAGGAACGAGTAGGCCGACACGGCGTCGTTACCCAGCAAGCCCATTGAGGCGCGGAGCTTGAAGTCGCTGAGCCAGCTCTTGGTGCTCTCCATGAACTTCTCGTTAGACACGCGCCATGCAGCAGAGAACGAGGGGAAGAAGCCCCAACGCTTGCTCGACACGTTGCCGCTGAAGTTGTAGCTGCCGTCGTAACGTCCGCTAAACTCGGCGAGGTAAGTGTTGTTGTAGTCATATTTCAGACGGAACACATAACCTGCTGTGCGTGTGTGGCCGCTGTAGCCGCTCTGCGAGTCCTTTGCCAGCGGTGTGCCGTAAGAAAGCTCTGGCAGACCGGCGAAAGGAATCTTCTCGGCATAGGCAGCCATTGAGCTCGACTTGAAGTCGCGGCCCTCGACGAGCATCATGGCATCGATGTTGTGCTTGCCGAACATGCGGGCGTAAGCCACGCTGAACTGTCCTACCATCTGCTCGGTGGTGTACTGTCCCTCGGCGAGCTGGTTCTGCTGCACTGCCTCGGGGTCGTTATAGATGATGAGCTGTCCTGCCGAGTTGGGAGCGTAGGTCTGATAGGCCGTAGAGAGGTTCTTGTTGCGTGACGACAGATAGTCGTAGGCACCTGTGGCCTTGAAGCTCAAGCCCTTGAGCCATGGAGCGTCGTAGCTTATAGAGAAGTTGCTGTTGATCTCTGTTGCGCGGGTTTTCTTGTAGCCGCTCTCGTAGATGGCAGCCAAGGGGCTGTACACGATCGAGTTGTTGTTGGGAATGGTGCCTGTGTAGAGGCCTTTCCATTTCTCGGGCAGGTAGGGGCGCATCATAACGGCCTGATGGCCGATAGAGAGCCAGCCTGTCTCGCCGCCAGCGCCTACACCGTCAGAGCCGCCCGAGTTGTAACGGGGCTGGTTCTTGCGCGTTATGGTGCCCACGAGGCCGAGGTCCATCTTCCATCCGCGTCCGAGGTCGGCGTTCAGGTTTGAACGCAGGTTGTAGCGACGGTAGTCGAAGTTGTCGATGTTACCCTTCTGGTTCATGTAACCGCCACCCACATAATAGCTCAGAGCCTTTGTGCCGCCCTGAACCGACAGGTTGTGCTTCATGAGATGGCCGGTGCCGAACACCTTGTCGATGTAGTTGACGTTGTCCCAACCGTCGGTGGGGTTGTCGTTGAGCATGGCCTCCACGTTTTTCTTGGTGAAGTGGGGCACATAGTCTTCACGTCTGGTGATGGTGCCGTTGGCCAGCTGGTCCATCATCTCGGCCATGTTATAATAATGAGCAAACTCGGGGCCGTTCATGAACTCGGGGAAGTTGGCGTTCACCGACAGACCATACTGTCCGTCATAGCTCACCTTTGCCTTGCCCTCGGCACCCTTCTTCGTTGTAACGATGATCACACCGCCAGCGGCGTTCAGACCATACACGGCAGCGGCGGCACCGTCTTTCAGCACCGACACGCTCTCGATGTCGTTGGGGTCGATGTCGTTGATAGAACGGGGCATGCCGTCAACGATGTAGAGGGCCTCCATGCGCGATCCGCGGATGCGGAGCGATGCCTGGTCGTTGCCCGGCTCACCAGAGGTCTGCACCGACGAGATGCCGGGGAGCTTACCGCCGAGCAAGCTCGACACGTTGGTCGACGGACCCTTGAGCAGCTCGTCGCCCTTCATGGCAGCCACAGCTCCTGTGAGCGACTCCTTGCGTGCTGTGCCGTAGCCCACCACGATAACGTCGGCCAGGTTGGTGTTGTCGTCCTGCAACGTTACGTCTATGACGCTCTTGCCGCCAATCTTGACATTGGCGGGCTTCATGCCTACATAAGAGAACGAGAGATAGTCGGCCTTCTGTTTGGGGCCCACGTTTACGGAATAGCGACCGTCAATGTCGGTCACGGTAGCGGTCTTTGAGTTGCCGTTCATCACAACGGTAACACCCACAAGGGGTTCTCCAGATGAGTCGTGAACGGTTCCTTTCAAGACTGTCTGTGCTTGTGCGCCTGATGCACACAGCGACATCATCAGCATTGCTGACCAGAACGTCCGTTTAACAAAACTGTAACGTCTGTTTTCTTGTTGGTTCATCATATTGTTTGGTCTTATAATTTAGGAGAATAACTGTCGGCGTTTTTAAGTCAATGAGTTATTTTTGTGCAAAAATACAATTTAGTTAAACATAAAGCAAATAAAAACAAAATTATTTTTATTTAATATGATAATTAATTAAATTTAATTCTGCTTTTATTCCTTTCTCCTCCTTTTTTCTTCTTTTCTCTTTTTCTCTCATATTTATATACACACGCACGCGCACACGATAACTACATCTGTCGTTCTCCTTAGTTTTCACCCACTTAGCCATGCTGACACCTTGTAAATATTACCTTTCTGCTGCCTTTTTGTGACATTATATGACGAACCGATGAAGAAAAGAACAAAATTAAAAAAGATTATTTATGATATTAGTAATAATTAACGGGTTTAATTTGCTTTCAATGAAGAATAATCCATATCTTTGCAGCACAAAAAAGAAATAATAAAGCAACCATAAAGAAAAACAACATAACTATAACCTGCTAAAATAGAAGTTATGAATCAATCAATACTGAAAGAGAACAAGCTCACGGAGACAAACGTGGCTTTGTTAAACCTCTTCTTCGAGAAGGGTGACCAGACGGTGGCTGAGCTTGCCGCTGGTCTGAATGTCAGCATTCCTTATGCCACGAAGTCGCTTAACGAGCTGGTTTCAGCCAAGATGGTGCACGAAACAGGCAAACGCGACAACCACTCGCGCAGAGCACCGCGTGTCTACGACCTCATACCCGAGGCAGGCTATTTTCTCGGCATCGACACCGGACACGACCGTCTGAACCTCGCGCTTACCGACTTCTGCGGCAACATCGTGAGCAGCAACTATAAGATACCATACGACTACGTCAACGACCTCGAGTGTTTCGAAACCCTCATCGCCATCATAGACCAGTTTATCGAGCAGTCGGGCATTGAGCGCAGCAACATCATAAAGGCGTGCATGACCGTGGGAGGACGCGTCAACCCATACGAGGGCAAGGCCCACAACTATTTCACCTGCCTCGACAAGACGCTGGCAGAAGCGCTCACCGACGCCCTGCACATCGACACCTGCATCGACAACGACACGCGCTGCATGACCTTCGGCGAGTGGTACAAAGGCAGCTGCAAGGGACAACGCAACGTGGTGTTCGTGAACGTGAGCTGGGGTCTCGGCATAGGCATCATTATCGATGGCAAGATGTGTCTCGGCAAGAGTGGCTACTCGGGCGAGATGGGACACGTCCACATCTACAACAACGGCATAATATGCCATTGCGGAAAGACAGGATGCATGGAGACAGAGGCGTCGGGCTCGGCGCTACAACGCCACATGAAGCAGAAGCTTGCCGACGGTGCCGTGTCTATCCTGACGCACCGTCCGAACCCAGAGCAGGAGCTGAGCCTGCAAGACATTCTCGACGCCATAAAGCGTGAGGACGTGCTGAGCATAGAGAGCCTGCAGCAGATGGCCACGGAGCTGGGCAACAACCTCGCCGGCATTATAAACATCTTCAACCCCGAGATGCTGGTCATCGGCGGTGACCTCTCTGTGACGGGCGACAACCTGACGCAGCCCATACGCATGGGCATTCACCGCTTCTCGCTCAACATGGTGAGCGAAGACTCTATCGTCACCACATCGGCCCTCACCGACAAGGCGGGCGTGATCGGTGCATGTCTCCTCGCAAGACATCGGGCCATAGAGAAAAAAGGTGCATGAAATGAACCTAAACCATATTATATAGAAACATGACAGACAGAAGACACTTTTTGAAAAGTCTGGCAGCAGGATGCGCAGCTTCGTTGGCTGTGCCGTCAATCTTGCAGGCTAAAGACAACGACAAAATTAAACCCATCATCACACCCGAAGGAGCAGGGGGCGAGAGCCGACTGATTGTGCCCAAGAACAACGGACTGAAGATCACGGGCACATTCCTCGACGAGATCTCACACGACATTCCGCACCAGAACTGGGGTGAGAAAGAGTGGGACCTCGACTTCCAGTACATGAAGGCCATCGGCATAGACACGGTCATCGTCATCCGCTCCGGCTACCGCAAGTTTATAACCTACCCCTCACCATATCTGCTGAAGAAGGGCTGCTACATGCCGTCGGTCGACCTCATCGACATGTATCTGCGCCTGGCCGACAAGTATGGCATGAAGTTCTATTTCGGACTCTACGACTCGGGCCACTATTGGGACACGGGCGACATGTCACACGAGATCGAGGACAACCGTTACGTCATCGACGAGGTGTGGAAGATGTATGGCCACCACAAGAGCTTCAAGGGATGGTACATAAGCACCGAGATCAGCCGTGCCACAAAGGGAGCGGTGAAGACGTTCCACACCATAGGCAAGCAGTGTAAGGACATCTCTGGCGGTCTGCCCGTCTTCATCTCGCCGTGGATCGACGGCAAGAAGGCGGTCATGGGCACAGGCAAGATGACCAACGAGCAGGCGGTGAGCGTGGAGCAGCACGAGCGCGAGTGGAACGAGATCTTCGACGGCATTCACGACGTGGTCGACGCATGCGCCTTCCAGGACGGACATATCGACTATGATGAGCTCGACGCCTTCTTCTCTGTGAACAAGAAGCTTGCCGACCGCTACGGCATGCAGTGCTGGACCAACGCCGAGACCTTCGACCGCGACATGCCCATCCACTTCCTCCCCATCAAGTTTGACAAGCTTCGTCTCAAGCTGGAGGCAGCCAAGCGTTGTGGCTACGACAAGGCCATAACCTTCGAGTTCTCCCACTTCATGAGTCCACAGTCGGCCTACTTGCAGGCAGGACACCTTTATGATAGATACAAGGAATATTTCAACATCTAAAGGTAAAAAGGTAAAAAAGTAAAAAAATGCAACAAACCGTTCGCCTTGGCTATGTCTTCTTCTTAGCCTTGGTTGCAGCCCTCGGAGGCTTGCTCTTTGGCTACGACACAGCCGTAATATCAGGTACCATCGACCAGGTGGGCCGACAGTTTAACCTCGACGTCATGAACCAGGGATGGTATGTGGGCTGCGCCCTCATAGGATCCATCGCCGGCGTGAGCGTGGCAGGCATCATGAGCGACCGCCTCGGACGCAAGCCCACGATGTTCATCTCAGCTGTGCTCTTCACCGTCTCGGCAGCTGGATGCGCCATCTCCACAACGTTCACCATGCTGGTGGTGTACCGCATAATTGGCGGCGTGGGCATAGGCATCATCTCTATCGTGGCACCCGTCTACATCTCTGAGATAGCCATAACACGCTACCGCGGACAGATGGTGTCGCTCTATCAGCTCGCCGTGACCGTGGGCTTCCTCGCTGCCTATTTTGTCAACTATCTCCTGCTCAACCACTCGCTGACCACACAGCCCGGCGAGGGATGGATAAGTCTCATCTTCGTGAACGAGGTGTGGAGAGGCATGCTCGGCATGGAGACTCTGCCGGCCCTCTTCTTTCTCCTCATCATCATGGTCATTCCCGAGAGTCCCCGTTGGCTCATCGTCAAGAACCGCGTTGAGCGTGCAAGAGGCATCTACGGCAAGATGTATCTCACACCCGAGGGTGTGAACCAACAGGTCGACGACACACGCTCCATGATCTCGGCAGAGGTGAAGAGCGAGTGGGGTGCCCTGCTGCAGCCCGGCATCTTGAAAGCTGTCGTCATTGGCGTGTGCATAGCTATCCTCGGACAGTTTATGGGCGTCAACGCCGTGCTCTATTATGGTCCTTCCATCTTCAAGGATGCCGGCATCGGTGACCCGCTGTTGTGTCAGGTGCTCGTGGGTGTGGTCAACACCGTGACCACGGTCATTGCCATGCTCATCATCGACCGCGTGGGACGAAAGAAACTTATCTATTATGGCGTGTCGGGCATGATTGCCTGCCTCGTGCTCATAGCTGTCTATTTCGCCTTCCAGCAGCAGTTGGGCCTCTCGGTCTACTTCATGCTCACCTTCTTCCTGCTCTATGTGTTCTGCTGCGCCATCAGCATCAGTGCCGTGGTGTTCGTGCTCCTCTCGGAGATGTATCCCAACAACGTGCGCGGTCTGGCAATGAGCATCGCTGGTCTGGCTCTCTGGATCGGCACCTACCTCATTGGTCAGCTCACACCCTGGATGCTCGCCACGCTCACACCGGCCGGCACCTTCGTGCTCTTCGCTGTGATGTGTGTGCCTTACATGCTCATCATGTGGCGTCTGGTGCCCGAGACCGCTGGCATGTCGCTTGAGGACATCGAGCGCTATTGGAAACGTGACGGAAAAAAGGGAGCTTAAATCTTTAAGAAAGAAAGTTAGCTCGCTATGCTCGCGAAGTTAATATAATGAAGTTAATGGAAGTTATCAGACAGATGCTTTTCTTGTCAGGTAGCTTCCATTCACTTTTTGGAATGTTCAATAAACAAAAACCATAGAAAATGGGAAACAACAACCAGAAACCCCGCGCACACGCTCTCGATGCCCTGCGCGGCTACGCCATCATTACGATGGTTCTCTCTGCCATGGAGGCGTTCTCTGTCCTGCCACGGTGGATGTATCATGCACAAGTGCCGCCACCAGACCATGTGTTTGATCCGACAATCTACGGCATAACATGGGTCGACATAATCTTCCCCTTCTTCCTCTTCTCCATGGGAGCAGCCATACCCCTCTCCCTCGGACGACAGCACGCCAAGGGCGAGAGCATAATGAAGCTCACATGGAAGACCGTTCAGCGGTGGGTCAAGCTCACGTTCTTCGCCATCTTCATCATACACGCCTTCCCCTTCATGCTCGGCTATGAACAGGAGTGGATGCGCTACGCCATGCCCATTTTCTTCTTCATCCTCCTCTGCCTCATGTTCATGCCCAACCCCTTCGGGTTGTCCCCGTATAAGGCAAGGGCCATAACATGGAGTGCCTACCTCGTTGCCGTCGGCTTCATGCTGCTGCAACCTTATGCGGGCGGAGCACCCTTCCGCCTCACCGACAGCGACTGCATAATGCTCATCCTCGCCAACGTGTCGCTCACAGGCTCCATCATCTACCTCCTAACCATCGGCCATCCCTTGCGCCGACTGGCTCTTCTGCCGTTCCTCGTTGCTCTCTTCATGGCTGCCCACACCGCCAACTCATGGCCCGCACAACTCATCCACATCTCGTGGCTGCCTTGGCTCTACCTCCCTGCCTACCAGGAGTATCTGCTCATCATCATCCCAGGCACCGTCGCTGGCGAATGGATTGCGCAATGGCTCGAAACGATGAAAGCCAACGACACGAGCAAGGGCCTTGTGGATAACTATCAGAAAAAAAACGAAGCTGTTCTTGAGAACGGGAACCTGTTAAAGGGTGGGAGAGAAGCTGTTCTTGAAAACGGGAACAAGGTAAAGAATGATGAAAAGGTAGTTCTTGAAAACGAAAACAAGGTAAGGACAAGAAGCGAAGAGATGAAGGATAAAGAAAACGCCCTCGCTCTCCCCGTGGCTCTTTTGTCGTTGGCTTTGATCGTTGTCAACGTTGTGTTGCTCTTTGGCCGTCACCTCGTTGCCAATCTCGTCGCCACAATGGTCCTCACAGCCCTCACAGCATGGTTGCTGCGCTCACGCTGCAAAGCCGACACAACAGGCGTTGAGGCTGCTAAGCAAAGAGCTGCTTCGAAAGATGCCTCATCACAAAATGCTGCAAAGCAAGAGGTCTCCAACCGCGAAGCATCATCGCAAGAAGCAGCCCAGCAAGAGGTCTACAACCAAAAATGTTCTTCAATCCCAGCATCTCCCACGCTTCATTTCTGGCAGCGTTTGTCGTCGGCAGGAACCTATCTGTTGTTGTTAGGCTTATGTTTAGAGTCATACGAGGAAGGCATCCGCAAGGACGACGTGACGTTGAGTTATCTGTTTGTGACCTGTGGATTGGCTTTCTACGCCCTGTTGTTGCTCACCGTCGTGTGCGACCACTGGCATGTGCGTTGGCTGTGTGCTCCTCTTGAGATGGTGGGCAAGAACCCCATGGTGGCATACGTCTCGGCGTCCATGGTTATCATACCTGTGCTCATCCTCACGCACATCTACCCTTACATCGACGCCTTGTCGTCACAGCCTCTCACGGGTTTCCTCAAGGGTGTGTTGCTCACAGCGTTGTGCATGGCCCTCACGGCGTGGTTTACGCACAAGAGGTGGTTCTGGAAGACGTGAAGGGGATATCGGAATTTTGAATTTTGACTTTTGAATTTTGACTTGTCGGCTTTCAGCCGATGTTGAGTTTTCGAATTTAAAGCCCCACCCCCGCGCCGCGCAAAGAGAGAACGCCCCTACAGCCCCACCCCCGCGCCACCTTCGGTGGCTTCCCCTCCCCGTCGGAGAGGGGAGTGATTAGCTTTGTACGCTTTTGGAAGAGCCCCTATCTCTGATGGAGGGAAGGGCTCTTTCTTTAATAGCTTTAAATGTTAAAACATAAGAAAAAGTTCTCTAATCTGTGAACTTTTTATATCTTTGCAAAAACAAAAGAACGGCAATGAAGCTTTTAAAATATAAGATGCTGAAGGACTTTTGGAAGAAACATCCCGATGCCGAAGACCCGCTGCAACGCTGGGCCGAATATGTAGAAAGAAACGAATGGAAAAACCACGCCGACCTGAAGGCGGCTTTCCCGTCAGCTGATTATGTGGGCAATGACAGATATGTTTTCAACATTTCAGGAAACAAATATCGTCTAATAACAATTGTGGTTTTCTATGGCGGCTTCTTACATGTTAGATTTGTTGGCACACATGCAGAATATGATAAAATAAAAAACATTAGAACGATTTAAAGCTATGACAATTAAGGATAAGAAAAAATATGAGGAGGTTGATGCTCGGCTTGAGCAACTGTTGGAGAAAGGCACAGAGCTTGGTGGCATGGACTTGCTCAGCGAGGAAGAGCAGGAAGAGATGAAGGTGCTCAGCGAAGCAGCATACAATTGGGAGTGTGAGGAAGACCCTCATCCATGGAGAGTGAAGCCCTCACTAATAGCTGCAATAAAGGTGGCGTTTAGAAAGAAAGGATATAAACAGAAGGAGGCTGCCGCTGCCATTGGTGTGTCACCAACAACGTTCAGCGACATTTTGCATGGGCGCCGAAGCCTAAGCTTCGATATGGCACGCAACATATACCATGAGCTTGGTGTGCCTGCCAACCTTGTGCTCCAATAAGACAAAAGAACGCTATGCACATCCTGCCTTACCCATCCCCCCCGCGCCCTTTCTGCAATCGGTCAAGGTCGAGCGAGAAAGGGGAGAGGATAGCTCATTTTCTGCAACAAAACAATTATTCGAACTAAAAAGTGTTGAACTTTACATTTATTCGAACTAAAAAATGTGATATTTCCCACTTTTTCGAACTAAAAAATGTAGTCGCCATCATTCTCCCCTCTGTTTATAAAGACAACAGAACCGTTTTCCTTGCTTTTCTTCTACGTTTTTTTAAAGACAATAGAGACAATAGGGACAATTTTTTAATTGAAAAAACAATCTAAAACCCTTCCTACGGCGCCAGCCTTTTTTATTCTCAGGTAAAAATTGTCCCTATTGTCTCTATTGTCGTTTAAAAACGCAAGCCAACGAGTCATGACATGCGCAAATATTTTCATATCAGCCTTTAATTTTGAACACCTGCAAACAGAGAAAAACAGAGAAAGGCTTGGTGCGTTGTTGAAAAAATTGTACTTTTATCCGCAAAATGTCAGCAAAAACAAAGTTATGAACCTGAAAAGAACAAAACTGCCTTTATTGGCAAAGATCATTGTGGCCATTGTGTTGGGCGTGGTCTTCGGCAACGTCTTTAATGAGACCCTCGTCAGAACGTTTCTCACCTTCAACGGCATCTTTAGCCAGTTTCTGGGTTTTATGATACCGCTGATCATCGTCGGACTGGTGACGCCCGCCATTGCCGACATTGGCAATGGGGCGGGCAAGCTGCTCGTCGTCACGGTGGCCCTTGCCTTTGGCGACACCATCCTTGCGGGCTTGCTTGCCTACGGCACAGGGTCGGCGCTCTTTCCTCGCCTCATTGCCGACACCGCCCCGGTGGCGGTAGACAAGGCCGTGGAGCTGAAACCGTTCTTTGAGGTAGAGATACCAGCCATACTCAACGTCATGAGTGCGCTCGTGTTCTCGTTTATGGTAGGCCTGGGCATTGCCCACATGCGCAGCCAAGCCTTGCACAAGGTGTTTCAAGAGTTTAAGGACATTGTGGCGGGCGTCATTGCCAAGGTCATCATACCCCTCTTGCCCCTTTACATCTTCGGCATCTTCTTGGGCATGACCCATTCGGGCGAGGCTTACCACATCTTGCTGGTCTTCGCACAGATCATCATTGTTATCTTTGTGCTGCATGTGGTCATCCTGCTTTACGAATATCTCATTGCCGGTGGCTTGACCCACAAGAACCCCATGCGCCTGTTGATAAACATGTTGCCTGCCTATTTCACCGCCCTCGGCACCTCGTCGTCGGCAGCTGCCATACCCGTAACGCTGAGGCAGACGTTGAAAAACGGCGTGAACGACGGCATTGCCGGCTTCACCGTTCCGCTATGCGCCACAATCCACATGGCGGGCTCGATGATGAAGATAACCTGTTGCGCCCTTACTATCTGTCTTGTCAACGGCATGCCGTGCAGTCTGCCGCTCTTCCTCCATTTCATCCTTGTCCTGGCCATCTGCATGGTGGCGGCCCCCGGCGTGCCCGGTGGTTGTGTCATGGCAGCCTTGGCGCCCTTAGCCTCGATCTTGGGCTTCGATGCCGACATGCAGGCCCTCATGATTGCCCTCTACATCGCGATGGACAGCTTCGGAACCGCCTGCAACGTTACGGGCGACGGTGCCATCGCCCTCGTGGTGGATAAACTGTTCGCACGGACGCAACGGAAGGCAGAATAGATAAGCCTTATCTACAGATGGAAAAACTATTGTTATTGAAGGCTATTGCCGTCCCAGCAACCAGTCGATGGCCGACACAATGCAGATGCTTTTACCGTCAACCTTATAATCACGAGTGATGGTAAAAGCAATGAGAGTCAACTTGTCACAACGCAAGACAGAAGAGGCTCTGATGAGCGAATCGGTCTCTCGCTTGAAAGTTTTTTCTCCTTCTATATCGTAGGCTACCTGAATGAGTTCCACAGCCTTGTCTTGATTGCATACAACGAAGTCGATTTCCTTAGAACGAGGACTCTCCTTGTAATAATAAATGTCCAAAAAAGAGTTTGTGCATCGGCGCAAAAGTTCAATGTAAACGACATTTTCCAAGCGCCACCCAATGTTCTCTGCAGCAAAGGCATTGTCACGATTGTTTTGAAGACCAGAATCTACGATATAAGCCTTGGCATTTCTGATGCGCTCCTTACTCTTGAAGGAATGCTTGGTGAGCAGTTGTATAAGGAATGCTTGACGCAGATAATCCACATACTTCTTAACTGTCACATCCGACATGCTCAGAATTTTTGCTAAATCATCATAATTTACCTCTTGGCAAACATTGTTGATAAGGTGGTTGGCTATCTTTCGCAAAGCATTAACGTTGCGTATGTTGAAACGACGCTGTATATCCTTGGTAACGATGGCTTCCATCAAGCTTTGTACATAGCCACGCTTGTTGCGCATGTTTTGCATCTCAGGAAATCCTCCATCGGCGATGTAGTCTAAAAAGGCTCGCTTCCTTTCTGCGTCAGCCTTGGTGGTGATTCCAGCAAGGTCAACATGATGAAACATGCAATATTCATAAAAGGAGAAAGGGAACAAGTGAATCTCATTGTAACGTCCTGTGAGATGAGTGGCAAGCTCGCCACTCAACAATTTAGCATTGCTGCCAGTCACCACTAAGTGTAAATTGCTGCGAAGCAACCGATTGACAAATAAGTGCCATCCATCTACATCTTGAATCTCATCTAAAAATATATACTTGATATCCGTGCCATACACTTGATAGATGCAAGAGAGAACGGTATTCAAGTCTTCTGTTTCCAACTTTGCCAAGCGGTCATCATCAAAGTTGGCATACCCATATTTCACATGATGCTCCAATAAAACCTTATGACAGAGTGTTGATTTACCACTTCGTCTCACGCCGATAACCACTTGTGCAAGTGGACTATCTAATTCAAAAAGGGTTTCTTCATATCGGCCGACCCACTTTTGGGGTTCATAACTTTGAACATATTCCTGTTGCTCAGCCAAGACTTGCAGAATCACTTTTTCTTCTACCATAATTGCTCTATTTGAGGATTATTTCTTGTTCTGATTACAAAAGTACAATAAAATATTCAAGGCCAGTAGGTTATCATATTTAAACTTTGCTAAAATGCATGTTTTTGCCCTTCAAACTTTGCTAAAATGCATGTTTTTGTCTTTTAAACTTTGCTAAAATGCATGTTTTTGCCCTTCAAACTTTGCTAAAATGCATGTTTTTGTCTTTTAAACTTTGCTAAAATGCATGTTTTTGCCCTTCAAACTTTGCTAAAATGCATGTTTTTGTCTTTCAAACTTTGCTAAAATGCATATTTTTGTCTTTCAAACTTTGCTAAAATGCATGTTCTACATGAACCAGCTGTATGAGTGTTTATTCAACAGAGTTTGGGGATAAGGTGAAAACCATTCAACCAACCTCAGGCTTACAGTACAAATCCATTCAACTTTTTCTAGGGTAGTACAACTTTTTTCTAGGGTAGTACAAGCCTTATATGAATTTTTTTTCGGTTCTTCGTTAATTTAGGTGGTAAAAAGAGCTGTTTATTTGTGGTTTAGATATTTGATTATCAGTATGTTAATAAGTATAATAAAAGTTGCAGATGTTCGTGTTTTTTAGTATCTTTGTGTGTGAAAAAAGAAAAGAAAACACTCCCATCTGCAGGGCACAAAGTTATAAAGAAATCCGGACTTCAGCAAGTTGCGGACCATATAAAATCATTGATAAGTGAAAAATGTCATAATTTGGGCATTGTCCTTG